>ODAI013097376.1_pt1 | contig 12676 bp, 7 predicted proteins | sample 1539321 | NCBI WGS metagenome assembly ODAI01 (sample SAMN02144231, study PRJEB22623) | gut metagenome | biome: sheep rumen | host: Ovis aries | place: New Zealand
CCTATAAGTATTCTTATCTCACCACTGTTAACTTTGCGAAAAAGCTCAAGTTTACGCTGTTCAGTGTGATAACTATGAATGAATGCTATTTCCTTTTCCGGTACACCTTCAGCAAGCAAGAATTCTTTAAGCTTGGCGTATACGCTGAATTGCTCGCCTTTAGGCGTAGAATAATCGCAGAATACAAGCTGGGAGAAGGAAGCATTCTCGTTATATATCTTCATTATCTCATTGATACACCGTATGATTTTTGATGTTTTATCATATTTTTGTGATTCTCCGACCAGAGACAGATCAAGAGCAGCTTTTCGACCATCAGTGCTGACCTTCAGCATATTATCTTCTTTAGGGCTTACGTGCTTAGAGCGAATTCTGTCAGTTCTGGTGCAAAGCTTATTCATATAGCTGGTCATAAGCTTATGACGTTTTATGATTATATCATCATAACCTCTGAATTCCGGCAAACCGCTTTTATCAGTTGCATGGAAGACTGATACCTGCGAAAATAAAAGCGATAGTTCCGGAAGATTGAAAAATCTTGAAAACCTTCTTACTATGCGGAATTTTGAAGTATCAACGTCAATTTCGCATATCTGCTCGGGCTGAGCAAAAGTCCTCACCCAGTTATCAAATATATGCAGATGTCTGCTTTCAAGCAGATCATACTGAAGATACATCTGCATTGCGTAAACGTCAGATATTGAATTACAAAGCGGCGTGCCGGTTGCAAGGACTGCTCCACGACCACCGTTCTGTTCTTGAACACAATGGATCTTTTTCAGCATTTCGTGGCATTTACTCGAACCTTTGACATTAATACCGCGAAGATTTTTAAGCCTTGTACGAATCGGGATATTCTTAAAATTATGAGCTTCATCAAGGAAAATAGTGTTTATTTCAAGCTGATCAAAAGTTATGTGAAGAGGATTTTTTTCCATAAAACTGAGAAGCTCATCTGTAAGCTTGTGTATATATTCTTTTTCACGATTAATAATCGTAATTCGTGCATCGCTGTATCGTAATGAGCGTACCGCTTCGTTCAACTTTTCGAGCTGATGTTCCATATTATCGATAACGCAAGTGCTGGACAAAGGTATCATTTCAAAGCAGCTGTAAGCAATAATAATTCCGTCATAGTTTCCGTCACGCATCTGAACAAGAACTTTTTGCCTCAGTTCAGGTTTGAAGCTTTTGGGATCGATAGTGAGAAGCTTTGCCTTGGGATATAAGTCGGTGAATATCTTCTCCCACTGACCAACAATATTATTCGGAACGACAAACATATTTTTACGCGACATTCCCATTTGCCGCATTTTCATTGCAGCTGCTATCATTATATACGTCTTTCCGGAACCGACATCAAAAGCAAGGAGAGTATTCTTCTCGTTGATTATTCTTTCAACCGCTTCCTTCTGATAATCATATAGTTCAAAGTTTTCAGCCATTTCAGGAAACTCTATTTTTCTTCCACTATATGATTTCTTCTCAAGATCAGAAAACATTCTATTGTATGCTTCTTCAACTTCCCAAATTCTGTCTTCGTCGAGCCATATCCATTTACGGAATTCTTCGATTATAAGTCGCTGCTTATCAAGTGCTGCTATTGTATCTGTTTCATCATATTTGTTATTTGAGTCATAAAGCTTGATCTCGCGAAGATTCATGGTTGCTTCTATGATATGTAAAGCATTATATCTTTTTAAGCCGTATTTTACGGTGCAAGCTGTGTTATCAAAAAACTTCTTATGCTGTATTGACCAAGTTCCGGTCGTATATTCATATTTTACCAGGTCAGAACTGATTTCGAGAAGATGGTAAATAAAAGCATTCAATATTCCTTCTGATATCCACGGCGCTCCGAGAGAGACTTCAATATCGGAATACTTTATCTTGTGTTCAGCTCTTGGTTTAACAGTTGTTGCAAACAGTTTCTGCTTTTCCTGTTGAATCTCCTTTGCCTTACTATATAAAGATATCCATTCCTCGAGAGTAAAGCTGTTTGTATCGTCTTCTGCGACCTTTTCAAGAAGCTCTAAAAACGGCGTTTGACTTGTAGCGCTTTCGTTCCTGATAGTAAAGTCTTTTGCATCATAATAAGAATAATCCCGATTATAGAGCTCATAGGCAATTTGTTTCCCAAGAACAGCAAGATCAACTTGTTTTGAGATCTGGTACGAAATATAATTTTTGTCCTTCTGAGCATACATTGGCATCGAGTTTTTGACAAGTATATTTTTCAGCTCGAGCTTCCATAGTACAGTAAGCTGCGAACGCCTTGATACATTAGGATTGTCTGCTGCTCTGCGAAGTACTTCAACATTGTCCTGCTCTATGCTTATAATTCCCCAATGACGAGGAATCTTGTTTTCAGCTGATTTCCTGTGCTTCTGGCTAATTACAAGATAATTCTTGTCAAAGAAATCATCGTAGGCAGAGACTTGCCTGTCAAGCCTGCTGTAATCATCGCTGTCGCTCTTTATCTCGTATCCTGTCAGGTGAGAGCTGACTGCCATCACATCGCAGATTGAGCTGCCTATTGACTTTTCCTGATATATGCGGATATCCTGACGTTCTGCCAGAAGGTAGTTTATCAATATTTTGCGAATATCCTTATCATTCATACTATCGCCCCTATTATAGTATAAAAGAAACGATGTACGGTATTTCGTACATCGTTTGAATAATAATTCAATTGTAGGAGCAGGCTTGCAATCATTCTCCTTGTAATGCTAAAAATACCTTCCCAGCAATATCAAGATGCCTCCAGTCACCGGTTTCGCCTGTGGTGATACCAAACTGTTTCTCAGCGAAGAGTGTGCTGTAGCCGCGTTTATATTTCAGGCGGAACATGGTATCAAGGTCAGTGATATGATTTTCAAGCGCAGGGAGATCATAATCCCTGCATATATGCTCTATGAACTTGCTATCAAAGTCATGGTGCATGGTGACCAGATCACCGCCAGAGCAGAACTCTATGAACTGCCAATAAGCATCTTCCATAGTCGTACCGTATCTTTGCAGCGTATCATTTGTGATTCCCAGTATCTCGGAAACATTATCTGAGAGAACAGCTCCGCTGTTAACATACTCAAAGAAGCGGTCGATAGGTATTCCGTTTTCAAATCTGAGTGCGGCAAAGCTGACTATTTCAGAATCCTCATCAAGACCGTTTGTAATAATATCGATAACAACGAATTCATTTTTCATATTTCTTTACTCTATCAAAGAATTCACGCATATAACAATTGACGTTTCCGTCCTCACATATTTCATGGCCTTTTTTATCTTTTTTAGGCATACGATATGCGGTGTGCCACATTTGTATTAGTTCATTTTTGCATTTTAGATTATCAAATACATCTGTACTGTTTGAACCGATAAGAACAATATAATTGGGCGCCAATAATTCAATTTGATGATTTATAAATGATTTGTATTTTTCAATGTATTTTCCGAAAACTTGCCAATCGACAAATGATCCTCCGCCTCGTTTGTTTAAATTCATATATGCGCAGGAAGCAAGCGCTTTTTTCATGTCTTCTTCATTAGGCTTTTTTCGTTCTTCCTCAGATAATTCAGGATGCTGAAGATAATATGCCATTCGAGCCATTTTTTCTTGCTGCTTTGGTCTATTAGATTTTAAATCATTAATAAACCATTTGTAGAATCCCGACTGACACCTTTTATCTGGATTGATTGTTTTACCATTAGAATCCTTCTTTTCATCTTTACGATACATGACTATATTAGCTTCCCTAAGAATAAACAAAACCTTTTTCTCTGAACAATTATATTCGCCTTCAGAAATATATCCATCTGCTACAAATGATTCCTGTTCTATGGGAGGATATTTCTCTTTCCTTTTATATGTCCAATACGATACAGTAGTCTCCTCATAGTTCGGCTCAACGGCATGAGCTTGCTTCCATAGTGAAAAGAGTTCTTCTAGAGTTTTAGCTGATTTAGCCTTTTCTTTGATTTCTTCAAAAGACATATTTCATTCCTCCTCATAATTTTTTACAGCCTTTTTCAGCTCATTTATGACACGCTCCCTGAGGGGAGCAGGTTCAAGAACAACAGCGTGACATGCATACTGCACCGCCCACTTGAACATATCCTCTTCGCTGATATGTGCGCGGACTATAAAGTCCTTGTATGTTACGTCGGAAATATCAATGTCAGTCCCGAAATAGTCGATGACGTCGTTGATAATGTAGCTGTTTGCACGGAACTTCACATTGATCTTCTCGCTTGTGAACATATAAATGTGCTCTGCCATGTGTTCAGCGAGGTCAAGTCCGTACTTGTATCCGGCGACCTTGTCCGCAGGCTTTATCGGAGTATCGAGCATTCGGATATCGCTGATCCTGTCTACGCGGTAATTGGAGAGCCTGTCGTACTTATCATAGTTGCAGATAAGGTAATAACGACCGCTCATGACTGCAAGCTGATACGGATTCACGATATATCTGCGGATCTCTCCGTTATCGCTCTTGCGTGGATGAAGCTGCTTGTCGGTACCATAGCTGCAATACTCAAACTCTACCTGACGCTTCTTTTCGATAGCCTCGTCAAGAACATCGATAGTATAGAAGAGCTGCTTGTTCGAGCTGCTGTCGTCAGGCATTGTGCTGATATGACGTACCTTGCTGTGAAAGTATACAGACGACAGCCCCTCCAGCTTCGTGATGAGCTCTTTTCGTTGACTGTAGGGTATATGGCGCGAGAAGAGGAGTCCATCAATAAGCAAGCGAAGTTCTGCATCGCTGAAGTCGTGGCTGAGATACCAATCGGTCAGAACAGTCTTGTCCTCGCCGTTTTTGTCCTTGCGAAGAGACTCGCTGTAATTGATAGGATATCCGAAGTCCACAAGGTTCATCAGGTTGCTCTTTACCGCTTTTCTGTCCGCAGGCATACTATATTCTTTTTTGAGAATATCAACAATGTCCTTCTGAGACAGTCGGTGGTCTTCGTCAGTGTATTTCTTCAATATATCGAGAATATTGATGATCATCAGCTTCTTGGGCTGTATCGTGTACATATTAAAACCTCGCTCTGCTTGTTCTATTTATAGTATACGGATATGAGTGTTCGCTTTTTCGTACATAGTCTTTGTTATATTATATCATAGAGGGAAGAAAAATCAATAGTTTCAAATCAATTTTGGAGGTTCGTTCATGAAAATGACTGTTGACAATAATGATTATCGCTCTACAAATGGAAAACTTGAAATTGATGACGGCGTTTTAGTTTACGCTGAACCCGATATAGAAGGTAAATGTATAATACCACATGGCGTAACGAGGATCGAAGAATCTGCATTTTCGGACAATACAAGACTGAAATCAGTAACAATACCGGATACAGTTACAAGTATAGGAAATAGAGCGTTCTTTGGATGCAGTAACCTGACTTCTGTGACAATACCAGGCAGCGTAGAAAGCATCGGTATAAGGGCTTTTGATGGATGCAGCAACCTGACTGCTGTTATGTTACCTGATGGCATTAAAAGCTTAGGGGGATGGTCTTTCTGTAGCTGCAAGAGCCTTACCGCTCTTACGATACCAAGCAGCGTGCAAGATATTGGCGGGATGGCATTTTCCGGAACTCCGTGGTTGGAAGAAAAACGCAAGGTGAATCCCTTTGTCATCGTCAATGGCATATTGATCGACGGTCAAACTTGCTCCGGTACTGTCAGGATACCGGATAGCGTTACAAGCATAGGAGGCTGGGCCTTTGCCAGATGTAAGGAACTAACTGCTGTCGTGATACCTGATAGCGTGATAAGCATAGAGGATTCCGCTTTCTATGAATGCAGTAATCTGGCGAATATCACGGTGCCGGATAGTGTAACAAGTATTGGGAGTAGAGCATTTTCAGAAACGCAGTGGTTGGAAGAAAAACGTGAAGAAACGCCTCTTGTCATTATCAATGATATACTGCTCGACGGTAAAGCTTGTTCAGGTTCGGTCATCATACCTGATGGTGTGACAAGTATTGTTGGCGGAGCTTTCAGAGCATGCAGGCACATGACCGATATCACGATACCAGATAGTGTGAAAAGAATTGGCGATTATGCTTTCTGGTGGTGCGATAAACTGAAAGCAGTATCGATACCGGATGGTGTAACAAGAATCGGGAGAGAGGCTTTCTGTTGTTGTTTGAACCTAACCTCTGTCTATATACCTGACAGCGTAACAAGCATCGAAGTTGGGGCTTTCTATGAATGTGCTAAACTGACCTCGGTCAAGATACCGAATAGTGTTACAAGCATTGGACACCATGCTTTCAAGGGATGCAAATGTCTAATTTAAAATTTAAAGCCATGGAGTGATTATCATGAAAACATTCTTACTTGGTTTTATTGACTCAGATACTCTGAGAGAACATCTTAGAAATCAGGCGCTCGAACCTGCGATAGAATGCATATTGATAGTCCATTGTCGCAATTGTTCAATAGAAAAGAAGTTAGAAGCACTGAAAGAGAGATATGATACATATTCAGCAGAAGATTTCAAAAGAGGGCGCTTTTGGCTATATAGGTCTAATGACTTTAAAGCTGCATTAAAAAAATACATATATGCTAAAGAAAATATGCTTGTTAAAATGTTCGAGACAAACGCTGATTACGTTTTCATTATTACAGAAGCCTCCGGAGAAAGCGATCATTGCGTTTACAGATCTCTAGATTCCGCAATAGATACGATACGAACTAATGATGAAAACACAAGAAGAATCATAGTTAAAACAAAACTTGACCGTTCTTACTCTTATAACCAAATAGAGCTATATCTTAACGAAGAGGCAGTTCCATACGATATACAAAGTAGACCTTATGATCATGATGACTGCCCGTTGCAATTGGCACATTTTTCTGTTTCGCATTGCTATTCAAAAGGAGATATGATAAAACGTAAGTATGATAACTCATTGGCTGTTATAACCGATATTCTTGATCCTGTTGTACATGGGCTTTGTTACTGTGGTATGCGTGTAAAGGTGATTACTATAAGAAAGAATACTTCTGAATGTTCAGGCATACTGCTGTGTCAAGAAACATATCCACTACTTGACGTTGAATGCTGTAGTACCGATGAAATAGCAGACTGCAATGAGAAATTAGTAAAGCTCAGTAGCTTTATAAAGCAAGGATATGACGTCGTAGACTGTTTGAAGCTTTCTGGATATTTTATGATTCCTTTTAGTGAAATGACTGTTAATTCAATAAAGAAAGTATCTGAACGTAATGGTTGTTATAACCACTGCAGCGTTGATTGATGAATAAATTATATAAAATCAGCTCCCGTAAAGGGAGCTGGCTTCTTTTGTAACATTATATCGCTTTCTTAAAGACGGTCAATCGCTTTTGACGGCCGCAAGAAGGGCGTCAAATTCCAGCTGACATTTGACTATCTTATCATCATATTCATATCTGTCATTAAGCTCATTTTTTATGTTATCGAGCTTTATTTTGAGCTTATCCTGACGATCCTTCAGCTTTTGGGCTGTGACCGACTCCATACTTCTGACCTTTGACAGCTTTTGTGCAATTTTTTCAAGTTCGAGCGGTATCTCATCAAGCTCGCGTTTCATATCGGAAATATCAACTGCTCGCTTGGCTTTAAGAATTTTCAGTCTGCGGAGCTCGTTTTCCTTTTCTGCCAATTCCTTCATCAGCGGAGATGAAAGCGCAAGAGCCTTGACCTCACCGTAGGTCAGGACATTGCTTTCCAGGTCAGAAAGACTGCGCTGATATGCGGTCCCTGCAAGAAACTGAGAAATGAAACGCTGCTTTGTTTCAAGTATCTGCCATGAATATGAATCAAAGCTGCCTTCGGCGATATATCTGAAAATGCGTACTTCATCATTTTCATTTCCACTGCGAAGGATACGTCCTTCGCGCTGTACCATATCCGCAGGCCTCCACGGTACATCAAGATGATGAATCGCTTTCAGCTTATTTTGAACATTTGCTCCGATGCCAAGCTTGATAGTCGAGCCTATGAGTATTCTTATAATGCCGTTATTGATTTTTCGGTAAAGCTCCAGCTTACGGGATTCTGTGTGATAACTGTGAATGAATGCGATTTCCTTTTCCGGAACTCCCGCAGCTATCAGCTGCGACTTAAGTTCCTCATAAATGCTGAATTCTGAGCCTTTAGGAGTTGAATAATCACAGAAGACAAGCTGTGTGCAATGCGGTTCGCTGCGATAAATTTTCATGACTTCATCAGTACAGTGACGCACCTTTGATGTCTCGTTATAGAGTTGTGTTTCTCCCACAAGCGAAAGATCAAGTGCTGCCTTTCTGCCGTCGATGCTTACTTTTAGCATATTGTCAAATGTACGGCTGACTCGTTTTGCACGGATATCCTCTGTGCGTTTGCAGAGCTTATGCATATAATCAGTGAGTGCCTTGTGCCTGCCAATGATAACGTCATCATACAGCTGAAAGGCAGGTATTCCTTCTGAGTTGCCCATTGCATAAAAAACTGAGATCTGCGAAAAAAGAAGTGAGAGTTCGGGCAGGTTGTGAAATCGTGCAAATCTCCGTATCATACGGAATTTTGACGTGTCAACGTCTATCTCACACAGCTGCTCGGGCTGAGCGAAGGTCTTTACCCAGTTATCAAAAATATGAAGGTTTCTTTTTTTCAGTTCGTCATACTGAAGATACATCTGCATCGCATAAGCATCTGATATCGAATTACAAAGTGGCGTTCCCGTAGAAAGGACGGCGCCTCGTCTGCCATTGTGCTCCTGAATAAAGTGTATTTTTTCCAGCATTTCAAAACACTTATTTGAACCCTTTGTGTTTATACCTGTGAGATTTTTCATCTTTGTACGGATAGGTATGTTTTTAAAATTATGGGCTTCGTCAAGAAAAATAGTATTTATCTCCAAATCATCAAAACAAATGCTGTTTTCAGGTGCTTTCATAGTTCTCAAAAGGTTAGAGGTCAGCCTGCTGATATACTCCTTTTCACGGTTTATAGCTGTTCTACGGAAGCTGAAACACCGTTCACTGATGTCAGCAACTGCGGCTTCAAGCTCACTGACTATCTGTTTCAGTTTTTCAGTAACGTATTTTTCAGAAAGCGGTATCATCTCAAAACAGCTGTATGCGATTATGATCCCGTCATAGTCGCCGTTACGCAGCTGAGTAAGAATTTTACGTCGCAGCTCAGGCTTAAAAGTCTTTGGCTCGATAGTAAGCAGCTTTGCTTCTGGATAGAGATCGGTGAATATCTTTTCCCACTGACCAACGATATTGTTCGGGACAACGAACATATTCTTTTTTGAAATGCCAATTCTTCGCATTTCCATTGCCGCAGTAATCATTATATATGTCTTACCTGCGCCGACATCAAAAGCCAGAAGGGTGTTCTTTTCATTGATAATATGTTCAACTGCGTTCTTCTGATAATCGTATAGCTGAAAATCCGGTGACATTTTCGTGAAGAGATCTCTGATGCTCTTGTATTGCTTGACTTCAAGTCCTGAAAACATTTTGTTATAGGCTTCTTCTACCTCCCATATTCTGTCCTCGTCCTTCCATATCCAGCTGCGAAATTCAGAAATGATGAGTTGTTGTTTTTCAAGTGCTGCTATTGTATCCTGTTCAGCATAACTATTTCCATTATCAAACAGTTTTATCTCTCTTAGATTCAATGTTGCTTCTATGATGTACAGAGCATTATACCGAGGTGTGCCGTATTTGACCGTACATGAGATCAGATGCCCAAAACGCATTTTATCATTTACGTGCCAAGCTCCTGAGACCGGTTCGTATTCAATAAGCGTCCAATTTACTGTGATATTCAGCAGTTCTTTTACAAACTCATCAATTATCACAGCTGATATCCACGGAGCGCCCATTGAAACCTCGATATCAGTATATGGGATAGTATGCGGTGCTCTCGTGACTTTCAAATCTGACAATGCGCGGTTTCTTTGCGTTCTTATTTCTTTTGCTTTGCTGAAAAGCTCTATCCATTTGTCGAGAGTAATGTTGTTGATATCGTCCTCCGCAACGAGCTCGACAAGCGGTTCTAAGCCTGAGAGCTTTGTATTGTTTCTGTTATCTATGACTTTCCCATCTGCGGAATAGTCTGTATATTCACGATACATAAGCTCATTTGTTATTTGCTTCAGAAGTAAGCTGTCCTCAACATATGCTGCTATTTTGTAAGCAATATAGCTTTTGTTTTTCTGAGCAAACATTGGCATATCGTTTTTTATAAGGATATTTTTCAGCTCCGCTTTCCATAGAATACCAAGCTGTGAACGTCGGGATACATTTTTATTGGGAGTCGCTTTTCGTATCACCTCAACTTTTTCATGACTTATGCAGATAAGTCCCCAATAGGCAGGTATCTTACCAGCAGCTCTCTTTCTGTGAGATCCACCGATCACAAGATAACAGCGGTCAAAGTATTTGTCGTATGCTGCTATCTGACGTTCAAGCCGAGTGAAATTATCATGATCGCTCTTTATCTCATATCCCGTCAGGCAACTACTGACAGTCATTATGTCGCATATCGACTCTCCAATAGACTTCTCATGATAAATACGTATTTTTCCACTTTCAGCAAGCAGGTAGTTTACCAGTATCGCTCGAATATCCTTGTCGTTCATATTTTCACCCCCTGAAAATATGATACACAAGACAATGTTCGTTTTTAGGGACATAAATTATGCTATAGTTCAATCATTAGGAGGAATCAGCATGAGTGAATTAAAAAATGAGTATCGTGTATATGAAACTGCCAAAGGCTGGTTTGAGATTATTGAAAAGGAAGATGCAGAAAAATGCAAATATAGAGAAGTTCCTGATGAAGAACAAAAAGATATCTCTTTTCTTATTACTATTGAATATGTTTCTTTCTTTTCGGCCCCAACATCTGAATACGAAGGAACATCTACGGGATACATTGGAAGCTGGAATTATCCAGAAATAATGGAAACATTTAAAGATAAGATATTGAGAGCATACAGGTCCTTATACAACTTCAGAGGCTATAATGGCAGAAAACCTGTTTGGGCAGAAATGCGCGATAAGTATTGTAATGGCAGGTCTTATGTTCATCCTGATGAAATGATTGAACATCTTAGTGAGTTTGACAGTAGAGAGATTATTGGATTTTTATACTATTGTACAATATACAAAGAACGTTTTTGTGATGGAGTATACGGATTTTATGCAAAAGAAGGATTTATTGGAAGACTTCTTATACGATTAAAAGAAATATTACTTCCGCAATAGTTTATTATTATGATGACTAAGTTTTTAGGTAATAATATTAAAAAGCCGATATTTACTTTTTTCTGGTAAATATCGGCTTACTTCCTATTCGGCTTGTTTATTTGATTGTTCCGCTAAGAGCAGCACCCATGCGGGAGCTTTTTTTACTTTGAAAACACCGTTTCCCTGATCATATCATAATTCGTGTCAAAGTCCACCTCTATGACCCAGCCGTTAGGATTATTCGGGTCGTCGGAGAACGTTCCCTCGGCAGGTATCTGGAGCTGTTCAGTGTCATATTTTAGGAGGAAAGGCAGCCTCAGTGACAGCAGGTACAGCTCGCCGGTGCTCATATTCGTTGTCATGGACGGCAGAGCGCCCTTAGCGACCTTCCGAACGAAGGAAATCCCTCCGGAGCGAGCCTTTTTGATAAGTGCGGTTATTACCCGGCGCTGGCGGGAGGTACGCTCGAAATCATAGTTTCCGACGTTCCTGATTCGTGAGTAGGACAAAGCCTGCTTGCCGTTAAGGTGATGCTTTCCGCCGCCGGGGAGAAGGTCGGACTCTCTTTCGTCGCCCATCAGCTCGTTGACCTCGGAGATGAGTATTACGTTGAGCGCCTCAGCTTCGGCGTCGGACAGTTCCATATCTATACCGCCGGCTGCATCTATGAGGCTTGCAAAGGTGCTGAAGTTGACCTGTATGTAATCGTCGATCTTCACGCGGAAATTGCTTTCTATAGTGTCCATGAGCAGCTCCGGCCCGCCGAATGAATAGGCAGCATTGAGCTTGTTTTCGCCGTAGCCGGGGATGCTGACGTTGCAGTCACGCATGAATGAGGTCATATAGATCTTGTTGGTTTTTTTGTTGAGGGAGATAAGTATCATAGAGTCAGACCTGCCGCGTTCAAGGTCTGATCTGCCGTCAGTGCCGATGATGAGTACGCTCCGGACGTAGCTTCGGCTGAGAGTACCGGAGGTGCGGGTGCGTTCTCCGGTGGAAACGCGGTTGATCTTGCTTATCAGGGTGAGCGAAGTGCAGGAGTAGATGCCGAACAGCAGCAGAAATATACTCAGAAGGCTCAGGATGACGCGGCGGATGATCTTTCCGGCGAGAGAGCGGTGATGTTTTTTCCTTACTTTTTTAACATTCTGCCGGATCGGAGGCTGTGAAGGCCTTTGATCGCGGGAGGGCTTGCTGCCGGATCTTTTTCGTTTTTTCTCAGGAGGACGCGGGCTATGATACGGCGGCGGGTAATAGCCTCCCTGCGGCGGAGGCGGGGGAGCCTGCTGCTGGTAGCCGTTGTACTGCTGCTGAGGCTGCTCACGGTAGCCGTTATATTGCTGCTGAGGCTGCTGCTGGTAGCCGTTGTACCGCTGCTGAGGCTGCTCACGGTAGCCGCTATACTGCTGCTGATGCTGCTCGCGGTAG
>ODAI012184131.1_pt1 | contig 12675 bp, 15 predicted proteins | sample 1539321 | NCBI WGS metagenome assembly ODAI01 (sample SAMN02144231, study PRJEB22623) | gut metagenome | biome: sheep rumen | host: Ovis aries | place: New Zealand
AAAAGACCCCCATTTTGAATCTTTAGTTATTCACCAGTTCTTATTGTGAACAGTACTGGTTTTGTAACCATTTCTTCTTCACCAACTCCATTTGGAGCGTACATAGCAGTAATAACTACTACTCTATCTGATCCATACTGGTTAGGCAATGCTTCCATAGCTAATTCATTAGTATGGTATGCATTTACATCTGTATCTTTTTCTGCATCTGTGGAAATATAGGATTCACCATCCTGGAATCCCCACCAGACTTTATTAGGATCGACGTAAGCTCCATCAGGTGCTGTTGGATCTATAGCTAGGGTTAATGTATCACCAACATTAATTATATAGTCATTAGGATTCTGTGATGGCATTTCGTCACCATTAGAATCTAATACTCTTATAGCTGTTGGATTAACCCTCGGTTGTGGGTGTAGTTACATTGACACCACATGTGTCTGAGTATGTTTTACCATCAACTGTAATTGTTGCCGTAATTGTAGCTGTACCGGCAGAAACACCAGTAACAACGCCATCAGCAACTGTAGCAACTGAAGCATTGTCAGTTGTCCATGTTACTTCTGAACCAGCAGGAACTGTTGCTGCTGTAATTGTTCCTGTAGCTTCTACAGCTACTGTTAAAGCTTTAGGATTTAATGTTACAGATGCTTCTGTTGGAGCATTGTAAAGTAATGCAACTACTTCGTCAGGTGTTAAGAACTTACCTGGCTTTGTTCCATCTCCGAATAATGTTGTTTCAAGAAGATTTCTCTGACCATCTGTAAGTTTAGTAACATCGATGTCTAAGTTACATGTTGACTTGCCACCTGAAACACGTATTTCAGATGTATTTACTTCCCAGCTAAATTCAATAGCTTCTGGAGATTCATTTTCTGTAGCATGTGATCTACTTGAAGGTGATGCATTACAGTTGTAGATAAGATGGATAATATAACCATAATCAGACTGTTCAATGTCATTACCTCTCTTTGTAGTAACACAGAAACCGAATTTCTGTCTCTTCTGCTGACCAATCTTAAGAGCTGGGCCAAGTGTTCCAGCCATAGTTTCATCTAAGAATGCACTACCATCACATTTAGCGAATGCATCTGGATATGTATATGCACCGATTGTGAATGCATACTGTTCTTTTGACATTAAGTTGAGATACTTCATGTCATCAGCATATAATGGATTAGCTTCAGCTCCTGATGGTGATTCTTCAAATGAAGTAAGACCATTCCAAGCCACACCATCTTCATATGTTCCGTCTGAGTTCATTGGATAAATAACTGCTCTTTCTACACCAGTCTCGTAGAAACGCTCGCCATCCTGATCCCAGTTAAGTGTAAAACCTGTTTTGCTAGGTGTTAACATGACTTATGTCCTCCTTTAATAATATAATACTAATTTATAATGGTACAAATCATCACTAATGAAGGTGTTCTCTACTCTGCAATATGGTAGATTTTCTTCCAATAAGTCATGAGTTGTATCAAAAATATCTTTTGTAATTACCGTTAGAGTATACTTTTTTCTTTTCATATATACTCCATTGTCGGCTCTTCTTGTGTGATTATTATCATATCGAATTACAATACATGGGTACTGTAACGTAGTGTTGGTTGGCGCCTTGCCGTAGACCGTGTATTTGGTTTCAGCACCCAAAATATCATAGATTCGATCAATTAGACTCACTAGAGTCGTTGAGGTTTCCATTCCATACTCCTCCTAATGTTAATATCAATCTAGGATACTGTACTTCTACACTTGTAACACGCCATTTAGTACCCATGTATGTAGCATACTGTATTGTGTGAAAGTTTCTCATGGCAAATGGAGTAGCCACGATGCTGATACTGTTAGAAATATCAACGCCTTCGTTAGGAGTATCAGAAGAGCTATAAATCTTCTTAGTATTTCTAATGAGATCACCATAGTGAACTTTTTCAACAATATCAGTATCCCATATACCTCTTTGGACTTCTGTCGTTACAACATATCCAACTTTTCCACTATATTTAGCCATGACTACTCCTTTCTATTAGCCTTCTGTAACTTCTTCAGCTGGCTCTTCTGGTGTAACATTGTTACTAGCTGGTACGAAATTGATAGCGATTGCTGAATATGGTACTGTAAGAGCACCTGAGCATCTTGTTTCAATTAAGTACTTTTCTTTATTGTAATCAATATCGAAATCATCGAACATTGTTACAGAACCGCCATTGTCAGCACCTACATTGTAGTCTGAAAGGTTAACAATAATACCGCCAAATGTGTTAACAACACCATCCTTAGTAAATGTAGCGCCTTCTGCTACTGGAACTGTGATGATGTCTGAAACTCTAAGCTTTGTCTTAAGCTTATCTACTGATTCGTAAAGGTCTCTGCCGATACCATCTTTCATTAAGAGCATATCTGTAAGTCTGTCTTCTGTTGTGAAGAGAACTGGAGAACCTGAACCCTTGTAATCCTTTCTAGCTCTGATAGCTGTCTCAATAAATGCTTCAGCATTCTTCTGAGCTGAACCCTTGTCAACAATTGTCTTTGTGATAGTGTAAACTTCGCTATCTTTCCATACTGGTCTGATGTTGTCTTCCTTGATCTTGTCATCATCAAGAACATCTCTACCATCACCGATAAGGATTGCTCTAGCTAATTCCTCATTAAGCATAATTCTCATTTCTGCTTTGAGGTAAGCTACTACATTGAAATCTGTAATGTCAAGGATGTCATCTCTATCCATTGCCTGTTTCTTATAGATAGTCTGTGGACCAGTCTTTCTCTTAAGAGCTGTGATTACTTCTTCTTTCTTTAAGTGACCTTTGATGTAACCCTTAGCTCTAGCTTCATCAGCTGTAATGTTAGCATGAACTGACTTAACTAATGAGAATGGTGTATGATGTGTTGCACCTAATACTCTGTCAACCCATGTTGTGTCTCTCTTAATAAGAGATGGTTCGTTTGAAATTGCCTTAGCATCTGGGAAGAGAACGTCGATATTTTCGATACCATGCTGTAAGCATGACTCCTTAAGTGTTCCGTATCTCTTCATGTCGCTGAATACTGCTTCCATATCAGCGTGGCTTAATTCATCTTCGTAGTATCCTGCTTCTTCTCCAGCAAATACTGAATGTTTCATGTTTTCATCCTCCTGATTTCCTTTTGTTGCTTCTTCTACTGCAGCGCCTACAATAGCATAAACAGCTTCCTGCTGCTCTTCTGTCATTGCTTCAAATACTTCTTTAGGACTTGCCATTTTAGAATCCTCCTTATTTTCTTCTGATTTTGAATCGTCTGAATGTTTGATTTCTTCTTCATCTTTTTTATCTTCTTCAGACTCTTCTTCTTTTGTTTCTTCTTCAGACTCTTCTTCAGATTCTTCGGATTCTTTCTTTTTATTCTCATCCTCTTCATCTTCATCGTCTGAGTGACGTAATACTAATGCTTCATCAGTGTAGATGTCTGCTTCAGTAAAGTCGTCATCTAAGAAATCGCCATGTGACATGACGTATTCTATTTTAGCTCCTGGATTTGCACCAGCGAGTACCAAGCTTACCTCTCTAATCATACCGTGAATAACTTCAGAGCCTGAATGCTGTAAGTGGTTAGCATAGATTGAAAGATTTGTAATGTCTCCATGCTCAAGCATGATTTTAGCTTCCTTACCCTTCTCTGTAGAGTTAAGGTAGCCGTAAGCATACACACCATCTTCTCTGTTTTCCAAGTCAGCATGTCCAATAACAGCTCTAATGTTACTGTGATCGTGATTGTAAACTAGAGGTACTGTTACTCCATCACATTCTGCGAATGCGTCTTTTCTTATAATTCTTCCATCAGCGCATCTAATGTCATTCTTAGTTGCCCAACCGGAGAAATCATAATCATTCTTCTTCATTTTGACCTCCATCTCCTTGATTATTCATAGTTTCATCTGTTGATGCAAATGTCTGATCGGGAGATGCATTAATATTTTTATTTCTTAATTCATCAGCCTGTGGTGCATCAATAGGTCTCTTGCCGATAACCTGACGCATTTCATTAGATGACATAATTTCATTTCTAGTGAACTTGTCAGCAATATCAGCTAATTTACTAACAGGAACAAGCTTGAATGGATCATTAAAGAAGGCTATTGTCTGACCTTGTGTTCTTGCTGTTTTAGTTAAGAACTTGTAAGTCATGCCATCTGTAATTGCTGTAACGATTGGAACAACTACTCTATTGAGGTAATTGGTCATCGTTTCTTCATTTGCTGTTCCATTAAGTATTTCATCTGTAATACCCAACTGTGTCATAAGCTGTTTAGTTAAATATTCAATCTGTTCTAACAAATTGTTATCGATCGGTCTATTCAACTGCACAATTTTTTCAGTAGCATCAATATAACCAATACCGTATTTTGAATCGGACAATTGCTTTTCCAAATCTTTTTTTCTTTCCTCAGCTTGCTGTTTTCTAAGTTTACCTTTAATTGTGTAAGGAACCTGGAATAACAGATTTAACTTACCAGAACTAGCTTTTTCATCTACACTATCGAGTAAAGATAGTTTATGTGTAAGTCTTTTAGCTGTAGAAGTCGGTTCGTTCATTATGTAATAGAAAGGATTCTCGATTATAGCTGTTGTAGCTTTAGGAACTGTAATTTCCTCATATTCGCCTTTTGTATCATTCCAAATCCTAACTCTTATATAATCTGGATACCACTGTAAAATCTTTGCTACTCTCATGTCTAATACATCGAATGCTAAATTATTGTAAATATTAGCTGTTGTATTAGTTGGCACAATTGCTATGCATCCTTCATCTAATAATGAGATAACAACATCAGTAAAAAACGCTGTTGCTGTTTGGTCCTTATTAGCCATTCCAGATACACAGAAATTTAATCCATCTTTTATGTCTTCTAGATATCGTCCTTCTTCATCTTGTCTAATATGTCTAAACTTCATAGCAGCGCAGTCTAACGCAATTCTGTTATAGACTGTATTAATTATTGTTCTATCGGACCCAGTGATGAGACGATGCCTATTTGGCATATCTGAATAAATATTACCGTAATGGTATTCATTTCTAGGATGGTCCCTTCCAAAGAATACTGTCCAACCTTTTTTAAATCTGTCTAATACTGACATCTTTATCTCCTTTTAAAACATATAGAACACTATGACTGTTTAACTTATAAGATTAGTAGCAAAAATATAAGTTAAATTTAAGCAGTCATAGCGCTCTATACTTACTTATATGCAGCCTTAGATGTGAGTGTTTAAAACTAGTAATTGACTGCAAAATAAACAAACCTTGAAACTAGTAATTACGATTAGCGATGCGGTTTGTTGTTAACTTTATGTATTCTTTAGCTGTTTTCTTATTTGTTTTGTTGCTCTGTTTTCAGCTAAAGAATAGGCTTCTATTTGATTAATTCCAGTTTTAAATAATGACCCTAATGTAGGTTTAGCATTCTTTCCAGGATTCATTATTATAACTGGTGATTTAGCTACATCCAATCCCCAAATATCCATTACAGCATCTTTTCCTTGTTTTACCAACTGATGAGTAATTTCATTTGTTAATACAGACGTATTTCCCATTCTAGAAATTATCATAGCACCTAGTACCGCATCTTTATTAACTTCAATTTTTGTTTTATACCTATTATAGTATTCATTTTGAATTCTTTTAGTTTGTTCTGATGCCATAGACTTAAGATCTTTAATTTGTTGGCTAGCTGCCTTTTTAAGTTCTTTATCAGAACCATAATTTCTATCTATTCTTTTGCTGTAAGCATGTAAACCTCTTTCAGTAGCTTTAGCCAAATCTTCTTGACTAGCAACATTTAAATCTTTTCTAGCTTTGAAGTTTAACTGTTTTTGTTTATTACCATATACTGGTTTAAAGTAATTTTTCCAGGTCTCATTATCTTGTTTTGTTGGTGATACATACATATTTCTAACGTTCGATCTAGATCTATCCATTGTAGGAGCTAATGAACGTCGGTACATTTTACTGCCTTTAGCAATTCGAATATTTTTACCTTTGTATCCATAGTGTGCATACCCAGCTGGGGTCAATGAACCGTCTTCATTCTGCCATCTTCGTTCCCCCCAATGTTGACCTTTAACACCGTAGTGGTATAATTCTGCCCAGTTATCTGTATACATAATTAATCCCAACCTTCATATTGTCCTGTAAACTTTTTATTCTTAATGTTATAATACATAGATCTAACATACGTGGTTGATGGGCTATAATAATCTACTTGTGCAAGATTTTTATCATACACCGAAACGCGATTATCATATTCCATGTCTTGTGCAAAATCTTCATTTTTTCCAGCTGTTTTGGCTGCTTTTAATCCGTCTGAGATTATTTTATCAAGATTTTTTTCAACATGTCTTGCCGCATTAGCTACTCCATTAGAATCTTCATCGCTCATATTATCAGGTACCATAACACTAATTGACGTTTTTCCAACTTTCTTGTCTAACCAATCACCGCCAGTATTATTGTCTACTTCATAACCATCTTTATTTAATTTGGATGCTAATTTAGCAGTAGATTCTCCGTAAGTTTTGGTGAGGTATTCTTTTCCAGAATCGGTCAAATGTTTTTGGCCAATACCATAATGTATTCTGCCTTCAGGTGTTAAAGAACCATCTGGATTCTGATAACGTCTTTTGCCCCATTTCTGACCATGGATACCAAAGTGACATAAAGTATCTTCGTCAAATTCGCTTAAGTCACAGTGTTTTACAGATGTACCTTTGTTAGCTTTATACTGCTGGTATTTCTTGTAACCAATATATCCAAGACCTGCGAGTGCTGCTGCACCACCAATAGCAATAGGTGCTACTACTGCTGGTGACGTCAGTGCTGGCAATGCTAATAACTGAGCTGTATACTTCTTAATTTCTTGTGTAGCAAATGATTTAGCACCAGCTACACTTCCTTCACTAAGAGTACCTGTAGCTTTAGCCAAACCTGCCACTGTAGTAGCTTTGTTATAGTAATTTATAGCTTCTTTAGTAGATGCTCTTTTAATGCCAAGAAGACCAGCATTCATTAATCCAGCGCCTGCTACTGCAGTACCAACACCAGCTACTGCTTTAGCTCTTCGTTCACCAACACCATAATGTTCTCTTCCAAGTGGAGTTAATGAGCCATCAGCATTCTGATAACGTCTCTGACCATGTTTCTGGCCTTTAATACCATGATGATAGAGTTCTGTCCAATTGTCAGTATACATGTTAAGAACCTCCTTTCACTGCATTAATTGCTTTTTTGGTGAAATACACTCCAGCTCCAATAGTTCCAGCAGCTAGAATTATCTTAGTAGCTCTTGTACCAGCTCTTCTAGCATTTGAAAATCTGGCTTTATTTTCTCTAGCACTTAAATATTCATTTTCCGCTTTTTCTCTATTTGCTGCAGCCCATATTTCATCAGTAGATTTGTCTTTCCACATTTTTAAATCTTTGTTTGCTTTTCTTACATAATTATCATCGGAAAACTTATTAATAACTCTATCAACAGCATTTGTACTATCTGATAATCTTCCTTTAATATCTTTGTAAGAAGGACCTTGTGGTTTTCCAGTTTTTCCTTTTAAAGCTTTTCCAGCTTCATTAGCAACTTGTTTAGCAATTTTATCTTCTGCTTTTTCTCGTCTATAATTGTCTCTATTGCCAGAAGCTTTAGCAGCTCTAGTTTCAGCTTTTTCAACTTTATAATTTTGTTTAGCCTGCTTATATTCTTCTTTAGCAATTCTATGCTGAATTTTTTTAAGCTTTTTCCAATCTCCTTTAGACATGTATCCTCCGGGAGATGGAGCAAACTTACCATCAGGTCCGTGGTTTTTATTATAATGCATTAAGGAGCCTGAACCATAATCTAAATCTAAATAATAATTCATGAGTCCTCCTTTCTAAAATATAATCTAAAGTCTACTTGTAAAAAACAGCCAAATAGCAGTACACCTAAAAGCTTTTCGAGGATTGTAGTAGACTTTAGATTTTGAAATAGTATACATTCGTTAACTAGTAAGTAATTGGGTCTGTGAATGTAGTGACTATTTTAAGCTTGTTTAGTCAAAGTCTCCATCTCTCCATTTTCTTTTCCATCTTTCTTCGGATACACCTTCTGGAGCAGGAGGAATTTTATTTTTTGGTGTTTGAGTTTTTCTGTACTGCTGCATACCTTTTGTAGCTTTTTTAATCTGGGTTGAAGCAACGCTAGCACCAACTATCGCACCGCCGATAGCTGGATTAAGTAAAGTAGCACCGGTCAACGCCATAGCAGCTGCATTTCCAGCAGTAAGTATAGCAAATCCAGCAAGTGCTGCTTTACGACCTTCTTTTTTAGCTGCTGGAGAATTTGTAGCATCCCATATAGCAGCGTTGTATTGTCTTGTTGTTGCTTTTTTACCTTTTGCAGCTCTTGCATCTTGTTTTTCATTTCTTTTAGCCAAAACTTTTTCTCTTTTTGCAACTTGTCGTTCATTAATAACAAATTCTGATTTACCAGTTTGTTTATTAATTCTTCTTTTACCATATCCATAGTGCTCATAGCCTGCTGGAGTTAATGAACCATCAGGATTCTGCCAACGCCTAGTACCATGTTTCTGACCTTTAACACCATGGTGGTATAGTTCTGAATAGCCATTGTGATAAAATGTTCCATAACTATTATACATATTAGGGAACCTCCTTTTGTTTATAAGAACATATCTTTACATTCTTTGTATGCGACTAATGCATCCATCATAGCAGACACATTATCTATTTTGTGTTCATATCGTTTCTTTAATAGCTTTCTGTTTCCATTTGTGTCTTCTATTGTTATAGCATTGCCCATAGTAAAGCTCATTATAGATTCGTCAAATAACAATTTTCTATCTGTTGCTAGTTTCTTAAGTTCTCCTAGTGGAACACTTTCAGTTCTAGCTCCTTGCCTTACCTGAATAATACCAAATGGTCCATTCTCGCTTTCCCATCGTTCAATAAATGACTTAGCGTGATATGGGTCATATCCAACGGATCTTACGTCATACTCATTTTCTAGTATGAAATTATCAAGGTCGTCATATACCTCGTCAAGATCTATGATTGTACCTTCGAGAACAACTAATGTATTCTCTTTCATGAATTGCTGATACTTTTGATACATAGCAAGTGGTAATTTCTCATAGCTTGACGAAGATATATAACTTCTAGTTTTAATCCCAAAAGAACCATCGGGAAGTGGAAACATAAATGTAAATGCGCAGAAGTCATCACCCTGAGATAAGTCAATACCCATAGAGCATGGCATCTGCCAGAAGGAACGTTTCTTATGCAACTGAATATCTTCAAATGTAAAGAAATACGTATAACCTTCCAGCGGAATACCAAAACGTTTTGCGAGTATATCATTTCTAACAGAGGGATTCTGTTCTGCACGTACTTTATCTAATTCGTAAGTTTCATAACTTACAGTTTTACCAAGATTAGGCTGTGCTTTAATCCACATAGAGGGATCATTTACTTCATTAATATCATCTAATCTATAATACCATATAGATACGTGGTCATTTTCGTAATCGCCACGTAAAATATTTAATAGTTCCAGTTTGATAGTGTCACCAACACCATTTCTAACTGTACCTTCAGAACTAACTGCAATTATCACATAGTCTGTATCTCCTGGGTCACCTTTAGCTGCACCCTGCTCCAAACAGCCTATTACATCTTCATTAATATCGCAAGATAGCCACTCGTCAACTGTCGCACACTTAATTCTCCAACCTTGAAGTTTTTCAATAGACATAGGTAGTGTTATTATTTTTGAGTTTGTACTATAATTCATGATTCCTTCTTTTGTAGAACATAACTGAGGTCTATTTGCCCTATTACCAGTTGTGTTCTGAAGACTTCCTCTAGTCCAAACTTTAAAAAACGGACCTCTAGCTTTTGTTATGCTAGTTCTTATTGGGTCCATAACTTCTTCAGATTGTTTCATTGTTGGTGCTGTAGTTATACCGAGTGTGGTTTTTGGATCAATGTTTAAAAAGTAACTTTGTAAGAATGATTCATATAGTGATTTAGCAGCTCCTCGGGCAACTATTAAATATTGCTTAGTAATTAGTCTTTTCTTGATTCTTTTTGGTCTATAAACCTCAAGTTTAGGATCCCAAACAGTAACCGTAATGAAATAGTACCATCCAAATATTTCTTCAGCCCACAATTTAAATGTATCTAGTAGGTGAACTGGGTCACCATTAGTTAATGTAAGCTCTGATTCACAGTATTCTATGAAACCATTTACTGCTTTGTCATCATAGTAATATTTGGGATTTGCTATTAACTTATCGATTCTGTTCATCTCCATTGAGATTTCTTTACAGACCGGTATATCTCCTCTTAACACGGCATCTCTAAACATGCCATAATAGATTGGCACAGCTGTATTAGACAATGCCATAGTTTTTCTCCTTATTCTTCAGGCTTATTATTTATAGCATAGATTCTCCATTCTAGTTCTTTAGCCTGTTCTTCATATGCCTTAACAATTGTGCTACTTGCGGGAGGATCGAAGAACAACCTAACCTTGTTATATACGTACTGCTTAGAAAGCTGACGTATATCTGTCTCCGGAATTAGTCCTTCCCATGTAGTCTCATAACCGTCAATAGTCTGAGCACTATCGATAGCTCCAATCTGGTATAAGAACCCTAAAGTTGTATCGATAGCAATCGTAATATCTTTGTCAAAAGCATCGTCTTCTTTAATTATACCTAATTGCTTCTTAACATCTTCTAAAATACTGCTCATATTTACCTCCATGGACAAGTATCGTTTGGTGTTCTTATAACTGGGTTAACAAAATCAATCCAGTCTTTGTCACCGTAGTGAATCGCATTGTGAGTGCCTAGCGATACAGTTATCAAGTAATCTGGATTGGTTAGTATCTCTGTTCTGTTAATAATATCATCAGCAGTTATAGGATTCATGTGGTGTATGTAAGGAACTCCTGTAATATCATACCCGAGCAATCCTAAGTCGCATCCGAAATCTCTGGTAATGACAAATCTTCTGATCTCTTTCCATTCTTCAGATGCATAGAACTTCTGGTTTAAATATCTGTCTTTACCAAAAGTTTCGTCTCCAACTTTACCATCAAGTTTAAGGTAATTAAACCTTTCCTCAAAAGTTTTAAATAACTGTATCTCCTGATATGTCTTCAGTATCTTCACCTTGGTATCTCCTTATAGCAGATATAGCATCTTCGTATAGTTGCTTAATATCTTCACCATTCTCAATAGCTTCAGTCTTCGCTTCTGTCAACTTATGCTGACTTTTCAACATTTCAAGCTCCAACTCATACTTTTTTGTACCCATTCTTAGCCAATGAGTAATCTCTGATGGTGAAGCAGTACCATCTTTTAGCCTCTGCCTCGATAAATCCATGGCTAAAGACACCATTTCATTATTGTAAGCCTCAGGACTGACATAATTAATATCAGTTTCAGTAGACTTATTGACACTTTCTTTCTTACGTGCCATAGTTTCACCTCACTTATTAATCACTTCTTAATACTTCAACATCATTTTTTACCCCCGGAGAAATTTTAAAGACCGCCGCGATAGGGGGGAGGGGGTAGTTTTTCCGAAACCCCCCAGAGGGGGTAGTTTTTCCATGATTATGAATCACAGGGGACCTATAACACATAGAAAAACTAAGTGAATATTGAAGAAAAGAGTAAAACCAATGAAATTCATTGATCAACACACAAATTGAAATAATTAATTAAACTAAAAACTTTAATAAAATTGGAAATGATTCATTATTATTGTTTTTATTATTTTAATTAATTTTTGTTTTATTAAAGTTTTTGTAAATTTGTAAATTATTGTAAACTTTGTTAAATTGTTTAATTGCAACAAATGCAAACTTTAAAGCAAACACAACAAATGAGCAATACCAATGATTACAATTCGAAAGGGGGGTACTATAATCGTATACTGAAAGACCTATAGTAGTATACGGTATATACCAGTGTATTGTGTTTAGAAGCTGTGTATTACTCTAAAGTTTGCTAGAAACTACCGAAACTGTAAAGCTTCAATAGAAATTGGTTTAATTTTAGTTGTTTCTTTTACAGCAATGTATTTTCCTGTTAAATCGTTGTCAACAACGTCTAAAACTGCATTATTATTAGCTTCTAATTTTTCAACTTCTGAAAGTTCATCAGATGAATAGAAATACCTAGCATTTAGATTTACTGTATTATAACCGTGGTCCCTATCATACTCTAACCAGAAATCATGTTCTGTAGCTGGATTGAAGGGATTGTCTAAAGTTGTAAGAAACAACCAACCTTCTGGATAAATAAGATTATTCTCGGCCATATAATCCCTCCTTTTTGTAATTTATATTCATATAGTCTATACCCCCTTCTACTTCTTAGCCTGTATAGTGGATACAGATATATTAAGAGCTTCACTGACTTCTTTGATAGTGTAACCTCTTGCCAACATGTTTCTCATTCTGCTAAGTTTAGAAGCAGGTATCTCACCCTTGGTACTAGGGACGGCTAGTTCTCTAAGGTATTCGGAATCTAGTCTATCCATAAGCTCCTGGATAGTGGTCTTATTAAGAGCCCCCTTATTAACAGCTTCCCATTCTCTAGGAGTTACTTTTAATTCAGGTCTCTTACT
>ODAI013661518.1_pt1 | contig 12675 bp, 12 predicted proteins | sample 1539321 | NCBI WGS metagenome assembly ODAI01 (sample SAMN02144231, study PRJEB22623) | gut metagenome | biome: sheep rumen | host: Ovis aries | place: New Zealand
CTGATGATGACGAGGAAGAGTTCGACGAGGATGAGGATGAGGACGGCGAAGAGGGAGAAGATGAAGAATCCTCTTCAGAAAAGTCCGAAGAGGATTGATCGAAAAGCTTAATCAGATTTTCAGGAGAAGAAGAGATACTCTATCAGGAGTCTCTCTTCTTCTGTTTTAGAAGAAAACTTCGAGAGCATCAGGTAGTGCTTCTCTTCTGATCCGTTATATGCCGGATAGAAGAAATCCATATCCGTTACATTGATCCCCGCCGGGAATCTCCTTCCTCCGTCAAGTTCCAGATAGAATAGGATGCCGCGTTTTTCCAGATCCTCCAGCTGGTCTTTCGAAAGTACCTCACTGAGATCACGCACACCCGCTTCTCCATACTCTTTGATCGCACGGGAGTTGGTAACGACGATATCGATGACTTCACTTTGCATCAGCGATACCAGTTTCTGAACACTATTGGTCATGTCCTGGCTCAAATAGGAGGAGTCCTCATTCGTCGGGAAATGATAGGTGCAGTCCACACTTATCGTCTGCCCGATCGACTTGGCATATTCATCGAAGATATGATTGGACTCGTATCTGGCATTTACGCAGGCGATCGAAAGATATTCCTTTTTCGTAGCTTTCAGATAAGAGTTCACAAAGGAGATAATGATGGCGATGACGACCACCGGGATGATCAGCCACCACTTATAATATGTCCACAGGTGGATGACAGATTTCTTGAATCCCATCTTTTTAAGATTCAGTTTCGGTTTTTCAAGACTCGGATCCGGCATGTCTTCTCTCCTCTTCTTTTTGCTACCGATATGATAGCAGAATCCTCAAAAAGTGCAAATAACAGCGAAAAAACGCGAAACCGTTTTCGATTTCGCGTTTTCTATATAATACATATTATTATATATAGGAAGTTTGTAAAATAATTTGATAATTGAAACCGGTTAAGTTCTCACTCTTTATTCGGCAGGATCGCAAACTTGATGATGCAGTCACATGCCACTTCATCACCGACAGATGCCACACCATGACCCATACCGACCGGACCACGAAGTGCCGTGATCTCTATCTTCAGTGTAAGAACATCACCCGGAACTACCGGACGCTTGAACTTACACTTATCGATGCCGGCAAATACAGCGATGCGGCCCTTGAACTCTTCCTTGCAGAGGATCGCGACCGCACCGGTCTGCGCAAGCGCTTCCACCTGAAGAACACCCGGCATGATCGGCATCTCCGGGAAATGGCCCTGGAAATAAGGCTCATCATAGGTGATGCATTTTCTGCCGATGGCATACTCTCCTTCTTTATAATCTTCAATCGCGTCCACCAGTAAGAACGGGGAGCGATGCGGAAGAATATCCATGATTTCTCTTGTGGTAAGTGCTTTTGCCATAATAATAACCTCGTATTACTCTTCGAAATGCTTCATGATGATGGAAGCATTGTGTCCGCCAAAACCGAGCGAGTTGCTCATAGCATATTTTACATCCTGCTCATAGGATCTGCCAAAGCAGTAGTTCAGATCCATCTCGTCCTCGGTCTCCTCTGAACCCATGGTCTGGTGGATAAAGCCTTCCTGTACGGACTTCGCGAGAACGATTGCCTCGATCGCGCCGGCCGCACCGAGAAGGTGTCCGGTCATGGACTTGGTGGAGTTGATCTTTACATCCTTCGCACTATCTCCGAGCGCTGTCTTGATCGCACGGGTCTCGAAGAGGTCATTGTGGTGGGTGGATGTACCATGAGCGTTGATATAGTCGATTTCAGAAGGCTCGATGCCTGCATCTGCGATCGCTGCCATCATGGCATGCGCTGCACCGATACCGGACTCCTCCGGAGATGTGATGTGATATGCATCGCAGGAAGCGCCGTAGCCGACCATCTCGGCATAGATCTTCGCGCCTCTGGCCTTCGCATGCTCATACTCTTCGAGAACGAGAACACCTGCGCCCTCACCGAGAACGAAACCATCTCTGTTCTTATCAAACGGGATCGACGCCTTCATAGGATCTTCGTTGAAGGACAGTGCTTTTAGCGCACAGAAACCGGCAACGCCCATCGGGCAGATCGCTGCCTCAGTACCGCCGGCAAGGATCACATCCGCCTCATTGTGCTGAATGCTTCTATATGCCTCACCGATGGAGTTCGTACCGGAAGCACAAGCGGTAACAACATCGATATTCTTACCCTTGAAGCCGGTAACGATCGCGATGTTACCCGCTGCCATATTGGAGATCATGAGAGGAATATAGAGAGGTCCGATCTTATTCGGTCCGAAGTCCAGGAGTCTCTTGTGCTCGCGCTCGGTCGCCTGCATGGAACCGACACCGGAACCGACGATAACGCCACAGCGGTAAGCATCTTCCTTCTCGATATCGATACCGGAATCCTTAACAGCCATCAGAGCGGAAGCGGCGGCATACTGGGAGAAAAGCTCCATTCTCTTTGCCGTCTTAAAATCCATGTATTCGTCTGCCTTGAAGTCCTTCACTTCACCGGCGACCTTGGCTCTGTAGTCCGTGACATCGAACTTCGTGATCGGTCCGATACCGACTTTTCCGGCCTTGATATTCGACCAGAATTCCTCGACGGTGTTACCCAGCGGTGTGACCGCACCCATTCCTGTTACTACAACTCTTCTCATGTTTCTTTACCTTCCTTTGTTTCAGGTTTTATCAGGAGCGCGGGCCTTTCACGGCCGCGCTTACTCTCACTATCACATGCACATGCCGCCATCGACGGTCAGTACCTGTCCTGTAATATAATCTGCTTTTTCCGAAGCGAGGAATCCGATCGCATTAGCGATGTCTTCCGGCTTCGCGACGCGCTTCAGCGGAACCATATTGAGGAAAGCTTCCTTCACCTTATCGCTCAGCACATCCGTCATATCTGTCTCAACAAAGCCCGGTGCAACCGCATTCACAGTAATGCCGCGGGAGCCGAGTTCTTTTGCCAGAGACTTCGTAAAGCCGATGATACCGGCCTTGGAAGCTGCATAGTTTGCCTGACCGGCATTGCCCTGAAGGCCGACGATCGAAGCGATGTTGATGATCTTTCCGGATCTCTGCTTCATCATGATTGCCGCGCAGGCTTTACTGAAGAGGAAGCACCCCTTGAGGTTCGTATCCACTACCGCATCGAAATCCTCTTCGCTCATGCGGAGAAGAAGTCCGTCCTTTGTCACACCGGCATTGTTCACCAGAACATCTATGGAACCGAAAGTCTCGATCACGTTCTGAACCGCTACGCCGACCTCATCCATGGATTTGACGTCACACTTTATCGCGATCGCCTCGACACCGTTTGCCTTGCAGGCATCGACAGTCTCGTCAGCTTTTGCCTGATTGCCGTGGTAGATGACAGCCACGTTCATGCCCATTTTACTAAGTTCGATGGCGGTCGCACGGCCAATGCCGCGGGACCCTCCGGTAACGATCGCAGTCTTGCTCATGCCTGTTCCTCCGTCTTTTCCTTTATGCGTGCCGCTACAGCCTTCACATCTTCGAGTGTCTCGACGTTGAGGATCTCAACATCAGACAGTGTCTTCTTCTCAAAACCGGAGATGGTCTTACCCGGACCGATCTCGATAAATGTATCTACACCGGCTTTTGCCAGAGCTTCGATATCCTGCTGCATACGGACAGATCCGCTGACCTGCTTCTCCAGGAGTTCCGGGATCTCTTTTGAATCCTTGACGAGATCGCCTGTGAGGTTGGCAGCATACGGAACTTTCAGTTCAGAAAACTCAACTTCATCAATATAAGCACGGAGCTTCTCACCGGCCGGCTTCATGATCGGGGAGTGGAACGGACCGCTGCACTTGAGCGGAATAACTCTCTTCGCGCCCTTTTCTTTCAAGACTTCGCCGGCTTTCTCGACCGCTTCTTTATAACCTGTGATAACGATCTGCCCCGGGCAGTTGAAGTTTGCAACATACACACCGTCGATACCATCGATAGCTGCACGGAGATCCTCTTCACCCATGCCGATGACAGCGCTCATGCCGCCGATATCCGGAGCTGCTTCCTCCATGATCTTGCCTCTTTCGGTGACGAGCTTGATCGCATCTTCAAAAGACATGGCACCGGAAGCTACCAGTGCGGTATATTCACCAAGAGAAAGGCCACATGTTGCGTCCGGCTCGACACCCTCTGCGCGGAGCGTCTCTGTTGCTGCCATACAAGCTGTCAGCAGGCAGACCTGTGTGTACTTGGTCTGGTTCAGTTCTTCTTTCTCATGAAAGCAGAGATCCGGGATATCGTAGCCGCTGATCGAAGAAGCCTTGTTAAAAAGGTCTCTTGCCTCTGCGCACTGCTCGTAGAAATCCTGCATCATTCCGTTTTTCTGGGCGCCCTGGCCCGGGTACATAAATGCGATTTTCATTACTTTTTACCTCCTAAGAGTGATTCTGCCTGATCCATCATGGATACGATTCTTTCTTTTACTGTGACCTGTTCTTTCAGAAGACCGGAGATCTGGCCCGCCATGAAGGAGCCCATGTCCTTGTCGCCATCGAGAACGGCTTTTCTAAGAGAACCGAGCGAGAGCTGCTCGAGCTCGTCAAGTGTCGCGCCTTCCGCTTCCATCTTCAGATAGAGCTTGGTCAGCTGGTTTCTGATCGTTCTTACCGGATGTCCGGTCGATCTTCCGGTGACCTTGGTATCGATATCACTGGCCTTGATGACCAGATCCTTATAGTTCTGATGAATGTTCGTCTCCTCACACGGGATGAAGCAGGTGCCGCACTGTACACCTTCCGCACCGAGCATAAATGCTGCCGCGATTCCTCTGCCGTCCGCGATACCGCCTGCGGCAACGACCGGGATGGAGAGTGCATCGACGACCTGCGGAACGAGTGTCATAGTGGTCAGTTCACCGATATGTCCGCCGGACTCTGTACCCTCGGCAACGACTGCATCAACACCGAGCTTTTCCATTCTCTTGGCAAGACCTACGGAAGCAACGACCGGGATGATCTTGATGCCGGCTTCCTGCCATTTCTTAAGATATCTTTCCGGAGATCCTGCACCGGTGGTGATAACTGCTACTTTCTCCTCCGCGAGAACATCTGCGATCTCCGGAGCATGCGGGTTCATCAGCATAACGTTTACACCGAAAGGCTTGTCTGTCAGTTCACGGCAGCACTTGACCTGGTTTCTTACCCAGTCCGCGTCTGCTCCGCCGGAACCGATGATGCCCAGGCCGCCGGCATTACTGACCGCTGCCGCGAGATGATAATCCGCGACCCAGGCCATACCGCCCTGCATGATCGGATATTCAATATTCAGAAGTTCGGTAAGTCTCGTTTTCATTTCATGATCTCCTTAACGTATATAAATCAGAGCTCGGTCTGTACAGCGCCCCAGAGAAGGCCCGCACCGAAGCTGGACATAACGACTTTCTTCTTTCCTTCGCCGAGAGCGCCTTCCTTCTTCATCGAATCAAGAAGGATCGGGATGCTCGCAGAGGATGTGTTACCTGTCTTTTCTATGTTCATCGGGAACTTTTCGATCGGCTGCTTGAGGCGCTTGGCCACCGACTCGATGATGCGGCGGTTTGCCTGATGCAGGATGTAATAATCGATCTCATCCGGATCCGTGCCGGTTCTGGCGAGAAGATCCTCGATGATCTTCGGCACTTCAGTAACTGCAAACTTAAACACAGTCTGGCCGTCCATCTGGATGTAGTTTGACTTTAAGAATTCAGGGGTCTTCTCTTTCCCCTTCTGCATATAGGACTCGCAATGCATGCACTCACCGCGTTTTCCGGCGGCACGCATGATCGCGTCGTATTTAAGATTCTCATCAGATGTGATCACACAGGCTCCGGCACCATCTCCGAAGAGGATGCATGTGCCTCTATCTGTGAAATCCATATAGTTGCTGAGGTTCTCCGTTCCGATGACCAGTGCTGTCTTTACCATGCCGGAACGCAGATAGTTCTGGGCAGTAACAAATGCAGTCAGGAAACCCGGGCATGCGGCATTTGTATCGAAGCACATAGCATTATCCGCATCGATCGCGGCCTGCACGCTCGCACTCAGTACCGGGAAAAGAACATTCGGTGTGGTGGACGCAACGATGATGAGTCCGATCTCCATCGGATCGATGCCGGCATCAGCGACCGCTCTCTTCGCAGCTTCGACCGCCATGCTTTCGGATGTATCCTTCTCCGGATCAGAGATATGGCGCTCCTTGATACCGGTGCGCTCTGTGATCCAGGCATCATTCGTATCCACGATCTTCGCAAGATCGTCGTTCGTCATAATTCTGTCAGGCAGATAGCTGCCAATACCAATCACCCGGCCGAAACCTCCAGCCATTTCAGTGGATGAATTTGAGTTGCTCATAAATTACTTTGCCTTTCAAACTATTTTACATTCAAAATATATTCCTTATATAAGATAATGTCAATACGAGTTTCTTGATATTTGGGCGCGGAAAGGGTTTCCGGGGGTGATACGGGAGCCGCGGACAAGTGCTTTTCGAGAGGAAAAAGAGTGGGATGACCTGCCCGAAAAAATGTGTGAAAGATCATCGAAAAAAGGTGTTGACATAACCCCTGCCCGCGCATATAATATTCACGTTGACTTCAAACGCGGGATTAACTCAGTGGTAGAGTGTCACCTTGCCAAGGTGAAAGTCGCGAGTTCGAATCTCGTATCCCGCTCCACTTCAAAAGCCGTCTCAAATGAGGCGGCTTTTTGTTGTCTGTGCTTCTCCCCCTGGTGGTATATGGAATTATGTCTGAAAATGCTTTTGGCTGATTCAGACATACGTCCGTTCAAAAAACTTATGTCTAAATAACCAGTTATTCATTTCAGACATATCAAAAACAAAGAAAACTATGTCTCTATATGCATTACGAAGATTCAGACATAAGAATCTCTGCACAAAATATGTCTATTTTTTCAATCCTTCAAAAAAGACATAAAAATCTGTCATTTCTGTATGTCTATAACAGTGAAACTCCAATACAGACATAAAATAACCAGAAACAAGTATGTCTGAATCTGCAAAACGCTAATTCAGACATAAAAACGGAAATTTTTGCAGCGTTTATGATGTGCGGTTCTCACTCCCGCACGATCTTCAGGATCTCTTCGCAGGACAGGCTTCCGCCGAAAAGATCGAGCGCGGAGCCGACCGTGATGTTGACGCGGCCACCGGAGACTTTCTTCAGCGCGCGGATGTCGTCATACGAGTGGATACCGCCGGCGTAGGTCACCGGGAGGGCGCCTGCTCCGTCATCCGAAGAAGTCGAAGAGCCGCAAGCGCCATCCAGATATTCCTTAAATATCTCGAAAAGCACCCGGTCCGGACCCGCCGCTTTTCCTTCCACATCCACGGCATGGACAAGATATTCATCGCAGTACTCTTCCAGCCGGCTGAGAAGCTGCGCCGTCAGCTTCGTTCTGGTGAACTTCTGCCAGCGGTCGGTCACGATATAGTATTCGCCGTCCTTCTTTCTGCAGCTCAGGTCGAGCACCACGTGCTCGCGCCCTACTGCACAGACGAGTTTGCGAAGATTGTCATAGTTGATCTTGCCGTCCGAGAATACAAACGAGGTAACGATTACGTGGCTTGCGCCCGCCTTTACAAAAGCACCCGCATTGTCCGCGTTGATGCCGCCCCCGACCTGAAGGCCTCCGGGATAAGCAGACAAAGCCTCCATCGCCGCTTCCCGCGATGCCTCATACTCGGGCGTTCCGAGTTTATTGAGCATAATGATGTGGCCGCCGGTGATCTGAAGGTCACGGTAATACTGCGCGAAATACCCGGCGCCCCGCTCGGAAACGAAGTTCTCCTTTGCTCCGGAATCAGAAAGCGTGCCGCCTACGATCTGCTTGACCTTACCGTTATGGATATCGATACACGGACGGAATTCCATTACTTCTTCCCCTGGTCCTTCTTCGGCACTTTGTTCGTGAAATCGTGGAACGGATCCTGGATATCATTGATCTCGCCACCGAGACGGCGGATCGCCGAGAGTGCCTCATAGAAAGTTTCACGATCGATCGTGTGCACATTTCTGTCGAGATACCCCTTCAGAAGTGCAATACCTCTCGGATCGCCGTAGTCACCGATGCAGATGACAGCGATGACCTTATTCTTCATTCTGCGGAATCCGGCACGAAGTGCCTGGTAGATCTCATTCTGCTGATGCTTGATACCGACATGGGTCAGCATGATCATCATATCCTCATACGGGCCGGAAACGTCTTCATCCGAGCGGTTCAGCATGAAGTCGATCAGTACCGGAACGGCCTTATCGCCTAAGCCCAGCATCATGACCTTTACAGAGTCCGCGATATATTCCTGTGTCTTTTCAAAACTGCAGAAGCGCTCCAGCACCGGCTCCATCGCCGGCTCATACTCCGCGGCACCGAAGAAACGGATCGCGGATACACATGGCTGGAACTTCACGAAGAACTCATTCTCATCTTCGCCGTCCTCCGGCTGCCAGGAAGTGTCCAGCACCTTCTTTAAGAGGCGCTCGCAGGCAGGCTCGCCGAAGCTCTTCAGCCGATCGACCAGAGGGAACGGTGTCGCTTCATCATCCACGATCATCGCCGCTTCATCAAAAGCCGCGAGTGCCGTCTCCATATCCATCTCACCGATGAATTCCTCGCCGGTTTTTCCGTCGAGATAGTCCTTGGATTCTTTCCAGAAAGGCTCGGTATTCTGCTCGATATATGGGCGGAATTCCTTAAAGTGTTCCGCCATCTCTGCTTCCGTCGGTCCCTCGCTCGAGCTCACCTTATCGGCGAACTCCTCGCAGACCTTGGAAATCAGTTCATTGAATTCGGTAAAAAGCTGTGTTGTGCGCTCCATCTTGCACCTCCGCGAAATCTTACCTAAGCATTATATCATCTTTCGGGTGCAATGTCGGGATTTACTTTTCCTATGCCCCTTGGAACTTTCACCCAAGGTTCGGGACTTGCCCGTCATACGAAAAAAAGGAGCTGTCTTTCGACAACTCCTTCATTTGGAGGCACCACCCGGATTTGAACCGGGGATAAAGGTTTTGCAGACCTCTGCCTTACCACTTGGCTATGGCGCCATTTGCATAATCAGCGAATGAAATAATACCATCTTCACCCGCCCTGCGTCAAGTCTTTCCATGATTTTATGGAAAAAGCACTCATTCTTTTTCTTTATCACGTGCGGTTGCCGCACGGAGCGTCTGTCAGCATGTGCCCGCGATCTTCGTCGGCAAGTGTGCCATGGCATCCTGTGTGGTCTCGTACTGTTTCAGCACAGAGATCACTCCGAGGTCGGGGCGAGGGAAAATAAACGGAAGATCGGTCTCACCGAGTCCCGGACGGACCGGGAAAGCAAGTTTTTCTTCGTCCAGCGAGAACTGTGCATCCACGCCTTCTTTATTTCCTCTGGCATCGAGACGCACCCAGCGTCCGAGAGATGCGAAATATACGGCATTTAATCCATGCAGGATCAGTGGGGATTCTTCATCATTTTCGTCCAGCCGCAGGTACTGGTAGCAGAGTCCTGCCGGGATCCCCGATGCACGAAGGAGCGCGCAGAGAAGATGCGACTTGCCGAAGCAAAGACCCGTTCTCTTGTCGAGAACATCAGAAGCCCGAAGGCAGAGTTCTTTTCGGCCGGCATCGTTACTGTGTGAGATCTCGTCTCTTACGAATTCGAAGGCACGCGACGCGAACTCGATCTCCGGGTCGAGATACCCCATCTTCTTCCCGTCGTTCATATCCTTGAAGATCTTCTCCATCAGATAGTTCGCCACGATCACGACTTTGACGTTGTTGTGGTTGATATACTCACTGGTCTCGAGATACTCGTCGAAGTTTTCCGCCTTGGTGATCAGTTCCATGTGCCGCTCCTCACTTCTCCGCGAAGCCTTCATTCTCCGGCTCCGCCACATTTTTCGGGAAGAAGACTCTTCTTCCGTCCTTCTCTATTATATCAAATCCGACCTCATATACCGAGCGCAGGAGGGGCTCTGTCAGAACCTCGCTGATCAGTCCCTTTGCTTCGACCTTTCCTCCTTTAAGAAGGATCGCCCGATCGCAGAATCTCTCCACCATATTAAAGTCGTGCATGACGACGATGACGCTCAGATTCTCTTCAGCGACACGTCTGTGCAGCACATCCAGGATCCCGATCTGGTGCTTGATATCGAGGTTCGATGTCGGTTCGTCCAGAAGGATCCACGGTGTTGTCTGCGTCAGGGCTCTGGCGATCAGGGTGCGCTGCCGCTCTCCTCCGGAAAGCGAAGTGAAGTTTCTGTTTCTGAGATCCAGGATCCCCACCGTCCGCATCGCATCCTCGGCGATCCGTCTGTCCTCTTCCGAGTCGCCGTCCCAGGTGCTTTTGTACGGGTAGCGGGACATCAGTACGACCTCTTCCACGGTAAAAGCACTCTCCCCGCTACTGGTCTGCGGGACCCATGCGATCTTCCGGCTACGCTCCTTCGGTGCGTAATCGAGCGTGTCCTTCCCGTCGATCAGGACAGCTCCCTCCGGACACTTGATCTGCGAGAGGAAATGCTTGAGAAGTGTGGTCTTACCGGATCCGTTCGGTCCGAGAAGCGCCGTCATATGTCCCTCGGCAAAGCTGCAGGAGATATCCGACAGGATCGGATTCTTCGCACTTCCCGGCTGGTAGGATAGACCCCGGACTTCGATGCCGGAGTTTGGGGTTTCGCTTGTCATTCGCGCTCCTCCTTTCTTCTTTCTTTCCACAGAAGATAGAGGAAGAACGGCGCTCCCGTCACCTGTGTGATCGCGCCTACGGCGATCTCCGCCGGCGGTGCTGCTGTTCGGGAGACCAGATCACAGAGTATCATGAAGATCGCGCCGCCCAGAAGAGAGAGCGGGATCAGCCGCCGGTTCTTCGGGCCGGCCAGAAGTCTCATGATATGTGGAATAATAAGGCTGACAAATCCGATGATGCCGCTGACCGATACACTTGCCGCGACCAGAAGCGATGTCGCGATCACGGCGATGGTTCTTGTTCTCTTTACGGAGACACCCATGCTCTGGGCCTCCTGATCACCGAACGAGAGCAGGTCGAGGTCTCTTCCCAAGACCGCAAAGCAGATGATCGCACCGGTGAGCACGATCGCCATAAAGCCGACCTTGACCCAGGTCGATGCCGAGAAGCTGCCGAGCATCCACAGATAGATCTGCTCGAGTTTCTGCCGGTTCCACATCATCAGGAGTGTGATCGCAGCCGTCAGCATCGACGAGCAGGCGATGCCGGCCAGAAGGATCCCCGTGACCGACCTCGATGTCGCGATCCTCGCGACTCGGAATACCAGCAGCATCGTAAGGATCGCACCGAAAAATGCGAACATCCAGATACTGCTGATGCCCATGACCGAGAAAGTGATGCCGAATGCGATCGCGATCGCTGCGCCGAAGGCCGCTCCGGACGAGATACCCAGCACCTGCGGATCCGCCAGAGGATTTCGGAAAAGCGCCTGCATCACGACACCCGCAGCGGCAAGTCCTCCGCCCACGAGTCCGGCCAGCAGCACGCGCGGCAGGCGGATATCCCAGATGATCAGCTTATTGGCTCTGGGGATCCCCTCCAGAAGTTTTTCTTTATTTACGAATGGGAGTTTGGCCAGAACGATCTTCGCGCTTTGCGAAACCGGCACTGACACGGACCCCACCGCAGATGCCCAGATGACAACAATGACCAGAAGGAGCAGTAAGCCCCCTCCGGTCATTGTAATTGTCGTTTTTTTGAGCGGTTCTTTTTTCATAAACTGCCTTTATGAGATGCCGGACCTGCTACACATTCCGGAATCTTTCTTTTATCGTTATGCTGCCTTCTGTCCCTCTTCTTCGAAGCACTCCGGGAAGATCAGCTTCGCGAGCATTTCAACTGCATCTGCATTTCTTGCACACTGGCGGTCGAGCATATCCGTGCTCTCCAGAACGATAACGTGTCCTTCCTTGACCGCAGTCAGATCCTTGTAGGGAGCTGTGGTCTGGAATGTGCCATCTGCCCATGCCGGGATGATGATGATGTTCGGATCCTGCTTGACCAGATCCTCTGCATTATATGCCCAGCCGGTCGCGCTCTTCGCTGCGTTCTCCGCACCGGCCAGTTCAATGATGTTGTTGATGAAAGTCTCACCTGTAGCTGTCCAGTCGCCGCCCTCGCCGAAACCGACAACATAGTAAACTGTCGGATGATTCTGTACGTCTTTGAGTGCTTCCTTGACGCCATTGATCTTCGCCTGCATGTCAGCGATGACCTTATCCGCTTCTTCGGTTGCGCCCAGGATCTTACCCATGTTCGAGATCTTGGTATAAACGCCATCTACCGCTTTTTCCTCATTGAGGATAACGACAGTTACGCCGAGGCCTGTGAGCTTGTCGTATGCTTCCTTCGGGAAGATCGAGTCAGCTACGACGACGTCCGGATTCAGACTGACGATTTTCTCGACGTCCGGTGCATTGATATCACCGATGGACTCGATCGATGCTGCTGCTTCCGGATAATTGCAGTAATTGGTGCGTCCTACGAGCTTGCTCTCCTGGCCGAGAGAGAAGATGATCTCTGTGCACGCCGGGCTGCAGGATACGACCTTCTGCGGCTCTGCCTTGATAACGGCCTTCTGTCCGTAGATGTCTGTCAGCTCGAACGGATACGCTCCGTCTTCCTTCTGGGAGCTTGTAGCTTC
>ODAI013012926.1_pt1 | contig 12674 bp, 21 predicted proteins | sample 1539321 | NCBI WGS metagenome assembly ODAI01 (sample SAMN02144231, study PRJEB22623) | gut metagenome | biome: sheep rumen | host: Ovis aries | place: New Zealand
ACTTAACAAATAACAATGGTCCAGATGGAAACAAGAAATTTAAGAAAGACAAGACAGGGTGTCGTTATCAGCAACAAGATGGATAAAACCATTGTTATTGCAGCCAGGTTCAAGGAGAAGCACCCTATTTATGGAAAGTTTGTCCAGAAGACAAAGAAGTATCACGCACACGATGAGAAGAACGAGTGCAACATCGGTGATACGGTTCTTATTATGGAAACCCGTCCTCTGTCAAAGACAAAGAGATGGAGATTAGTTCAAATCGTAGAAAAAGCTAAGTAATTATGATACAGACAGAAACAAGATTGACTGTTGCTGACAACAGCGGTGCCCGTGAGGCTCTGTGCATCCGTGTACTGGGCGGTACCCGTCGCCGTTATGCCAGCGTAGGTGATATCATCGTCGTCTCTATCAAGAACGCGATCCCTACAAGTGACGTGAAGAAGGGTGCAGTATCAAAGGCTCTGGTTGTTCGCACAAAGAAGGAGATTCGTCGTGCCGATGGTTCCTATATCCGCTTCGACGATAATGCCTGTGTGCTGCTGAATAATGCCGGTGAGCTCCGTGGCAGCCGTATCTTCGGCCCCGTGGCCCGTGAGCTCCGTGCTGTTAATATGAAGGTCGTTTCTTTGGCACCTGAGGTACTTTAATGGTTGATAGTTTAAAGTTTATAGTTTAGAGAAATGGCAAAGTTCAATATTAAGAAAAATGATACAGTCATCGTCCTGGCCGGTGAGGACAAGGGCAAGACTGGCAAGGTGCTGAAGGTACTGCACGAGAAGCAGCGTGCCATCGTTGAGGGTGTGAACATCATCAACAAGAGCGCAAAGCCGAGTGCAAAGAATCCTCAGGGCGGCTTCGAGAAGGTAGAGGCCCCGATTCACATCTCAAATATTAGTTTGATCGATCCGAAGAGCGGCAAGGCTACCCGCGTGGCTATCAAGCGCGAGGGCAAGAAGGTCGTTCGTATCGCTAAAAAGTCAGGGGAGGAGATTAAGTAATGGCAAATACAGCACAGTTAAAGCAGGTCTACAAGGAGCAGATTGCTCCCGCCCTGCAGAAGCAGTTCAACTACAGTTCTACAATGCAGATTCCTGCCCTGAAGAAGATTGTTGTCAATCAGGGTCTGGGTGACGCTACTCAGGACAAGAAGATCATCGATGTGGCCATCAACGAGATTTCCGCTATCTGCGGCCAGAAGGCTGTGGCTACCTACTCGAAGAAGGATATCGCCAACTTCAAGCTGCGTAAGAAGATGCCCATCGGCGTGATGGTGACACTCCGTCGCGAGCGTATGTATGAGTTCCTGGAGAAGCTTGTCCGCATCGCACTGCCCCGTATCCGTGACTTCAAGGGTATCGAGAGCAAGTTTGATGGTCGTGGCAACTACACACTGGGTATTCAGGAGCAGATTATCTTCCCCGAGATCAATATCGATTCAGTGGACCGTATTCAGGGTATGAACATCACCTTCGTCACCTCTGCACAGACCGACGAGGAGGGCTTCGCACTGCTGAAGGCTTTCGGTCTTCCATTCAAGAACAATAAAGACTAAGAGATATGGCAAAAGAATCAATGAAGGCCCGTGAGGTCAAGCGCGCCAAGCTCGTCGCCCGCTATGCAGAGAAGCGTGCCGCCCTGAAGAAGATCATCGCTACTGCCGATGTGAACACAGAAGAGGGCGCTATGGCAGCCTATGAGGCAGCCCGCAAGCTGCAGAGCATTCCCAAGAACGCCAACCCCATCCGTCTGCACAACCGTTGCAAGATCACTGGTCGTCCGAAGGGTTATATGCGTCAGTTCGGTCTCTCCCGTATCCAGTTCCGTGAGATGGCATCAAGCGGTCTGATTCCCGGAGTGAAGAAGGCCAGCTGGTAAGCTTTCGGTCAAAGGAAGATACTTTTTATTTATTAATATTGTCGGGGTAGTCCCGATCAATTAAAAACATTATTTTATGACAGATCCAATAGCAGATTATCTGACCAGGCTCAGAAACGCCATTATGGCACATCACCGTGTCGTAGAGGTGCCTGCGTCAAACTTGAAGAAGGAGATCACCAAGATCCTCTTCGAAAAAGGGTACATCCTGAACTACAAGTTCATTGAGGATGGTCCTCAGGGTACTATCAAGGTGGCCCTGAAGTATGACCCTGCCACGCGTGAAAATGCCATCAAGTGCCTCAAGCGCGTATCCACACCAGGTCTTCGCCAGTACACTGGCTACAAAGACATGCCGAGAGTTATTAACGGACTGGGTATAGCCATACTTTCCACGTCCAAAGGTGTCATGACAGACAAAGAGGCTGCTGCCCTGAAGATTGGCGGCGAGGTGCTTTGCTTTGTATATTAATTGGAGGATAGCATTATGTCAAGAATAGGTAAATTGCCAATTAGTATTCCCGCTGGTGTCACAGTGGCTCAGGACAAGGATGGTATCGTGACCGTGAAGGGTCCCAAGGGTGAACTCTCTCAGAAGGTTGACGGTTCGATTAAGATGAAGGTCGAGGACGGCCACGTCACATTTGAGATTGATGAGAACAGCCCTGTTAATATCAAACAGAAGCAGGCTTTCCACGGCCTTTACCGTGCATTGGTCAACAATATGGTTGTTGGTGTGAGTGAGGGTTATAAGAAGGAGATGGAGCTCGTTGGTGTCGGTTACCGTGTGTCGAATCAGGGTAACATCATCGAGTTCTCGCTTGGTTACACGCACCCCATCTTCATCCAGCTTCCTAAGGAAGTGAAGGTTGAGACTAAGATGGAGCGTAACCAGAATCCACAGATTATCCTGGAGTCTTGCGACAAGGCCCTGCTCGGTCTGATCTGCGCAAAAATTCGTTCTTTCCGCATGCCTGAGCCTTACAAAGGAAAGGGTATTTTGTTCAAGGGTGAGGTTATCCGTCGTAAGTCGGGTAAGTCAGCATCGGCTAAGTAATCTTAGAATTGAAAGATTGAAAAATTAAAGAATTGAAGATTATGACAACAAAGAAAGTAGAAAGACGAATTAAGATTAAATATAGAATTCGCAAGAGTGTGTTCGGTACTGCCGAGCGTCCTCGTCTGAGCGTGTTCCGCAGCAACAAGCAGATCTATGCTCAGGTAATCAATGACTTGGAAGGTAAAACACTTGCATCTGCCAGTTCACTGGGTTTGGAGGCCATGCCGAAGATCCAGCAGGCTGAGAAGGTCGGCGAGCTCCTGGCCCAGAAGGCTCAGGAAGCCGGTGTAAGCGCAGTCGTCTTCGATCGTAACGGTTATCTGTATCACGGTCGTGTAAAGTCGCTTGCAGATGCTGCTCGTAAAGGTGGACTTAAATTCTAAACGATTATGGCAATGAAAAATGTTAAAGTAAATAGTGACGTAGAGTTGAAAGACAGACTGGTTGCCATCAACCGTGTAACGAAGGTTACAAAGGGAGGTCGCACCTTTACATTCGCAGCCATCGTCGTGGTCGGTGACGGCAACGGCATTATCGGCTGGGGTCTGGGCAAGGCTGGCGAGGTTACCGCAGCCATCGCCAAGGGTGTAGAGGCAGCCAAGAAGAATCTTGTGAAGGTTCCCGTGCTCAAGGGTACCATCCCTCATGAGATGGAGGCCCGTTTCGGCGGCGCTCAGGTTTTCCTGAAGCCGGCAGCTGCCGGTACCGGTCTGGTGGCTGGTGGTGCTATGCGTGCTGTGCTTGAGAGTGTTGGTATCACTGACGTGCTTGCTAAGGCAAAGGGTTCATCAAACCCTCATAACTTAGTAAAGGCCACAATCCTTGCTCTGAGTGAGATGCGTGATGCACGCACAGTGGCTCAGAACAGAGGTGTCAGTCTAGAAAAAGTATTTAAAGGATAAGGAGAATCAGATATGGCAACTATTAAGATTAAACAAACAAAGAGTAGAATCGGTGCACCAGCAGTTCAGAGAAGAACACTGGATTCACTGGGCCTGAGAAAACTTAATCATGTTGTTGAGCATGAGGATACTCCTTCTATTCGTGGTATGGTAGAAAAGGTTAAGCACCTGGTAACCATCGTTAAGTAATTAAGTTTGACTTTAAAAGATTTATAATATGGACTTAAGTAATTTAAAACCTGCAGCTGGTTCAGTTCACTCAAGAAAGAGAGTCGGCCGCGGTCCAGGCTCAGGCTTGGGCGGTACTTCAACCAGAGGTACTAAGGGTGCTAAGTCACGCTCAGGATATAAGAAGAAGATTGGTTTTGAAGGTGGTCAGATGCCACTTCAGCGCCGTGTGCCTAAGTTTGGTTTCAAGAACATCAACCGTGTTTCTTACAAGGCCATCAACTTGGATACTATTCAAACATTGGCTGAGACAATGAACTTGCAGACTGTGGGTATTAATGAACTTGTAGCAGCAGGCTTCATTTCTTCTAAGCAGCTGGTGAAGATACTGGGTAACGGTGCCTTGACCAGTGCCATTGAAGTTCAGGCTCATGCTTTCTCTAAGAAGGCAGAGGCAGGTATTGAAGCTGCTGGTGGTAAAGTTGTAAAACTCTAAATCAATGAGAAAAGCTATTGAAACATTAAAGAATATATGGAAGATTGAGGATCTTCGTCAAAGGATCCTCATCACCATATTGTTTGTGGCAATTTACCGTTTTGGTTCTTATGTCGTGTTGCCCGGTATCAACCCTGCAATGCTGACACAATTGCGTCAACAAACCAGCGAAGGTCTTTTGGCCTTGTTAAACATGTTTTCTGGTGGTGCTTTCTCCAATGCATCTATTTTCGCATTGGGTATCATGCCTTACATCTCTGCTTCTATCGTGATCCAGTTGCTGGGTATCGCACTTCCTTATTTCCAGAAGTTGCAGCGCGAGGGAGAGAGCGGACGTAGAAAGTTGAATCAGTACACTCGCTATTTGACTATCTTCATCCTGTTGGTGCAGGCACCTTCATACTTGCTTAACCTGAGATATCAGTCTGGTGGTTCCTTAAATGCTTCTTTAGATTGGACTCTGTTTATGTTTACTTCTACTATCATCTTGGCTGCAGGAAGTATGTTTATCTTGTGGTTGGGTGAGAGAATTACTGATAAGGGTATTGGCAATGGTATTTCTCTGATTATCATGATCGGTATCATCGCCCGTCTGCCTCAGGCTCTGTTCCAGGAGGTTATCTCTCGTATGACAGAGCGTACAGGTGGTTTGGTGATGTTCCTCATTGAGATTATCGTTTTGCTTATCGTGGTAGCATTGGCTATTCTGCTTGTACAAGGTGTTCGCAAGGTGCCAGTGCAGTATGCCAAGAAGATTGTGGGCAACAGACAAGTAGGTGGTGCCCGTCAATATATCCCTTTGAAAGTGAATGCTGCTAATGTGATGCCTATCATCTTTGCACAGGCCATCATGTTCATCCCAATTTCTCTCATTGGATTCACGGATATGCAGAATACAAGTAGCTTTATGCAGGCGTTTACCGACTCAAGAAGTTTCTGGTACAACTTTGTATTTGCTATTTTGTGTATTGTCTTCACCTATTTCTATACTGCTATTACTATCAATCCACAGCAGATGGCTGAAGATATGAAGCGTAACAATGGTTTTATCCCAGGTGTAAAGCCTGGTAAGGCTACTGCCGACTATATCGATGATATTATGTCACGCATCACGCTTCCAGGAGCATTGTTCCTCACCTTCGTTGCTATCATGCCAGCATTTGCAAGTGTGTTTGGCGTACAGACTGAGTTCTCTCAGTTCTTCGGCGGCACATCTTTGTTGATTCTGGTAGGTGTGGTTCTTGATACACTCCAGCAGGTAGAGAGCCACTTATTGATGCGCCACTATGACGGCTTGTTGCAGTCTGGTCGCATTAAGGGTCGCTCAGGAGGAGTCGCTGCTTATTAAGTTTTGATGAATGATATTTCTTAAAACTGAAGATGAAATAGAACTGCTGCGTAAGAGTAACCTCTTGGTTGGTAAAACGCTTGCAGAAGTTGCAAAGGTTTTACAACCGGGAGTTACCACCGCAGAACTAGATAAGGTAGCGGATGAGTTCATTAGAGATAATGGCGCTGAACCTACTTTTAAAGGTTACCAAAATCCATACGGAGGTATTCCTTTTCCAGCTTCAATCTGCACTTCTGTCAACGGACAGGTGGTGCATGGGGTCCCAGGAGATGTAGTGCTGAAAGATGGAGATATTTGTTCAGTTGATTGTGGAGTAAAGCTAAATGGCTTTTGTGGAGATTCTGCTTATACGTTTTGTGTAGGGGAGGTCTCTGAAGAAGTCCGAAATCTATTGAAGGTAACTAAAGAAGCCCTGTACATAGGTATAGGGGAAGCCGTAGAAGGCAAACGTGTAGGGGATATAGGATATGCTATTCAGCAATATTGCGAAGAGCATACCTACGGAGTGGTAAGAGAGTTTGCTGGACATGGCATCGGGCGAGAGATGCACGAAGATCCATTTGTGCCCAACTTTGGGAAACGAGGATCAGGCCCTTTATTAAAAAGAGGTATGTGTATCGCCATCGAACCGATGATCACTTTAGGAGACAGAAAGGTAGTTTTAGAGAATGATGATTGGACAGTGAGGACGTTAGACTTTAGCCCAGCTGCTCACTTTGAGCACAGCATGGCTATTACGTCAGGAAAAGCCGACATCTTGTCATCGTTCCAGTTTATTGAAGAAGTTTTAGGAGATAAAGTTTTTTGATATTTATTTATGGCAAAGCAGTCTGCAATAGAACAAGATGGAGTTATAGTCGAGGCATTGTCTAATGCAATGTTTCGTGTTGAGCTTGAAAATGGACATGAAATCACAGCTCATATCTCTGGAAAGATGAGAATGCACTACATTAAGATTCTTCCAGGCGATAGAGTGAAAGTGGAAATGTCTCCCTATGATTTAACAAAAGGTAGAATTTCATTTAGATATAAATAAAAAGCGATATGAAAGTACGAGTTTCCATAAAGAAGCGCACACCAGAGTGCAAGATCGTTCGTCGTCATGGCACTTTGTATGTAATTAACAAGAAAAATCCCAAGTTTAAGTTGCGTCAGGGATAATATTATTACTTTTGCATAAATTAATTTTAGTATATGGCAATAAGAATAGTTGGTGTAGATTTGCCTCAAGAGAAAAGAGGTGAGATTGCGTTAACCTATATCTATGGTATAGGTCGCAGTAGCTCAGGTAAGATACTTGACAAGGCAGGTGTCGACAGAGACCTGAAGGTGAAAGACTGGACAGACGACCAGGCTGCCAAGATCCGCGAGATCATTGGCGCTGAGTATAAGGTAGAGGGTGACCTCCGCTCTGAAGTTCAGATGAATATTAAGCGTTTGATGGACATCGGTTGCTACCGTGGCGTCCGTCACCGTATCGGGCTCCCAGTACGTGGTCAGAGTACTAAGAACAATGCACGTACACGTAAGGGTAGAAAGAAGACAGTTGCTAATAAGAAGAAAGCTACTAAATAATAATTGTTAATATGGCAAAAAAGACAGTTGCAGCAAAAAAAAGAGTTGTGAAGGTTGATGCAGTTGGACAGTTGCATGTTCACTCATCTTTCAACAACATTATTGTTTCCCTGGCCAACAGCGAAGGCCAGATCATTTCCTGGTCATCAGCCGGAAAGATGGGATTTAGAGGCTCAAAGAAAAACACTCCTTACGCAGCCCAGATGGCAGCAGAGGATTGTGCAAAGGTCGCTTACGACTTGGGTCTGAGAAAAGTCAAAGCTTATGTTAAGGGTCCAGGCAACGGACGTGAGTCTGCTATTCGCAGCGTGCATGGTGCAGGTATTGAGGTGACAGAGATCATCGACGTTACTCCACTGCCACACAATGGCTGCCGTCCTCCTAAGAGACGTAGAGTATAATTGAGCAACAAGATGAATTAACAATTAAAAACTAGAAGAAAATGGCTAGATATACTGGACCAAAATCAAGAATTGCCCGCAAATTTGGAGAGGCTATCTTCGGACCTGATAAAGTTCTTTCAAACAAGAACTATCCTCCAGGTTCTCAGGGCAACAACAGAAAAAGAAAATCTTCAGAGTATGGCGTACAGCTGCGTGAGAAGCAGAAAGCTAAATATACTTACGGCGTTTTAGAGAAGCAGTTCTCAAACCTGTTCAAGAAGGCCGCTTCACAGAAGGGTATTACTGGTGAGGTACTTCTCCAGCTCCTTGAGCAGCGTCTCGACAACATCGTATATCGTCTGGGTATTGCTAAGACACGTGCCGCTGCACGTCAGATGGTAAGCCACAAGCACATCACTGTAGATGGTGAGGTGGTGAACATCCCTTCATATTCTGTAAAGCCAGGCCAGGTGATTGGCGTTCGTGAGCGCTCTAAGTCTCTCGAAGTGATTGCCGATTCTTTGGCAGGTTTCAATCACAGCAAGTATCCTTGGTTAGAGTGGGATGACAACTCTAAGACAGGCAAGTTGCTGCACGTTCCTGAAAGAGCCGATATTCCAGAGAATATCAAAGAGCATTTGATCGTTGAGTTGTATTCTAAATAATAAATAACAGATGTCGATATTAGCATTTCAAAAACCCGATAAAGTCGTAATGGTAGAGGCAGATCCTAAGTTCGGAAAGTTCGAGTTCCGTCCTTTGGAGCCAGGCTTCGGTATTACCATTGGTAATGCACTGCGCCGCATCCTGCTCTCTTCATTGGAAGGCTATGCTATCACCACTATTCATATAGATGGTGTAGAACATGAATTTGCCAGTGTTCCAGGTGTGAAGGAAGATGTGACCAACATTATCCTGAATCTGAAACAGGTAAGATTCAAACAGTTAGTTGAGGATTTCGAGACTGAGAAAGTAAGTATCTTCGTCGAGAATTCTACAGAGTTTAGAGCTGGAGACATAGGTAAATATCTGAATGGATTTGAAGTGTTAAATCCTGAACTGGTTATTTGTCATTTAGATGAAAAAGCAACCATGCAGATAGATCTTACTATTAACAAGGGCCGTGGCTACACGCCAGCTGACGAAAACCGTCAGTACTGCACCGATGTTAATGTGCTGCCTATCGACTCTATCTACACTCCGATACGTAATGTCAAGTACACCATCGAGCCTTATCGTGTGGAGCAGAAGACCGACTATGATAAGCTGGTGCTTGAGATTACTACCGATGGTTCCATACATCCGAAGGATGCTTTGAAAGAAGCCGCCAAGATCCTGATTCACCACTTCATGCTGTTCTCTGACGAGAAGATCACGCTCGAGACCAGCGAGGCAGATGGTAATGAGGAGTTTGATGAGGAAGTACTGCACATGCGTCAGTTGCTCAAGACGAAGCTCATCGATATGGATCTCTCTGTACGTGCCCTCAATTGCTTGAAGGCAGCAGATGTAGATACACTGGGTGACCTCGTTCAGTACAACAAGAACGACCTGCTCAAGTTCCGTAACTTCGGCAAGAAATCGCTCACCGAGCTTGATGATTTGCTCGCGAGTCTGAATCTACAGTTTGGAATGGATATAACAAGATATAAATTAGATAAAGAATAAAAATGAGACATAATAAGAAATTCAACCACCTCGGTCGTACTGCTTCTCACAGAAACGCTATGCTGTCAAACATGGCAGTTTCCCTGATCAAGCACAAAAGAATCACTACGACCGTAGAGAAGGCTAAGGCTCTGAAGAAGTTTATAGAGCCACTTCTCACCAAGTCAAAGAATGACACCACTAACTCTCGTCGCGTAGTGTTCAGCTACCTCAAGGACAAGTATGCCATTACAGAGCTCTTCAAGGAGATTTCTGTGAAGATTGCTGATCGTCCAGGTGGCTACACCCGCATCATCAAGACAGGTCATCGTCTGGGTGACAATGCTTCAATGTGCTTCATTGAGCTTGTTGACTATGATGACAACATGGCTAAGGAGAAGGTGGCTAAGAAGTCAACTCGTACACGTCGCTCTAAGAAAGCTGCAGCTGCACCTGCTGCTGAGGAAGCACCAGTTGCAGAAGAGGTTAAGGCTGAAGAAGCTAAGGCCGAGTAATTGCCAACTATTCATTTCTATAGATAGTCGCCCCAGTGATGGGGCGACTTTTTTTGTATCTTCCTTTATCCTAATGGGAAAATATATTTCTCTAGTTAGGAATTTTTTTCCCCCTAACTGGGGAAAACTTTTTTGCTGTGCACAGGAAAAATTGTTGCTGTGCGCAACCGCAATTTTTTCTGTGCGTAGCAGTAAATAGCCTGCCCGTAACCAATGGCATGTCGAGCCGTAACACAAAGTGTAGTGCCTGCTTCGCATTTTACCCTTCATACTTCACAAAGTAGCAATAAACCATTGTGAATTATAGAGTAATAAGCGTGAAGTGTTGGATCAGACACTTCACAACACTAATAGAACAGTTAACTATATTGTAAGCCGGAAGGCTAAACTTAAAAAACTAATTTTTTATGTCGAAAGAAAAATTAGTCATAAAAGGGGCTGTTTTCCAGACAGAATGCTTAGCAATATGAAATCTAAGCATGAACCAGAAGCGTGAAGTGTTGTGAAGTGTTTTCTTCAACACTTCACGCTCTTAATGCGCTGTATATCAGTGTTATAAATGCTAATTGTGAAGTGTCGAGGCTTTTTGCGAAGCATTTTCTTGCTTCCAATCCATTTTTTATCTAATTTTACACCCGAGTTTCAAGAAAGGAGGAGAAATGAAGAAATTTTGTTTAATAGGATTGCTTGTCATTATGCTTAGCCCATGCTACGCACAACAGGTTATATTCTCTTCCTTGAGCGACTTGCTGGCAGCGAAAGGTGATACGGTGACTACGCTCGCTGTGGAGAAACGCAGCATCAAAGACCTCTATATGAGCAATGGAGCGGATTACCGCATAATATCCGAAGAGAATTCAGGGCTTAGTAAGTTTATCAAAAACAGAGCTTACGCTGTTCAGATGGGGCCAGACCTGTATGTGAATTGTAAGTTCGTGCGTTATAATCATTACCGTTTTGGCAACTGGTATGCCAAAGCCCATAAGGTGCAAGGACGCATATTCTTTGCAGCACAGCCTTATGGACAGCGTGCTTCCAGCAGTTTGAAGAGTGAAGGAACCACAAAGCTCGGTGGGGCAGTGGGCGATGCTATAGCAGCCAGTGGGTTGGTGAATGCCAGAGTATGCTATTTCATCAGTCCGGAGACGGGGCGTGCAGAGCTGGTGACCTCAGACTTCCTGTGCAGCCTTTTGGCAGACACACCTGAGCTTCTGGCATCTTATCAGGCAGAGGTCAGTGAGAGTGCTGAGGTGGTGGAAAAATATCTGTTGCAGCTGCAGCATGAAAAATAAGTGGGGGTATGGCATTGTATTCTACAAGATATTCCAACAGAGAAGAACTGAAATCGCGCATCGTGGCACTTTCTATGAAACAATTTACAGAGAAAGGTATCAAGAATGTGACGATGGATCATGTGTCGTCTATGCTGGGCATCTCCAAGCGTACGCTTTATGAGATTTTCCCAGACAAGGAGACATTGCTCGTGAGCTGCATAGAAGGTTCAGAACTCGAGGCGCAGAAGTATCTTAAAGAGGTGCTGGAGACATCAAAGAATGTGATGGAGATGGTGCTCCACATCTATCAGATGGCCATCAGCCGTCTGCAGACAGTGAATCCGTCTTTTCTAGAAGAGATGCCCAAATACCCTAAAGCCTATAACCTATACCTAGCCAATCGTGAGGCCTCTGCAGCACGCGCATTTCATTATTTCGAAGATGGCGTGAATCAAGGACTTTTCCGCGCTGATGTCAACTATAAGATAGTCAATGAGCTGATACGAGGCCAGTTCAGGTTGCTCTTGCGCACTGATCTCTATCGCACCTATTCCTTCTTCGATGTGCTGGAAGCCATCATCTTCACATTCTTGCGAGGCATATGCACAGAAAGTGGCGCTCGCATACTCGATGAGTTTATAGAAGAGCGGCGAATTTCCAGAAAAGAATGACCCAGATATCATGGAGAGAGAGAAGAATAAGTTGAATAATGTGGGATGGCTGATGCTGCTGATTTTAGCAGCACTATTGCTATTGCACTTTCTTCCTAAGATATATATAGGTGAGCGCGCTTTGCGACAGGTAGATATCCTGTCGGATGTCTTTCCTAAGCCTGCCATAGAAGAACCAGATTCCTTGGCATTGGACAGCCTGCTGCCTCCACCTCCCAAGCCAGCCTTTGTAGATACTTGCAAGACGGGCATCACTTGCATAGAAGACTATGGGGACTCTACGCTGAGGGGTATGGTGCCTTTCTATAAGGCTCTGGCAGAGATGAAAGAGCAGCCTCGACCAGTGCGCATAGCTTACTTTGGCGATTCGTTCATCGAGGGGGATATCATGACGGTAGATCTGAGGCAAATGTTCCAAGAGGCGTATGGCGGTCATGGTGTGGGCTACGTATCTATCTCATCTGCCATCAGCGGTTATCGCAACTCTGTGAGGCATCGTGCTTCAGGATGGAGCAGTCATGCACTTACAGATTCAGTCTATTTCAATCGTCGGTTCCAGGATATCTCCAATCATTATTTTTTCGCACGCGAAGGGGCGCAAGTAGAACTTATAGGTGTAAAGCAGTATGCACGTCTGGATACCTGTCAGCAGTCCACCATTTTCTTCCTCTCCAAAGATTCGATGCAGGTTTCTGCCTATGTGAATGGCGGAAAGGTGAAGTCGCAAGCATTGGATTCCATAGGGAGGCTGTCG
>ODAI014014286.1_pt1 | contig 12674 bp, 7 predicted proteins | sample 1539321 | NCBI WGS metagenome assembly ODAI01 (sample SAMN02144231, study PRJEB22623) | gut metagenome | biome: sheep rumen | host: Ovis aries | place: New Zealand
ATTCTTCTCACATCCAGACTATACTGTCGGTACCGGAATTCACGACTTGCGTGTCACCGGTTCATTCACCAATGGTGGTCGCGGACTTTACCGCCGGTGGGGACTTGCACCCCGCCCCGAAGAACTTTCCTGTTCAGTTGTAGTGCAAGGTTCTTAGCCCTACCTAACTTATTATAATATACTTGCGGACATTGTCAATACTCGGTTTGAACGAAATACATAGTACTGAGATGAGCTGAAGTGAAAGTCTATTGCCACTCCGAAGGAGCGAAGCAAATTTATCCTTTTACCAAATTCCCTTTAATCTATATGGCATACCCGAATCTGCAATGTATATATGCTACTCCACCTTTTGCTTTACCGCACCCAACATCTCACTGAACTCTTCTAACATGCCCTTCTCTTTATTTTCCATATTATCACAGAACTTATTAATATTCAGCTCCTCGATTTTCATAATTCTTTTAATAAATGTCCTTACCATTTCATCACTGCTTAGATTTTTATAAGATTCTTCCTCCATCAAAAACCACAATATTTCTTGTCGTCTTAAGAACTGATAGCGCCAGTGCCTAGACCATGTTTCCTGATACTTTCCAATATCCAATTGCTTGGCTATTATCAGTGATACGATTATCCATATTAACAAAAGAGAAGTTTCAATTTGAATATAGTTCTTCACTTCACAGTTCTTCACTTCACTTTTCCATATGATGTATACAGTTAGAGCTATCTGCATTACGAGCATAAAAAAAAATATACATACAAACAGCTCTTTCCAAAATGCATTTTTCTTTCGATTCAAGCTTATTTTCTTTTCCGCGTCTATATATGCCTTTTTAAAAATAGTATAAAACTGATAATAGGGCAATGTTGCTATAAGAGCATCACTAGGAGGAACCTGATCGCATCCCAGTAGCTGTGCCCACTTATTTAGCCACTCATCCCATAAGGTCTGATACATTACTTATAGTCTCCTCGTTCCAGTAAATCTGTCATGCACAACTCACTTTAAAGTTCATATGAAAATATCTCATCCGCTTATGGCAATTCACTTTTCAATAGTAATGATTTTCCGTATCCCATTAGCATCCATCTCGTTCTATTTTTAAATCCTATATATTGTAGGGTGGTTCTGTATTACGAAGTCTATTTTTTCGGCTGATGAACTTTTATGTCCTCTTAACACGAATACGATACTTTTTTAATTTACTTGCCCTGTTATTTTGTCCGTTCCAGCCAAAGCTCTGATCTATTCCCATCATTCGTATCGAATTTAGCCATGCATACACGCGTTGTCTTGGATATCGGTACCTTCCATCTTCATTCTTCAAGTTTTCCAGTGCACAAGCCATAACAGCATATTCATTTTCCAATGACGTACTGAAAATACCTTTATCATCCGTATTAATCGAAACAAGAAGTTGCGGATTTTGCTCCAACAACACATCATCCACTTCCAAATCTCTGTTGTAGAAATTTAGTATCGGATGCTGACTATATTTTCTAATCGTTCCTATACGAAGATTCGATGTAGGATTTGTCTCAATTGCCAGCCCTCTACGACCTATTTCTCCTTGAAGAGCCCTTTGTACATGAGTGACTCCATCGACATATACATCCGCGACTTCTTTTTGTATAGTCTTTTCACCTTCTATTCTCACTTCTTTAGAATAGTGATAAAAATAATTGATAAGAAAAACCTCTGGTATATAACGAACTTCATAGTTTCTTGTTATACGAGTATTGACTCTACACTTGTCATACTCTGTATCAAGAGTCAATCCCTGATAATATCCCAACTCGTATAATGTCGGGTCATCTGACCGTAATTTCCATGCACTATAATAATGAAAAATATTAAAATCAAGCTGACGCAGCGCATGACTTCTATCAGAACAAGCTATCCTATCATCATCTTGAAACTTATTGAGTATCTCTTTTACGTATGGTGTTGACATATTGTTACTATATATACTATTGAAAACAATACTAAATTCTCTTTTCAGATACTCCTGCAAGGCTTCCGTTCCAGAGATTTCGTATTTCAATATCATGTGATAAAGCCATGCAATATTATCAAGATAATCTTGTTGTGGAAGAGTAATTAAATTGTTTTTAATCGTATACCATTCTTTAACATCAACGCCTAGAGCAAGTGCATGCCCAATTCGGTCACCTGATTCCATTCCTAAGAATCGTACCGCTTCATCAATAGCTCTAAGCCCGTCTACGACATCAAGGAAATCCTCACCGACATGATATGTCTTTCTGAGCTGCGGTAATCTTCTATTTCCCAATTCATCTTCTATAGTATGTATAACACTATGAAGGTATCGAAAGTATATCGCAAACACTTCAGGCCGACACCCAATCTCCTGCGAAGCTGCGTCTATTCCCAGAACACGCGCCGCCCTATTAGGATATCGTTCACGCAATTTTTCTATCGCGGAAGTCTGTCTTTGTAGCTTTCGACGGAGATTATAGTGCCGACAGTAAAAAGCATCTGGATCCGAACTGTGCCAGTCATCTCTACGTTTTAAGAAATGAAATGTGTAAAAATAATGATCCTTTTGTTTGCCAATAATTCTGTCTAAGTTCCGGATCAGATCTAAATTGCCTTCTGCAGTGTCAACAGGAGTAACACGCACTTCCAAAGACAACATGTTTTCTTGAAGCAGGTTTTCTCGAGTAGCAGCCCTCGCTGCAGCACCGATGCTGCCTTTAAATATACTACCATCCAGCAAATCAAATTTACGTCTCTCAAAGTCCTGAAAATGTGAAAAACCTACCCTATCATCAAATTTGATCAATTCATGACGAAAATTCTCTTTTAGCAACAAGTATGCATAAAAAAGGTTGGTATACTCGATTGAAAATCTGTTATAGCGTATGTAGGTAAAACACTTATATAGAAGCCATCGTTCACCTTGGAAAATTCCATTATACTCATCATAAGCACCAGGACTTCCTAATAATGCATAATCAGGCAACGCAAAGTCATACCAATCCCGAAACAAATCTATTATAGTCTGCAGATTTGCGCGTTGTTCTTCTAACTCATATATTTCAATATCATTACTATAGATAGCTGACTGCACCACCGATATTAGTTTGGCCACTATGCCATCAAGAAACGATAGCCATTCATTTTCTGATACTTCACTACCATTCGATTCAGGCAATGGAATCACCTGTTTACTAAACTCTGGATTCAAAAACATGAACAAAATCAAGCGAATGCAAACTGCCAATAAGTGCTGAATTCTCAACGGAATCTCAGGAAGAGTGTTGTCATGTTTCAGCTTTGCATTCATTTGATTTCTATCATATTTTGACAGACTAACTATCTCTTTTGAACCAATCAAACTATTCATTAAGCTAAGCCAGGATAAGTGGAATACAGGTGCCGAACCATATAAATGAAAATGATTCTCTGCAAGACCACGATTTAATATCCTCTTTAGCTGATGGTTATCATGACCCAGAACCAGTTTCCATGAAAGATCCACTTCCGTTATCTCAGCCGGAACCTTATGCATCGCTAAATATGCTGCTACCAATGCATCACTATTAACATCAAGTGTCAACCGTTGCCAATTCATAAGTCTTTCATATCGGCAAACCACTTCATTCTCATCTATCTTCAACATCCGTTCCACGTAGTAAAACAGACACTCGATAGGGTTAAGCTTATCAGAAGAATACTCCTTAAATCCTCTCTTTTTGTATTCTTTAACCAATTCCTGCATATAATAATGGCATTGACTATTAAAGTCCTCTTTACTGAAGGCAGTTTCGTCATGCATACCCGTATGAACATAAGCAAATTGGACATATTCTTCTTCAGTGATACCTATCTTATCATTGCACTGTATTAAAACTTTCTGAACTGGAAAGTAGCAAAATAGAACCTTCAGGATGTTTTCTAATTGATCTAATTTCTCCATCTAGTTCCCTCTTTACATATTCTTTCAGTCATAGTATCCGCCCAAATTTCGCAGTGAATTAACTCTTGTATCTCTTCTCGTCTTGCTATACTTAGTAAGGTTGTCCCAGAAACCCCCATCAGATAATATGCCACTCACTTTCGCACGCAACTGTTTTTCTTTTTCTCCAAGTGTCAAGTCATTACCTGTAATTCCGAGCCATTTCATATATGGACACTCGCAAAAGGCATCGTAAAATGAATACGTTGCAGATTGATTTCCCTTACTGCCTACTTTGCTACCCACTACATTAATCTTAACATCACAATGTTCACGATATGCATAGTCATTTTCATGCAAGCGTAGCGCCATCCTATTATAAGCATCTATATAGTATTTAAAAAGATCTTCTTTGACTATCACATCTGTTTTCCCAAATGTATCCTGTAATAACCGTTTAAAAAGGTTATAACATATATCCATATCGTACAGTGGCAAAGCAAACCCCCAATATATTTCGTGCCATGTTTCAAATTCTGTGTATGCTTGCAGTATCACATTTCTAACTCCTTCACCATTCGGAACCCATATATCAATATAGGCTTCGAGATAGTCACATAGGGATTTAACATTGTTTTTATATATAAAAGCATTAGAAACGAAATTGAAAAAACTATATGTGCCTGCCCCACTTGAAATTGGACGAATCCCTCCTATTTGCACAGTATTATCAATCGGAAGATTGGCTCCAGTTATCCTTTTTCTCTGTTCATTTGTATCATCTTTCTTGTCTTCTTCCATCGGACTTATAGATTTTTTCCATTTAATCATCTCAGGAAGTTTATAATTGGGGCAATCAAAGAACATACCTATTATTAGTACAGTATGTACAAATGTCTCTATTGAAGTGTCATCCGATAGTTCTACCTTATTATTAGGCCAATATTGAAATGAAAATATTTCTTCCATGGATGAAGCAATCCAGCGAAAACCAACCTGGTTTCCTGACTGATTACTGCTAACTGAAGGCAGCATATCGTTAGCCCAGCTTCCAATCACAGACCCATTTAGCGTTTGTTTAAAAAGATCTACTTCGTAATTATAATTTGACAGGTCACCTTTGATCTTATAGCTACGCATGAAAGTAAAACTTTTATATAATTCCAAAGAATAATATGCAAGCAAGCAACGTATTAACTCTTTGTTTTCGTTATCAATACGTCCATACTCATAAATTATATGGAGGATTTCACCATAGCTATACCCATATAAATGCAAATCTTCATATAGTTCCCGAATATTGCTTCTCTCGGACGCATCCTCACCCTCCTGCATAACAAGTACATATAAATGCCGAAGTGAATAAGGCAATATCTTTTCTACTCTCGTTATTCTATCCAGTTTTTCCCTGTTAGATAACAACCTTTGCGTAAAAATACTTACCGTTTCTGCTTTTGCAACATTATAGCGGGTAGTAAGCATCACCTCATCGCTTTGCATGTTTTCAGCCAGACCTTGAAGTATTTCTCTTTTTAAAATTGTATAGTTATACTGAAATACCTCCAAATCAAATAAGCCATCATCTCCATTAATCGGGTTTTTCATTGTGTAGAGAAGATTGACAAAGTTCACAAAAGTTCGTAATGTGTCCCGTTCAAAAATGTGACGCTTTTCCCCTCCCATATCCAACCGCATTCCAATTCGCTCATTAAGTAAACGAAACACCATGTGCTTAATACTGTATGTTTTCTCAGAATTGTTAGGATTGTTCTCCTGCGCTTCTTTTATAATAACTCTTAGACCAATATGACTTGAAAAATCCCTAACATATGTTCTGTGGTCTAATGGCATTACCTTTTCTAAATACTGGGAGGATAGGCGTTCTATTTTAGATACTGATGCATTCATCCTGCTGTCGAAGGTTGGAATCATAGAGAAAAAATGCTTTTCAACCAATCTTTTCAGTTGCCCCTGATCAAATGCCATTAGTATTATCACATTAGGCACCATCATATAGCGATGAATCTGCTCCAGCATTTCATAACCATTATCTAAATTAAGGTCAAGATCATCGATAGAGACAACAATATACACATCGTTTATACCATCATCTGACTCAAATTTGCATTTGAAATTCACATATTTACTGATTAATTTCTTAAATTCCTGCCTCAATTTCAAACTATCTGACAGCATATTTAATGAGCTTATAGGGCTCATTTCTTCCAACATGACATAGGTGCCTTCTCGACTCCCGATCTGACGAACACTCTTATATAACTTTTCAAACTCCTTCTTTAATTCTTTTTCAATATAGCCTAAACCTTCTCCACAATGATCTGCTCTGAATGATCGAGAAGGAGCTTGTTCACGAAACTGTTGATACAACTGTGCAAGAATGGCAGAAAAAATGTCTTCATTGCGTTCCAATAGCGAACCATCTATTGTGTCTAGAACAACAAATCTATTATTTTTTAATAAACCTCCGCTTTTATAGAACTCACTAAAAATTCCACCATTAATCTCTAAATTTCTATTGCCTGCTCCTCTTTTTAAAACTTCTGCTATAGAATACAATATTGAACTCTTTCCAGTTCCTCTTCCTCCAAAAATGGGCACAATATTATGAATATTATAGCTCGGACCCTTATCTTTTTTTTTCTTTGATTTATCAACAATTCTCTCTATTACTCTGAGTACATGGAGATACTCTTCCTTTGCATAAGAATCGTAAAACTCATCAATTCCTTCTATTGTGATTTCAGAGCTGCCAACTCTAATCAAACCTGTTGTCCGATCTTCTTCATGAATTGCATTATTTGTTATTGCCATAAAACCCCCTCAACTAGCAAAGTATGAAAGAAGCAGTTACTGTTATATTTTTTTAAAAACATTGAACTTCCCCCACATCACTTGTGGACGATAGCTCATGACCGCAATTATAAATTACATTTGAAATGTATCATTAGCAAACTGTATACGGAATAGAAGGAAACTATCATACTGAAGTTCTCCCTAAATCACAAACCTCGGTTATCCGTCTCGCTAACATTTCTCGATAATATGCTTCTCCTTGTTTACTATCTCCGAAAATATAGTTATAAATCGGATTCTTGTAATCATCATCTCGAACTATCCTTACAATTCCTTCTAACTCCGTTTGTATCTTGGACGAAGTTAGACCAGATACGTTAAGTTTCGCTGCATGGTCATCCGCATTGCTCTCCTCAAAAAGAATATTAATAAAATGCCAAGCCTTATATAAATATTCTGCTTCTAAAGGCTGTAAAACGTTATGATTGCGCTTATTGTTCAATATTTCATCAATACGTTTAAAATGTACATATGCATCCGCTAAATTCAGTCTTTCTTTCCATTCGTAAACTGCCAATTTGTACTCTGTGCGATACTCATCATTTTGCAATCCTTTTGCCATATTATATTGATTTATCGCTTTTCTCCAGTCATGCTCATATTTTTCAATCGCTCGACCATGACAATACCGCATATATGATTCAAATGGAGTATCTTTCGCTGATTCCGCTGCTTCCTTGTAATATTTGACGCTTTCACCCCGAAGCCATCTGTCGCATTCATAAAACGAAGCTGCTAATTCTTTTAAATACCTGTAATATAATCTATGGCTCTCTTCCTTCTTGCTAGCCTCTAAGTCAATTTTACTCACAATACTTTTAGTATCAAAAATATAATCGGTTTTTAAAAAGTCACATGCTTCATTAATCAAATGCTCAAGATATCTTTGAGCAAACCAATAATACTCAACATCTTTAAACACTTCAAATTGTTGCTTATTTAAAAGCTTAATATATGCATCAACCAGATTTGTACGAGTCTCCTGTATCATTTTGGGGAAGTGCAAAAATGTATGGAGAATCACTCGATGTCTCATAACTGACTCGTCCACATATATTTCAGCAAGAAACTTGAGGGCCATTTTTTCATTATTGTTAACTCCTAATTTGCTTATAATTGTATTACTCAAATATTCTTTTCTGATAGTCTTATCTGATTCACTGCCACCCCATCTAAGATTCTCCCCACTAACATCTACCATTTTAGGAGAAGAGATGTGATTTTTCACCAAATTAATCTGATTCTCACTTAGACCCACCTCAACTGCCCTAGATGGAGTTTTATCTATAAAGACTGTATCAAAAACGTAATTTATCTCTATATCTTTATGATTCTCATCATCAATAACAGCATAGTTGTAAACCAAAATACCAACAAATCGAAAAAAATCTGCTAAAAATCGATATACTCCTTGCTGTAGTTCACTGTGTACAATTGCGACTGACTGAATCATTTTCCTATTTTCCCCTTTCAAAGTAATATTTTGAATATAAAAAATCCCCTCTTCCACTAAGGGGGGTGTATCCTATGGCTAAATTCTTTTTTTCAAAATCAGTCCGATGGCGCACTCTTTGCTCACGAAAAAAAAAGCAACCAAAATGGGTTCCCGTACAATCATTTCATTTTTAAATATGATATCATTTTCTGCTTGCTTTATCATTTCTGAATTCTTGCCTACCTATAATAGAAGAACACCATTTATTGTTCAAAGCCTATTTTCTTAATAACTATAGGCATAGCATTTGGGGTTCTCTCCTTAACAATACCCATCGCCAAAATATAATTTATTACCAAATGAAATTAAATAGTACCACTACCACTGTATTAGATGAGATGTTAATACATCACAAAAGTGTCAATTTCTTTTCGTACTGCTAAGGTATCCTATTGAGAAACATCTTCTATTTCCAATTTCAAAACTTTGATTAATTCTACGATTTACTCGCATACATAATTTCTTCTGTATTAAAGCTCGTAATTGCTATTTATTTCAAGCTAAATAAAAAAATTTTCCAAATAATTATATCTTTTTTTTTATCATCAAGCAATAAAAAATCACAAAAAATATAGTCGGCTGAAGTAAAATGATTATTCCGCGAATTCAGAGCATGCTCTGTAGCGCGTTCGGCGCAGCCGGACCGCTAATCAAAGCAGCCTGACCGCTTTTCAGAGCAGGTCTTACCATTATCCAGTCTGTGCCAAGAGCGCTGTGACGACGCCTTCTACTAAGGCCGCCCAATGTAGCTATAAGGTGAGCGCGATTGACTGACAGATTCCGGCTGCTCAAATGAGAGCAGCCGACGAGTGCCATGAATTTACAAATTATAATCTACCGACTGTTAGAAAATATATCGCGCATGTTCATCGATCCGGTCTCGATGCGGATCGAATTATGCTCATAGCGTTCAACAATCGATTCAGCGTATGCACCGCTCCCAAGACGCTTAATCCAATCTTCTGTGCGATACAGTGTGCAGAAAATCGTCGATGAAATGTCGTAGCGGCGCTCCGAGAGTTCAAAGAGGAATTCTATTTCTTCTTTGCTGAGATCATTGAGCAGCCATTCATCGAGAACACGCACCTTGAATCCTGAATACTTCCGAAGGATCTTTTCCTTGCCGCCAGGCAGAAGAGATTTATCAGCATATTCGTTGAGCAGATCCGGTACACGTATATACATCGATCGGTAAAGCTGTCTGCAGGCTTCTTTTGCAAGTGCGCACCCAAGGAATGTTTTTCCTGTACTGGTATAACCCTGCAGGACGATGCTCTGGCATTCTTCAATGTATTTGCCGGTCGCCAGACCTTCGATGACCCCGCGGTTAAGCGAGCGCTTCTCATGGTAGAAGACATCATGTATATCTGCCTTTGGTAGTCTCAGATGAGCTCTCTTGATCAGTCCTCTGACCTTGTCGTTGTACTTCTGCTGGTAAACGCTGTCGACCATCATCTGAAAGCGGTCGTCAAACGGAAGTGCCAGTGCCTGGACATCCTGTTCCTGCGCCTCGGTGACATCTATGAACTCTCCGATGTTCATGAGCCTGAGTTTTCTTTTGGTTTCCTCATTGATCATCTCCGGCCTCCTTCTTTGTAGTAATCACTGCCACGAAGGTAGCCCATGGATGTATCCTGTGGTTCCGTTTCTGCCTCCTGCTGCTCTTTGTAAACAATGTCTTGATTGGCAGACAGAATGGCTTTAAGATGACGATAACGGGGCGATCTGATCCCCCTTCCAAGCGCCAGTTCACAGGCTGTTTCCAGACGGGCATCGGAATACGTTCTGCTGAGCCTCAGCACAGCAAGGCTTGGATTGTAGCCCTGTTCTTTTATGGTCACGCTGCTGAAGATCCTGTCGATCACAACGCCGGTGGACTTCCCTATGGACTTGGCCCAATTGCGTATACGCTCATCATCCCAATCGACTATGTCGCGGAACGCTTTTGGCATGTCCTCAGGGTGCGTTGAATATCTGTTGGTCGCATAATCCGGGAACTTATGGTGGGTCGCGATTCTCTCACCCTTGTAGTAGATCTCGATCATTGATGAAGTGACCCTCAGATCGACCTTATGATCCTTCTTCTTGGCATACTGGTAAGGGCACGAATAGCGATTCTTCTTGTACACCACATGGAAGTCCAGGTTGATGGATCTGCCGTAGACCCACTCGGCGACTTCGTAAGGCACGGAAGGCAGGTCTCTCAGATACTGCTTTTCCTCCAGCCATACTTCATAACGGCTGCCTTCACGCTTCTGGAAGGCTTCATGATTGAAATCCTTCAGCTTCTCGGCCAATGTGATCTTGAGATCGGCAAAGCTGTAGAATGTATAATTCCTGCATCTGGCAATTATCGCAGTTGCTATCTTACCAATAGTGCCTTCCACAGAGGGTTTCTGCTTATTATCGGTAAATTCTGATAGATCTTATGACAAGCTTGTCATAAGATCTATGTACAGCTGGACGCGAAGCTCAAGGAAAGGAGACACATTGAAACCCCCTTCGATGACCCCGCATTCCCCGGATATTGATCCATTCCGCTTCCAGTGGGCCGAGGAGGATCTTTCCCCTGAGGACGCTGAAAGCCTCCTGGAACAGTATTCACATAAAGATGACCGTAAGCAGCATATCCTCCGTGATTTCTTCGCGTCCCATTTCCCACAGTACTGTGTATCCCATCAAGTGCCGGAGGAGAAACTGAAGGTCATGAATTCCCTGACCGCATGCAAGACAGGGAAACTCGGGTATACCCTTATCCGCTGCAAAGAATGCGGACGTATTGAAATGCGTGCCTGCGCCTGTGGAAACCGCAACTGTCCGAGCTGCGGATATCTTAACGAACAGCGATGGATCGCCCTGCGTCAGGCCGAAGTGATCCCGGGTATCCCCTACTTCCATCTTGTGTTTACACTGCCGCATGACCTTTGTGAGATCATGTACCAGAACCAGCGCGAAACGCTAAACCTCCTGTTCCGTTCCGTAAAAGATACAATCCTGACGCTGTCACGGGATAAGCTGAAGATGGTTCCGGGGATCCTGATGGTACTTCATACGTTCGGTTCCAACCTCTCCCTCCACTATCATCTGCATGTGCTGGTTTCCGGAGGCGGCTTGACAGAAGATAAGCAGGAATTCAAACGCTGTCTTTCAAACCACTTTTTCCTTCCCGTAAAAGCCATAAAGCGGGTCTACAGGGGCAAGTTCATGGATGGCCTGAAGCAGTTGAGGGAAGATGGCCGCCTTAGTTACTTCAACGAAGCGCAAAGATACCGGAACTCCTATACCTGGAAAGAGCTTCTTAATACCTGTTACAGTACGGACTGGAACGTGGAGATCAAATATCTCGCGCCTGTTAACGGCCCACAAGACCCGAATGGTGAAAGCACGGACAATGCCATCTCATACTTTGCCAGGTATACAAACCGTACTGCAATATCAGACAGCAGGATCGAATGTTTTGATGACCATGGCATCCGATTCCGTTATAAGGATTACGATGGGACCGCCTACAAATGGAAACCCATGGATCTTAATGCAGATGAATTTATTCGCCGGTTCCTGATGCACATCCTTCCTGCCGGCTTCACACGGATACGGTCTGCCGGATTTCTTGCGGGCTGTGTCCGGAAGAAATACCTGGAGCTGATACATTCTCTGCTTGGCAGTACATATGAGGAAAGCCCTGTAAAGTCGATGAATGCCAGGGAACTGATTCGTTACTTCTATCACAAGGACGTGGGCATTTGCGAAAAGTGTCACGGAGCTCTCGAAATATATCCGCGAATGAGCAGGATCAGCGTCGCCCGAATGATCCGAGCCGCCTGACGCAAAGACAAGTGAATGCAGTTCAATGTGCTTCCTGCGGGAGGTTTATTCGTCATGCGAAAAATCACCTTTCTTACCACAGATTTCTTTCAGCATCAGTTATTCAAGGTGCAGACAGAGCGTTCTGAAAAATGATTAATCCTATGTTTAAAAAACTTTCTCTATAGCGCAGCAGACCGGCTCCGGACGGGCGTCGACTTGGTTCAAAGGAAATATTTTTCAGGCAGACTCGTGAAAACGGGTCTTTTTTTATATCGTGCCCGAAAAACATTTCTTGTTAATTGTAAGGATAACGGGGATAGATTTCATGGCTGAAATAACGAAAAGATTGCAAAAGAAAAGCTGGGCACCGATATTCTCGATACTCAGCTTGCCTATAGCATTCGATTCTATTGTATGGGTTCCGTCGGTATGACACAGGAATGGGTGCTGAATGACAACATCACCTCGGCAGAGACAGTGGTGCAGATGATGTTCAACTCCATGCCGGAAAACCTGCGGACGATACTGTTCTAAATCGGCTGCACCGCTGCCTACCCCACCTGCGGTGC
>ODAI011106928.1_pt1 | contig 12672 bp, 9 predicted proteins | sample 1539321 | NCBI WGS metagenome assembly ODAI01 (sample SAMN02144231, study PRJEB22623) | gut metagenome | biome: sheep rumen | host: Ovis aries | place: New Zealand
ATTTATTTAAAAAAAATATTGATAAAAATATTTTTAGATGGTTTTTATTATGTAGATAATATAAAAATTATATGTTATAATAAAATGTAACTTATCGAAACGAGGTACTAACATGTATACTGAAGAAGATTTAAAGAAGTATGATTATTTTAAAGACATTGATATTAATTATGCTTTAGATTCTCTAACAGGAGTTTTATCTAGACCTAATATTTTAGGCTTCGCTAGACATTTAGTTGAAAACAATGTTGAATTTATGATGGGTATTTTGGATATTGATAATTTTAAATTAGTCAATGATAATTATGGTCATAAGGTTGGTGATGGTTGTTTACAACAACTAGGATCAAGTTTTGCTAAATATGTTGGAGATGATGGATTAGTTGGTAGATTTGGTGGAGATGAGTTTATAGTTATCTATTTTAAGGGTACTGAATATGATGATGTTCACGACTATATAGAAAAAATGTTTAATAGTGGCGAAATCGTTAGAAAAAAATTCAAAGTTGATAAAGTAAGCTTTTATGTTACAGCGACTATTGGATGTGCATCATTCCCTAAGGATGCTAAAAATTATGATGAATTATTCTTGACAGTAGATAAAGCATTATATAGAGGAAAGACAAAGGGTAGAAACTGCTTTATAGTATATGTCGAAGCAAAACATAAAAATGTAGAAGTTCATATGAGAGAACAATCATCATTAGTTAATATGTTCACTAGAATTTCTGAAATTGCATCTAATAATAAAAACTCGATTGAATGTAGAGTAAGAAATATATTGGATTATATTACTGTTGCCCTACAAATATCTGAGTCTGCATTATTATTTGCGGATAAATCAACTATTGTTAGTGGTGATGGTTATAATTGTGATATTGATGAAAACTGTTTATCAATATTTGAAAATTTAACTAAGAATGATTCTTTATTTATACCAAATGGTATATTTGATTTTACTAAAAATGAGAAGATATCAAAATTTGTTGCTGAAAAGAAAATAATCACATTTATGGCTTCTAGAATTTCTATTAACAAAAAAACATTTGCTTATTTAGTTTTATTTGAAGATAAAATTACTAGAATATGGCAAGAAAAAGAAGCAGCTTTGTGTTTATATTTAAATAAAATAGTTGAATTATTATATAAATAAAAAAAGAAAATTCCTTGAAAATCAAGGAATTTTTTTATATTGATCTAGTATAATCTTTTAACCATATTGCTTCATCATCAGTAAGATGAGGACTAATTGTATCATATACCATTTGATGGTATTGATTTAACCACTCTTTTTCTTCTTTAGTAAGAAGTGAAGGTTTGATTGCATCTAAATCAATCGGAACGAATGTAAGAGTTTCAAATCCTAAGAACTCTCCCCATTCATTTTCTTTTTTAGATACACATAGCATTTCATTTTCTATTCTAATACCATATTTATCTTCTAAATAAATACCAGGCTCATTTGTTGTAATCATACCGGGTTCAATTGGAGCTGCCTCATTTCTATTTGGAGATTTTTTCCATCTGAAGGCATTAGGTGCCTCATGAACAGAAAGAAGATTACCTACTCCATGACCTGTACCACATTTATAATCTATTAATGTTTTCCAAATTGGTTCTCTAGCTAACACGTCTAGGTTCATACCAGTACATCCTCTTAGGAATATTGCTTGAGATAAATTAATAACTGATTTTAAAACAGTAGTATAATGAACTCTCATTTGATCTGTAATACGACCAACAGCGAATGTTCTTGTTACATCTGTAGTACCTTCAAGATAGTGACCACCACTATCTATTAATAAGAAGCTATTTCCTTCGATTTTAACATCTGATTCAGGTGTAGCAGAATAATGCATCATAGCTCCATGCTCTTTAAATGCACATATTGTACTGAATGATAAATCAACAAAGCCTTTATTTTCTTTTCTTAACTTTTCAGTAAGCTTGGTTAGTGACAATTCAGTCATTTCAATACCATTTTCTAGATTGTTTTTTATATGATACATCAGCTTAGTCATTGAAACTCCATCTTTGATATGAGCTTCTTTAATATTAGCAATTTCAACATCATTTTTGATTGCTTTTAATAATAGTGACGGATTTTCTCTATCAATAATTAGATTTGCATTTTCTAATGTTTCATATAATAAATAATTTGTTTTAGATAAATCCATTAATATTTTTTTATTGTTAATAGTTTGACAGAATTTATAAATAGCTTCATATGGCCTAACTACTATTTCATTTTCATCTAAATATTTTTCTACATCAATAGTTAATTTATTTAGATTAACAAATAAAGTTGTAGATTCATTAGTTATTACAGTGAATGCTAAAAATACAGGAGTATGTAAAACATCATTAGCTCTTAGGTTATATAACCATGCTTGATCCTCAAGAGAAGATATAATATGCATATCACAGTTATATTCAGCCATTTTTTCTTTGATTTCCTTTAATTTATCTTTATATGGTTTTCCTGTAAATATTTCATTTAGTTTATATATAACCGAGAATGGAAGTTCTGGTCTATCTTTCCAAACATCATTTACTAAATCAATATCTGCCTTAATTTTGATTTGAGAATTCAATTTGTTTTTTAAATCAATAACGAAGGTAGTAGACATAACCTTTCCATCAAATGCTAGTGTATCCCCAGGCTTTAATGTATTAACTAAGAAATCAATTATTGATGGGACATCCTTTTGATCCATCTTCATTAATTCAATATTGTTACCTTCAATTTGTTTTGATGCTTGAATATAATATCTACCATCCGTCCATAGATAGCTTTTGTTTTGTAATACAACTAAAGTACCAGCACTACCAGTGAATCCTGATAAATAATTTCTCCCTTTAAAGAAGTCTCCAACATATTCACTACCATGATAATCATTTGTTGGTATAATATACGCATTTATATTCTGTTCAACCATCTTTTGTTGAAATAATTCTAATTGCTCCATTATATAAAACCTCCAAGTAAAATTATACTATGAATATGCTAAAAAATAAATATAATAGATTGAGTTTAATAGTGTTTTGATTTATAATTTTTACGTAAGGAAGTGATTGCTTATGGATCTAGGATTCTGTGGTATCATTGATATAGTTGTTGTCTTACTTTTAGTATTAACAGTTATCATTGGATATAAAAGAGGTTTTGTTAAAAAGTTCATAGCTTTATTCAGTGTTCTAATAGCAATTGCTTTAGCAATTTTATTGTTTGGTGAATTTGCGTATAGAATAAAAGAATGGGGATTATTCGGTATATATAAAGGATTCTATAATGGTGCTTATGAAAAGATTAGTTCTATTTCAGGAAGTGATACAACAGAAGTTGTTAAGAATGCTTTAAATATTCCTGGATGGATTGCAGAAAAGCTTGTTAAATGGGCTGGAAATCCTACTATGGAAGAATTAGCTGATTCTGTTGCTGACCAATATGCAATGTTCTTTACTAAAATTATAGCTTTCGCAATTATATTTGTTGGAACACTAATATTGTTCTTAATATTAAGAATTTTATGTAATGTATTTAGAAAATCAAAATTTGTTAGAGTTGTTGATGGTATATTAGGTGTTGCGTTATCGCTCGTTATTTATGTAGCATCAATTTCATTAATATTCTTCATTATGAGTCTTATTTATAATCATGCTGGAAGTGAAGGATTTAATAATTTCTTAAATACAGATTTAAAATTATTAGATGATGGAACTTTTAGATTATCTAAATGGTTATTCCAAGGTAATTTATTTGATTTCATAAAGAATTTATTTGCTTAAAAAATTAATGCATCATTTGATGCATTTTTTCTTTTTTTAAATTTATTTAAACTAAGTTGTTTTTACCTTTTATTTTATAAACTCTTATGATATAATGTTTTTGAAATTTTTGAAAGGGTACCTTTGGTACAATGGTAGATAAAATGAAAATTAATCCAAAATTATATTCCGCAGCTGATAGTATTGAACCATTTGAAACTCAAGATGTTAATGGTAACAAGGTTGAGCTTTATTTAATGGATGATTTTGATGGTGTAAAAGAAGAATTCGTTAATGGTAAGGGTCAGTTTGCTGTATGGTCATCTTTAGATGGTCAAAATTATAGATTATTTTTAGAAAAAGGATATTATGATAAGGTTGGTGAATTATATTCTCAACCAGTTAATAAAATCTGGATTGAATTCTGGGATAAGACTGATAATATTTCAAAGAAGTTCTCAAGATTTATTATTTATCCTATGATGGGTCTTGCTATTATCCTATGCGTTCTTGCATTTGTTTTACAAGCAACAGTACCTGATTTTTCTAAAATCTTTACTTGGGTTGTAATTGGTTTTTTAGTACTTATGTTTGTTGGTATGATTTTAACTAATACATTTACAAGAAAGAAAATTACTCAAGAAAATATTGCTAGTAGAGACTTAATTATTAAGCATTTTGGTGAAAATAAATTTGATCAACTAATCGATGATCAAAAGAATTATATGGATACTTATTTTGATAATCTTTATCCAAAAGATGAAGAGGAAGCTGAAAATGTAGAAAATGCTGAAGGATCAAAAGAAGTTGAAGTTGTTGAAGAAGTTAAAGAAGAAAACAAAGAAGTAGCTGAAGATGCTAAAATTGAAGAAAATGTTAAAGAGGCTGAAGTAGTTGAGGAAGCTAAAGAAGAAGCTACAGAAGCTAAAGAGGAAGAAGTTTCTCAAGATTCAGGAGATAAAGAATAATTATGAGTTATATTGATAATTGTTGTATAAATGCTTTAAGAGTTGTTGGCGCTGAAATGATTACTAAAGCAAAAAGTGGACATCCTGGTATAGTTCTTGGTGCTGCACCAATTGTTCACACATTATTTACTAAACATATTTGTATTAGTTCAAACGATGAAAAGTGGTTTAATCGTGATAGATTTGTATTATCTGCAGGTCATGGTTCTACATTATTATATATGATGCTACATTTATCTGGTTATGGCATTACAATGGATGATTTAAAGAACTTACGTCAAAAAGGTGCAATGACACCAGGGCATCCAGAATATGGTCATACACCTGGTGTAGAAATTACAACTGGTCCACTTGGTCAAGGTATTGCATCTGCAGTAGGTATGGCTATTGTTGAAAATTATTTATCAGCTAAATTTAATAAGCCTGATTTTAATGTAATTGATCATTATACATATGTATTATGTGGTGATGGTGATTTACAAGAAGGTGTTGCTCAAGAAGCAATGAGTTTAGCAGGTCACTTAGGTTTAAACAAATTAATCATTTTGTATGATTCAAATGATATACAATTAGATGGTGAAGTTCAACAAGCTAATACTGAAAATACAAAAATGAAAGTTGAAGCTATGGGCTTTGAATATATTAGAGTTGAAGATGGTAATGATGTTGATTCACTAGATCAAGCTATTTCAAATGCTAAATTATCAAATAAGCCAACATTAATTGAAATTAAAACAATTATTGGTTATGGTGCTCCAAATAGTGGTGAATCTTCTATTCATGGTAAGCCAATGCCAGTAGAAGATGTCAAAGAATTAAGAAAGTTCTTAGCATATAATGAACCTGAATTTACATTCTCTGATGATGTTAGAAAATATTATGAAGATAATGTAAAAACTCGTGGATATAATGCTTGTAGCGAATGGAATCATATTTTAAGCACTTATGCAAATAAATATCCTGAAGATTATCAAGAATTCCAAAAGTTCATTTTTGATGATTTTGAAATTGAGGATTTAAATGGTATTCCAACATGGGAGGTTGGTTCATTTGAATCAACTCGTAAAGAAATGGGTGCTATTTTAGATTGGTTATCAACTAAATTACCTAATATTATTGGTGGTTCTGCAGATTTAACTGCTTCAACAATGGTTAAGGGTGCTGATGGTATTTATGGTCAATCTAATCCACTTGGTAGAAATATTAAATTTGGTGTAAGAGAGCATGCTATGGCTGCAATCACTAATGGTATTACTCTTCATGGTGGTATGAGAGGATTCTGTTCTGGATTCTTTGTATTTAGTGATTATTTAAAGCCAGCTGTTAGATTAGCTGCTATTATGGGCTTACCTTCATTATTCTTTTTCTCACATGACACAGTATGTGTAGGAGAAGATGGTCCTACTCATCAACCAGTAGAACAATTAGCAATGTTTAGATGTATGCCAAATACAAATTTAATTAGACCAGCTGATAGTAAGGAAATGACTGCAGCTATGTTATTAGCATTCAGTCATGATAACACATATCCAACTGTTGTTACTTCATCAAGACAAGCTTTACCTAATTTAGCTGAAACTGATCAAGATAAAGTTAAATTTGGTGCTTATATTGCTTTTGAAGCAAAGAAGAACGCTGATTATGCTTTTATTTCTTGTGGTTCTGAATTATATTTATGTATTGATGCTGCTAAGAAATTAAAAGCTCAAGGAATTGATGTAAATGTTGTTTCAATGCCTTCTATGTTCTTATTTGAAAAGCAATCAAATGAATATAAGAGTTCTATTTTACCAAAGGGTCAAAAGAGAATGGCAGTAGAAATGGGAACATCAATGCCTTGGTATAAATATGCTAGTTATGTTAAAGGTATTAATGAATATGGTAAATCAATGCCTATCAAATATATTTTTGATGAATATGGATTTACTGTAGATAAAATCTGTAATGAATTCTTAGAAAATGTAAGATAATAAAAAAACATGAATCGATTTGATTCATGTTTTTCTTTTACTTAAATATTAATCTTTTTCTACCAGTACTTATTGGTGCGTTATCAATATATTTTTCTTTAAATTGACTTGCAGGAATAGGCTTGTCATATAAATATCCTTGGACAATATCACAGCCAATGGATTTTAAATAATCAGCGTAATCTTGTGTTTCTACACCTTCACATAATACCTTCAATTTTAATTTCTTTGTTAATTTCATTATCATAGATAAAATTATTGTTTCTTTTTCGTTTTCTTGGTTTGAACAGAAATTCTTATCTAATTTAATTAAATCGAAATTAAGATTTGCTAGGGATGATAAATTAGAATATCCAGATCCAAAATCATCCATTGAGATTGTATATCCCTCAGCGTGAAGCTTGTCCATAAAATCTGATATTTCATCTGAATTATTTACATACATACCTTCAGTAATTTCTATTTCTATTAAAGAAGGAGAAATATTATATTTAATTCTTATGTTGTTTATTCTTTCAAGATATTCATCAAAATTCTGTTGATATCTTGAAACATTTACCGATATTTTAATTGGAGTTTTTCCTTCATCCAATATTTGCCTTTGGAATTTACATACATTTTCAAATACTTGATAGTCAAGTTCTGTTATAAATCCATTTGATTCAAATAGTGGGATGAATATATTAGGAAATATTAATTCTTGGAAATTATAATTCCATCTAGTTAAAGCTTCCGCGCCAATAACCTCATTTGTTTTAGTATTAACTTTTGGTTGTAAATATAGTAAGAATTCTCCATTTTCTTTAGCTTCATACATATGAAGTTCAAGTTGTGATTTTTTAAGCTGTAATTGATACATTTCATCAGAGAATAATGTGAATGCATCTCCACCTTTTCTATATCTTCTTGCAAAATTAGCTTTATCAATAGAAGAAGGTAAATCTGCGTTATCATCACATATATAAACACCACAAATTATTTTAAATCTATCTGAATTTGTAGTTTTAAAATAGTTGTTTGATATTTTATCAAATACTCCTTTTATTATATCTTGATCATGTTCTTTAGAATAAACTAAAAATCTATCTCCGGATACTCTACATGCGGTAATATCTAATTCTTTTGAAATGTTATTAATAGAAGTACCAAACATTTCTAGTGCTTTATCACAAGCATTTGTTCCTAAAACTTCGTTAAGCTTTTTGAAATTTTCAAATGTAATATCAATGATAGAATATTTATTATCACTTCCTAAAATATAAGAATTGATAACATAACGCCATTTTGAATAATTATATAATTTTGTTAGGGAATCATAATTTAATTTAGCATTTAATACTTCATCATTATGTTCTCTTAATAAGGCAATTGCGAAAATTTTAGATATAAGCATTAATGATGAAACATCATTTTGTTGCCAGTATTTATTTATTGAGCACATATCAAATCTTATTTGACCCATGCATTTTTTTTCATTAGTCATTTCAAACGCTAATATAGCAGTAGTACCCTGACTCTTTAATAAGTCGTACACTGGTAAATGTGTGTTAGCATCTAATTGCACTATCTTAAGCATACCTGTTTTATCATATGATTCTCTCCATAATTTAACCATTTCTTCAGAGCTTTTGAATGATATTTGTTTATCTGATTGTGGATTAAACCATGTAAATTGTTCTTTAAATTTTTCTGTATCGGGGTTCATTATAGTAACTGTTATTCTATCTAAGATAAAATAGTTACCAATTAATGATAATGAGTCTTCGATGTTTTTTACAATATTAGTTCGTCTATTTAACATTTCAAAAATAGCTGCGATAATATTATAATTGTTTGATGCGTTAAAGAATCTATCAATAGTTTTTTCTTTTAAAACCTCTTCATCAGATATAGAGCCACATTTTTCTTCGCTATAAATTACAAAACAGTTTCTACCTTTTCTTTTTCCACGATATAAAGCTTTATCTGCCTTTTTAAATAATTCAACATAATTATCTCCATCTTTAGGATAAGAAGCACAACCAACAGTTGCGGTAATTGTTTCTTGCTTGATGTTATGTTTGCTTAGATTTTTAATGGCATCTCTTAAATCATGACATGCATCATGTATTAAATCATAATCATTTTTAACATATACCATTGCTAAGAATTCATCTCCACCAATTCTTGCAATATATCCATTATTTGTTAGGAATTTTTTGATAGAAGCGGCAGTTTCAACTAAAATAATATCTCCAAACATATGACCATATGTATCATTAAATAATTTAAAATTATCAATATCTAAGACCATTAAAGCAAATTCTTTTTTTTCTTTAATGGCTTCTTTAATTTTTTCAATTATAAAATTTTTAGTATATGTTCTTGTTAATGGATCTTTTTTATCATTATTTATTTCTTCATCTAATCTTACAGCGAATAAAACATTATTTTTATCATATTTTATACCTGTATAAACAAATTTCTTTTGTTCACCAGATTCTAATGTGTTTTGAATTGTTAAGGAGAATGGTTCATCACTTGGATTTAAGTGAGTTAAAAATCTTAATAATTTTCCCTTTGAATCATCATTTAATTTAAAAATATCTATGAATTCATTTGCGAAAAATTCATAAGACATATTTGTTCCTATTAACAACTTACCATTTCTTATATCATTTACAGTTTTTGATTTTAAATTAACTGTAAATGTTAAAGAATTCATAATGTATAGTAGGTTGTTTAGAAAATCCTTTTCATTCATATCATCCACCTCCTTTATTTAATTAAAATAATCGTTATCTAATCAATTCATTATAACATGTTAATATTTCCTAGTCAATCTAGCTTAATTTACATTAAAATTAATATTATTCTTTAACTTAAATAATAATTGTGATAAAATTTTTACCGAATTAAAGGAAGATGATAATATGTATGATGTTATTGTTGTAGGTGGTGGTCATGCAGGATGTGAAGCTGCGATATCTACTGCCAAGATGGGATTAAAGGTAATATTAATAACTGGTAATTTAAATATGGTAGCTTCTATGCCATGTAATCCATCAATTGGTGGACCTGCCAAAGGTGTTGTTGTTAGAGAAATTGATGCCTTAGGTGGATATATGGGTAAAAATGCTGATTTGTGTCAAATTCAAACAAAAATGCTTAATAGATCTAAAGGTCCTGCAGTATGGGCTTTAAGATTTCAAGAGGATAAGCTTTTATATTCTAGAGAAATGTTAAAATACTTAAAAACATTAAAAAATTTAACATTACTTGAAGGAATAGTTGAGGATATTATAGTTGAGGATAAGACAGTTAAAGGTGTCGTTTTAAGAAATAAAGATAAAATAGAATCAAAAGCTGTTGTTTTAACTACAGGAACATATTTAAATAGTAGAATCTTAAGAGGACATAATACAAAACAAGAAGGTCCTGATGGACAAGAAACATCATTTGGTATTTCTAAAGCTTTAAAAAGAGAAGGATTTACAGTTTTAAGATTAAAAACTGGTACACCTCCAAGAATCAAAGCTTCAACAATTGATTTTTCACAAACATCAATTGAAAATGGTGATGAAAAGACATGGCATTTTAGCCATGATGATGGGTATAATTCTATTTTAGGTGTTAAAGCACCTTGTTATTTAACTTATACAAATTTAGATATTCATAACTTAATTATGGCTAATTTAGATAAATCTGCAATGTATGGTGGAGTTGTTGAAGGTGTAGGTCCTAGATATTGCCCATCAATTGAAGATAAGGTTGTTAGATTTAAAGATAAAGAAAGACATCAAATCTTTTATGAGCCAGAATCATTAGAAATTGATCAAGAATATATTCAAGGCTTTTCAACATCTATGCCTGAAGAGGTTCAGGATAAGATGATTAGATTGTTACCTGGTTTAAAGGATTGCGAAGTAATTAGATATGCATACGCAATTGAATATGATGCAATATCTCCACTAGAATTGTGGCCAACTTTAGAGACTAAGATTGTTAATAATTTATTTACTGCAGGTCAAATAAATGGAACATCTGGTTATGAAGAGGCTGCAGGTCAAGGATTAATTGCTGGTATAAATGCTGGTTTAAAAATTCAAAATAAAAAGCCTATTGTATTAAGAAGAGATGAAGCTTATTTAGGTGTTATGATTGATGATTTAGTAACTAAGGGTACAAAAGAACCTTATAGATTATTAACATCAAGAGCTGAACATAGATTATTATTAAGACACGATAATGCTGATTTAAGATTAAGAGAATATGGTTATTATGCAAATACTATTTCTAAAGAACAATATGATAGATTAAATTTAAAAAAATCTGAAATAGAAAGAATTAAAGATTTATTTAATACTATTAAAATAAATTTAAATATTATCAATAGTACAGTTAATCTAGATGTTAAAGAATCTATTTCAGTTTCTCAATTAATTAAGCGTCCAGAAATTAATATTGATATTATTAAAGATTTACTAGCTAAATCAAATATTGAATTAAATATAAAATATGATAATCATGATGAAATATTAGAAGCTGTAGAAATAGCATTAAAATATGAAGGCTATATTAGAAAAGCTGAAGCTGAAGCAAAGAAGATGGCTTCATTAGATTCAAAATTAATACCTAATAATATTAATTATGATGAAGTAGATAATATCGCCTTAGAAGCTAGAGAAAAATTAAAGAAGGTTAATCCTCAAACTATTGGACAAGCTTCTCGTATAAGTGGTGTTAATCCAGCAGATATTTCTGTATTAGTTTTATATATTGAAAAATTAAGGAGAGAATCAAATGGATTTTAATTTAGAATTAAAAAAATTACAAATTGAATTATCTCCATTACAATTAAATAAATTTGATATTTACTATAATGATTTAGTAGAAGTAAATAAGTATATGAATTTAACAGCAATTACAGATCATGATGAAGTTTATATTAAACATTTTTATGATTCTTTGACTATAAAGCTTGCGATAGACAATAATGATGAATTTAGTTTATGTGATGTAGGCAGTGGAGCTGGCTTCCCATCTATTCCTTATTCTATATATAATAATAAATGTAAGGTTACTATTATTGATTCATTAAATAAAAGAATAAATTTCTTAAATGATTTAGTGAATAAATTAGATTTAAATAATGTAAAAGCTATTCATTCAAGAGCAGAGGATTTCGCAGTTAATAATAGAGAGTCATTTGATTATGTTACAGCTAGAGCTCTAGCAAGATTAAATGTTTTAGTTGAATTAACATTACCACTTGTTAAAGTTGGTGGTAAATTAATAGCAATGAAGGGTGATTCAAAAGAAGAACTTGATGAAGCATCAAATGCTATTAAAACATTAGGTGGTAAGGTTATAAATATTATTGAACTAGATTTACCTAATGATTTAGGTCATAGAAGTATTGTTGTTATAGAAAAGATTTCTAAAACTCCTAATAAATATCCAAGATTATTTGCTAAGATAAAGGAGAGACCATTATAATGTATACTCTTGATCAAATTATCACTACAAAGAAGCCTCATGTATGTGGCTCTAAGGATTGGAAGGTTATAAGAGTTGGGGCAGATATTAAGCTTGAATGCCAGGGTTGTAAAAGAGTAATAATGATGCCTTCTTATGAGCTTGATAAGAAAATAAAAAAGTAAAAGAAATGCTTGTCAAAAAAATCACATTTTTTAGTAAGAAAAATGAAAAAATTTTATTGACAAGTATTTTTATTATGATATAATGAAAAAGCACTGCCACCAAAATGCAGTGTATATAAATACGATGGTTGGGTAGCGAAGAGGCTAAACGCGGCAGACTGTAAATCTGCTCCCTGAGGGTTCGGCGGTTCGAAACCGTCCCCAACCACCACTTACATATTTTTGTAAGAATTGATCTTTGAAAACTATATATGACGATGAAATTACAAACAATATAAGCAATTCATTTAAGAATTGAGCAAGAAAAAAACGATTAATAAAAAA
>ODAI012391903.1_pt1 | contig 12672 bp, 13 predicted proteins | sample 1539321 | NCBI WGS metagenome assembly ODAI01 (sample SAMN02144231, study PRJEB22623) | gut metagenome | biome: sheep rumen | host: Ovis aries | place: New Zealand
GGAGCTGATGGAGCGCATCTGCGAGTCCACCAAGGCGACCATCGATTATTTCGGCAAGAACGTGACCTATGTCAACGTCCTGCGCAATATCTCCGTGGACTGCGACTGCGCGGGCTGCGGCGCGGAGAAGGTCGTGACGCCCAACATCGGCATCATCGCCTCCACCGACATCCTGGCCGTGGATCAGGCGGGCATCGACCTGCTTTACGCCCTCTCCCCCGAGGACGGCGCGGCCATCCGCGAGCGCATCGAGACCCGCCACGGCCATCGCCAGCTCTCCTACATGAAGGAGCTGGGCATGGGCAACAACCGCTACCTGCTGCTGGACATCGACCACGAGGACGCGCGCATCTGCCCCGCGCAGGCGGTGGAAGGCGTCGTTCCCTTCGTGGAACTGCCGGAGACGGAGCGCAGGCGCATCGAATACCTTAAGATGATGGAACAGGCCTGAGAGACCGGATTGACAGGACGGAGCATGACGGACATCCGAAAGGCGGGGCGTGGCCCCGCCGATCTTATCCTGCGCGGCGTCTGCAAATCCTTCGGCACCCACGTGGTGCTGAAGGATCTGAGCCTGCGCTTTGCGGGGGGAGAAATCTCCTGCGTGATGGCGCCTTCCGGCGCCGGAAAGACGACCCTGCTGCGCATCCTGATGGGGCTGGAAAAAGCGGACGCGGGCACCGTGGAAGGGCTGGAAGGGCAGCGCATCGGCGCGCTCTTCCAGGAGGACCGGCTGCTGCCCTGGGCGTCGGCGGCGGGCAACATCCGCCTTTGCAACCGGGCGCTGGGGGAGGACGAGCTGCGCGCGGCGCTTTCCGAGGTGGGCCTTGCCGGCGCGGAAGGGCAGAAGGCCGCCGAACTGTCGGGCGGGATGGCCCGGCGTGTGGCGCTGCTGCGCGCCCTGCTGGCCGAAAACGACCTGCTGCTGCTCGACGAGCCCTTCAAGGGGCTGGACGAGGAGACGAAACGGCTGGCGGTGGAAGCACTGCTGCGGCGCCGGGGCGTCCGGACGGCCGTGGTGGTGACGCACGACGCCGAGGAAGCGAAGGCGCTGGGCGCGCGGATTTTCACGCTGCCCATGCTGAGGGAAGAAGGCGCGCGGGCATGAACGGGGAAGAGGGAGCCGGCGGCAACTTCGCCTACATCCTGCTGTGCGCCGACGGCAGCTATTACTGCGGCTGGACCAACGACGTAGCAAAGCGCCTCGCGGCGCACAACGCCGGGCGGGGCAGCCGCTACACGAGGAACCGGCGGCCGGTGCGCCTCGTGCACCTGGAGGCGTTCGACACACGCGAGGAGGCGATGAGCCGGGAGTGGCACTTAAAGCGCCTCAGCCACGCGCAGAAGGAGGCGCTCGCCCGCGAAGACGGGTGAGCGGAGCAAAAAAAAGAAGCCCGAGCGTCCAAGCGGGCTTCCTTTTTATAAGGGAGGTTGGGAGGATTGAAGTTAGTTATAGCTAACTCTTGCATTATATTACCACAGCCGGAAGAGGGATGCAAGCCTTTTTTGGAGGAAAGACGAAGTTTTTTTACGGGAATTCCGGCCCGGTGCGCATGCACGGTTTGACACCCTGCTTTTAAAGGCGGTATAATAAACAATCCTGCGACAGCAGACTTTCCGTCCGGAGAGGGGAATTTGGAAGCATGAGACCCGTCGACCAGTTCAAGCGAACGCCGCCGCGGCGCTATACCGAACCGCCGAAAACCCAGGCACCGGTTCAGGAACCGCGTATCCGCAAGCGGTATTTCGACCTGCCCGAAACGATCGGACGGCAGGGACGGGAGCGGTTCATGCGGGGGGCGCTGTGCGCCCTCGTCCTGCTGCTGTGCAGGGGCAGCGCGCCCATCGGCGAGGTTCCGGACGTACAGCAGCGCTTTTCGGACTGGGCGGCCAGGCACGACGAACAGATCGTCCAGCAGCTGCCGGGCGACACGCCCCAACCGGGCACGGCGCTTTACGAGGCCCTGGCCCAGGAGGAGGAGCGGGAAGCGCTCCCCGCCGTCACGGCCGCGCCGTCCGCGACGCAGGTCCCCGCTTACAAGCACTATGAGCCGGGCCAGCTCGCGTACCACACGGACAAGATGGACGTCACCATCGAGCAGAAGAAGAAAAACGGCATCACCTATTTCGTCTGCGACATCCGGCTGACGGACGTAAGCCAGCTGCGCACCGCCTTTGCGGGAGACGACTTCCGCAGCGGCATCTACGAGGCGACGAGCGACATCGCCTCCCGCTACGGCCCGGTGCTGGCGATCAACGCGGACTTCTGCCGCTATCACCGCAACGGCGTCATCATCCGCAACGGGGAGCTGCTGCGCAAGCAGAACATCCAGCGGCACCACCTGCTCATCATCGACGAAAACGGCGACCTCTCCGCGCAGACGGACCGTTCCGGCAAGCAGGGCGTCATCGCGGACAACCTGGCGCGCGAGAACACGTGGCAGACCTTCGAGTTCGGCCCGGTGCTGGTGCGGGACGGACAGGCGGCGGAGCTGCCGTCGCGCTTCTACGTCAACTGCCACGACGGATACTACGAGCCGCGCACGGCCATCGGACAGATGGGTCCGCTGCACTACATCGTCATCGTCGTGGACGGCCGGAGGGACGGCTATTCCACGGGCGCCAGCATACCGCAGCTCCAGCAGCTGTTCCTGGATGAGGGCGCGCAGTTTGCCTTTAACCTGGACGGCGGCGGCAGCACGTCGCTGTACTTCCTCGGCGAGGTCGTCAACATGCCCTCCGGCGGCAAGGAACGCTCGGTGAGCGACATCATCATGTTCATGGCCAACCCGGTACCCAAGAACTGAAAGAAGGACATAAATGAAGAAACGGCTGATCATCCTGTTTTTGCTCGCGGCGCTGCTGGTTCCCTGCGCATCCGGCGCCGAGCTGGCGGTCCCCAAGGAGAAGATCCTGGAGGAGACGACGACCTGGGAGAGCGACACCCTGCGCATCGAGATCGAGCGGTGGTGCTATGACTTTAACAAGTCCGATCTGCGCTTCTTCGTCGCCTCCATCTGGCCGAAAGACCCCGCGCAGCTGCAGACCGCTTTTGCCGGCGAACAGTACTCCAAAAAGAACGCGGAGGCGACGAGCGTCATCGCCGCCCGGCACGACGCGGTGCTGGCGGTGAACGGCGACTACTACAACTACAAGGACAAGGTCGGCCTCATCATCCGCAACGGCGTGCTCTACCGGGATCTGGACGCAAAGCCGCGCGACATCCTGCTGGTGCACGACGACGGGACCTTTGAGGGCATCCGGTACGCCGACTACAAGGCGGGACAGGGCGAGGCCCTCGTGGCCGGCGGGGTGGTGCAGAGCTTCTGCTTCGGCCCGCTGCTCGTGCAGGACGGGGAGATCGTGGAGCTGCCCCCGTCGAAAAAGTACATCATCTATACGGACGACACGATCCGTGAGCCGCGCACGGCCATCGGCCAGGCGTACGACGGGCACTACGTCTTCATCGTGGCCGACGGCCGCAGGGAGAAGTGGAGTGACAAGGGCATGGCCCTGCAGGAACTGCAGCAGGTCTTTGTGGAGAAGGGCTGCCGCGTCGCCTACAATCTGGACGGCGGCGGCAGCGCGACGCTGATCCTGAACGGGGAGAAGCTCAATAAATCGAGCGGTTCCCGTGAGCGCGAGGTCAGCGACATTATCTACTTTACAAAGTGAGGAACAGACGGTGAGAAGACGGATCATCGCGGCGGCAGCCCTCCTCCTGACCCTCGCCTGCGGGGCGCGCGCCGCAGAGGGCGGCGCCATGCTGCCCCTTTCCGTGCTGCAGGCGCTGCAGGGTCGCTACGAGGCCTTCCTCTCCGGCCTGGAGGAGGAGCTGGTGAACCGGGGGCTGCTCTCCCAGGATGACCGCGCGGCGTGGCACGCCGCCCAGCTGGGGGATTACCTCACGAACGGCGGGTACGGTTCCATCCTCATCACCTACCAGCCGGACGCCATGCACTACATGCGCGAGGAGGACATGGCGCTGGAGCTTTCCTGCCGGCTGGCGGGCGGTACGCTGACGCTGGACACCCTGCGGCGCTACGCCCCGGCGGACAGCACTTCGGACGGCCTGATGCTCTCCTTTTCGCTGACGGACGCGGCGGGAATGCCGCGCGCCTTCGTCGCCACCCTGTCCTCGGCCTCGGGCGTCTTCGCCATGTGGGATGCGCTGGCGGGCAGCTACGCCTCCGTCGGACAGACGGCGACTACCGGCGGGGAGGCGGTGCTGTGGTCCAGCTACGTGCCCGCGGCGGACGCGCAGGACGCCCTGATCTCCGCCGTCTTCTACGAGGAGGAGACGGGCGAGCCGATCGGGGAGGCGCAGCTGCGCCTTACAGTGGACGGGGACGGCTACCGCCTGCGGGAAGATGCGCTCGGCGCGGTCACCCAGTGACCGCGCCTTTTCTTTATTTGGTTTTCCCCTCATCGATCCACCTCTGCCAGGTTTCCGGTGCATACCCCGCGGTGGCCAGGCGCCCGCAGCGGACGAGCGGCAGGCGCAGCAGGGCGGGTTTTTCCAGCAGCCCGGCGAGGATCCGCTCCCTGTCCTGTGTGTAAGCGACGACGCTCTCGCGGAACGATTTGCTTTCCCTGTCGCACAGCCCGTCGAGCCCGACGGCCGCGGCGACGCTTTCCAGTTCCCGCCTGCCGATGCCGTACTTCAGGATGTCCACGCGCTGATAGGGGATGCGGCGCTCCTTGAAGAAGCGCTCGGCTTTCTGGGTGTCAAAACCCTTTCCGCAGTAAATTTGGATGCCCATCTTGCAACCTCCGGCAGAAGCACTATAATAAGGATATGATAACCGCGGGCCCCGCCCGCGTCAAGCGGAGAGGGACATGAGCAGGAGAATCGCACTGGTGACGGGCGCTTCCGGCGGCATCGGCGGCGCGTGCTGCGAGCGGCTGGCGGGGGAGGGCTATACCGTGCTGGCGCACGGTAACAGCGGCTTTTCCCGTGCGCAGGCGCTTTGCGAAAAGCTGCGCGGGGCCGGGCTGGACGCGCACGCCGTGGCCTGTGACCTCGGCGACGCCGGGGATACGCGCCGCCTGTGCGAGGATATCCTGTCCCTGTGGCACGGGGTGGACGCGCTGGTGTGCTGCGCGGGCGTCTCCGGCACGGGGCTTTTGACGGAGCTTGCCGAAGAAGACTGGCAGCGCATCCTCGGGGTCAACCTGACGAGCGTCTACCGGCTGTGCCGCGCGTTTCTGCCCGGCATGGTCAGCCGCAGGCGCGGCGCCGTCGTAACCGTCTCCAGCATGTGGGGGCGCTCGGGCGCTTCCTGCGAGGCGGCCTATTCCGCCGCCAAGGCAGGGGTCATCGGCCTTACGCAGGCGCTGGCGAAGGAAGTGGGACCCAGCGGCGTGCGCGTCAACTGCGTGGCGCCCGGGGTCATCGATACGGCGATGATGGCGGAGCACAGCGATGAGACGAAGGCTCTGCTCGCGGAGGAGACGCCCCTGGGGCGGCTCGGCACGCCGGCGGAGGTGGCGGGCGCGGTTTCCTTCCTGCTTTCGGATGACGCGGCCTTCATTACGGGGCAGACGCTGGGGGTCGACGGCGGATATCTGTAAATGTTTCAAAATTTTGCCTTAAATCCCGCACGGCAGATGACGGAATTTGCCCAATTCCGCAGGGGGCTTGTGCGGCGGCCGTAAGGGGCGCTACAGCATATTGTGGATAACCCGGTAAAAAGGGTGCCCGGCTGTGGAAAAGCTGCATTTTACGGCATTTTGAGAGGCCCAAAAAGTCCTTGCAAGGGGACTTTTTTTTTGATATCATTCCACCTTGCAAGAAAAGTTATCCACAGCCCGGGCGGTTTTCCACAGAAAAACGCGGGCGACAGGGGGAAAAGCATGGATCACGCCGAAATCTGGGAACAGGCCAAGCAGCTTCTGCGCGAGGAGGTGCCCTCCATCTCCTACAACACGTGGATCGAGCAGCCGCTGCATCCCGTTTATTTTGAAGACGGAACGCTTGCGCTGGAGGTGACCAACGACCTCTACGAGCAGACGATCCGCAGCCGCTATCTGCAGATGATCGCGGAAGCGGTCAGCCGCGTCGCCGGGCAGGAGACGAAGGTGCGCCTCATGAGCATCCAGGAGCGCAGGGCTTATCAGCAGCAGCAGGAGCAGGATCGCCGCCAGAGCAGCGCGGAGGACAACATGTTCAACCCGAAGTCCACCTTCGAGACCTTCGTGGTGGGTTCCTCCAACCAGTTTGCGCACGCGGCGGCGCTGGCCGTGGCGGAGCAGCCCGGGCAGGCGTACAACCCGCTGTTCCTCTACAGCGGCGTCGGCCTGGGCAAGACGCACCTGATGCACGCCGTGGGCCACTACATCCAGGATCACTTTCCCTCGCTGCGCATCCTGTACATGCCCAGCGAGACCTTCACCAACGAACTGGTGGCGGCCATCAAGAACAACCGCAACAACGAGTTCCGCGAGCGCTTCCGCAACGTGGACGTGCTGATGCTGGACGACATCCAGTTCATCGCGGGGCGTGAGGCGACGCAGGAGGAGTTCTTCCACACCTTCAACGCGCTGCGCGAGCACGACAAGCAGATCATCATCTCCTCGGACAAGCCGCCCAGGGAGATCGCCAGGCTGGAAGAGCGGCTGCGCTCCCGCTTCGAGTGGGGTCTCATCGCCGACATCCAGAAGCCGGACTTCGATACGCGCGTGGCCATCCTGCGCAAGAAGGCCGAGAACGAGGGCATCGAGGTCGCCGACGAGGTGCTGGAGCTCATCGCGCGGCGCATCGACAGCAACATCCGTGAGCTGGAGGGAAGCCTGACGCGGGTGAGCGCGATGGCAAAGCTCCGGCATTCCCCCATCGACGAGACGATCGTGGGCGAAGCCCTGCGGGACATCTCCGCGGTCCGCGATCCCAAGCGGATCACGCCGGACGTCATCATCGACTGCGTCAGCGACTACTACAACCTGAGCCCGACGCTGCTGCGCGGCGATTCCCGCAAGAAGGAGATTGCCCACGCGCGCCACGTCGCGGTGTATCTGACGCGCGAGATGACGGGCATGAGCCTGCCGCGGATCGGCGACGCGTTCGGCCGCGACCACTCCACCATCATCAACTCCTGCGACAAGGTGACGCGGCTCATGGAGACCTCCCAGGACCTGCGCAGCGCGGTGACGGACATCCGCCGCATGGTGACGCAGCGCTAGTTTGATTGACTTGTCATATGGACGATGCTATAATGACTCTGTATGACGGAGGCTGAGTGATGGAAAAGATGCGCTCGGGCGGGATCACGCTCCCCCGGTGGGAGGCCCTGCCGGATATCGGGCTGTACATGGACCAGGTGATCACCCTGACGGAGCGGCTCTTCGTGCCGCAGCTGCCGAAGGGGGAGACGACCCGCTCCATGGTCAACAACTACGTGAAGAGCGGGCTCGTGCCCAGGCCGGTCGGAAAGAAGTACGACCGCGAGCACCTGGCACGGCTCCTGATGGTCTGCGTGCTGAAGCAGGCGCTCAGCATGGAAGGCATCGGCCGGCTGCTCGATGTGCTCTGCCGGGACGGCATCCGCGTGGGCTACGAACGCTTCTGCGACCGCCTGACGGAAATCGGGCAGGCCGTGGACGAGGGCGGCATCTCCATGAGCTGGGAAGGCGCACCGACGGAGGACATGGCGCTCTCCGCGGCGATCATGGCCTCGCTTTGTGTCATCTATACGTACCGGTTGCTGGTTGAGACGGTAAAGGAGGGCTGAACATGATTTGTCCCCACTGCAGACAGAAGATAGCGGACGGCTCCAACATCTGCCCGCTGTGTTTTTCGAGCCTCGCCGGCTACGTGCCGGACGAAGAGCCGGAAGGGGAGGAAGCGCAGCCCGCCGAAAAGCGGACCGGACGGCAGGCCGCCTATACCAAGGGCAGCCGCGGCAAGAAAAAGAAGAACCCCGCGCCGACGATCATCGCGGTGGGGATCATCATCCTGCTCATCGCGGTCATCCTGCTCATCGTGCGCTCCATGTTCATGCCCACGACGGTGCTGACGCCGACGCCGACGCCGCGCGCGACTGCGGCGCTGGAGGGCAACTTCATCGTCTTCGGCGCGACGGCGACCCCGAACAGCGCGCGCACGCCGGTGCCGGATGTCGCGGTGACGCCCACGCCGGAACCGGAAGAAGAGGCGACGAGCGCCCCGGCAGAGTCGGCTTACAAGACGCTGCGCAAGGGCGATCAGGGCCCGGACGTGGTGACGCTGCAGGTGGCGCTGGCGGAGCTGGGGTATCTCACCACCGCCTCGGACGGCATCTACGGAACGGGCACGCAGACCGCGGTCAAGGCCTTCCAGGCGGACAACGGCCTGGATTCGGACGGCATCGCGGGCAGGCAGACCCAGACGCTGCTCTTCCAGAAATCCTCCGTGACGCCCATCCCGCAGGTGACGCCGGGACCGGGAGACATCCTGGACCTGCCGGGCTGATGTACCCCGTATTCAAGAAAAAAATCAAAGGCTGTCCGGCGGGGACAGCCTCTTTTGAAAGGCGGATTGAATGAAACAGAGACGGATCGCATTTGCACTGGCCCTGTGCCTGCTGCTCCTGCCGATGCTTTCCCTGTCCGAGACGCTCTCCCTGGAGGAGATGGGCGACGCGGAGGCTGCGCTCTCCGTGGAGGCGATGGAAGCCGCGGAAACAGTGGGGGCGGCTGAACAAGCGGTAACGGCAGAGGGCGGCGTACCCTATGCCACGAGTTTCTGGGACATGAACCCGGACGAGTACGACCTGAAGAACCCTGCGCACCAGCAGGCGGTCTGGGATCTCATGATGCAGCCCATCACCGTGCTGGACGTGGGACAGACGGAGCACGTCTATCCCACCAACGCGCCGGGTATCGACAAGAAGCCGTGGAAGGACAACACGGCGGGCGAGCTGCACGGGCAGAGCCAGGGCGTGCATGTGCTGGAGGAAGATACGGACGGCGACGGCTACGTGCTCGTCGAGGCCTATTCCAACGACGGCACGAAGACGGAAGACAGCTACATGAAGTCCATCGACAACAAGCGGATCCGCGGCTACGTCAAAACCAGCCTGCTGAAGACCGTAGAGCCGTGGGAGAAGTACGCGCTGCTGGTGGACAAGCTCTACCAGAAGCTCTACATCTTCGAGGCGGGGGCGATCATCGGGGAGCTGGACGTCTCCACGGGCCTCAACAACGCCAAGCAGCCCTACAACGAGACCCCGGCCGGGGAGTTCATCACCATCAGCTGGGTGGGGGAGATGGTTTCCGGCACGATGCGCGAGCGGTTTTCCATCCGCATCAACGGCGGAACGACGATCCATGAAGTCCCCTACCGCTACGGCAGCGACGGGAAGTCCCGCCTCTACGGGGAATTCGAGGAGGAAATCGGCAAAAAGGCCAGCCACGCCTGCATCCGCGTACAGCGCAGGAAGAACGAGCAGGGACAGAACATGGAGTGGCTGTGGTCGAACCTGAAGAAGAACACGAAGGTCTTCGTGTGGGACGACCAGGGGCGGACGAATTTTCAGCCGGACCTGCCGGATGCCGCGCTGCAGCTCTACCGCAATCCGGACGGCGGCAGCAACTACCATCTGGACGCGAACTGCAAGGGCGTCCGCTCCAGATTCCTGCCCCTTACGGGCGGTTTTACCTACGGGGACCTGACGAGCGAGGCGTTTAAGAAGCTGACGCCGTGCGCCACCTGCGGCGCCCCGCCGCGCCCGGAGACGCTCTACGAGCGCTGGGCCTTCGAAGCCGCGCAGATCGGCATGGAGCCGACGCCGGAGATTCTCGCCGCTTTCGGCGTGCAGAAAGGAAAGGAGACAAAATGATGAAGAAACGTTGCCTGTGCCTGGTCTTTGCCGCGCTGCTTCTGCTGTTGCAGGTTTCGTTGGCTGAAACGCAGATGATTACGCTGAAGGCCCGCGACGTGGTGCTCTCGAGGAGCGCCGGGACGCTGGGCATCCGGCCGGAAGACAGCAATACCTATCACCTCATCGATTCGAGCGGGCAGAGGATCTCGGACGGAGAGTACATCTCCATCTATGCCGTCTCGGATTACCCCTATTTCAAGGTAGAGGCGGACGGTACGGACGGGATCCACAACGACGGGCTGATCGACGCGCAGGGCAATGTCCTCATCCCGGCGGAGTACGCCGATATCGAAGTCTGGTCCGACCGCTGGGCGGGCGGTATCAAACTCGTGCCCTCCTCCGCCGACGACAAAGACTGGACCTTCACCAATTACAGCACGGGGGAGAAGACCTTCTGGCGCGTTGACACGGTCGATTTCTATTACAGGGGCCAGAAGGTCGGCACGCTGGGCCGCTCCGATTACGGCGGGACGGTGACGCCGCGCGGCGACTTCATCTGCGTACAGACGCAGGCCAGGGAGCCGGTCTTCTACGACAGCCGGATGCAGAAGTCTCCCGTTACGGCCTCCGGCTCCAGCGAATACACGCAGGTCCGCCAGAACGGCCGGTATGTGAACGTCCATCAGGGCAGCGGCCAGTACGCCTTTACGGAAGGCTGCACGCTGACAGAGGACCAGGTTTCGGACGCCTTCCTGTACGACAAGGCGGTGCTCTACAACCTGCAGGGCCAGCCGGTCTTTACGGCGGCGCAGAATTACGACAGCGTGCGCCCGTATGCCGGGGAGTACGCGCTGGTCTCCATGAACGGGCTGCGGGGCCTGATCGACCGCGCGGGGCGGGAAGTCATCCCCGTCGAATACAAGGAACTGGGAAATTACGAGGATGAGTTCTTCCGCTACGGCTATATCAGTGCCGTAAAAGACGGCAAGTTCGGCTTCCTGGACAAGGCCGGGAACGTGACCTGCCCGTTTGTGTACAGCGCGGAAATCGTCTCCAACAGGGGAAACTTCGCGACGATCAAGAACCTGGACGGGAAGATCATCGTGCTCAGCGCGGCGGTGGGCGAACTGCCGGAGCATTATGCGGATGTCTCCTTCCCCGGTTACAACGGCTCCATGGCGTTTGTGGCGGAGAATGAATACAGGCAGGTTTCGCTGGTGGATCTCTACGGCAACACGATCATCCCGTTCGGCGACCTGTACCGCTCCATCTCCGTGAACGCGGCGGGAACCGTGGCGGTGGCCAGCCAGGGCAGCCGGACCTACGATGTGTACACGCTGGACATCGCGCCGGCCGAAGAGCCGGCCGTAGAACCGGCGGCCGCTCCGTCCGCCGGCGCGGGGGAGAGCTGGACCTGCGAAAACGGACACGCTGGCAACACCGGCAAATTCTGCCAGGAGTGTGGCGCGCCGAAGCCGCAGCAGACGCCTGCGTCCGTCACCTGCCCCGGCTGCGGGACGGTGTATGAGGGGGCAGGCCCGAAGTTCTGCGGGGAGTGCGGGACCAAGCTGCACGACTGACAGGCTGCAGGCGGGGGCATCCGCCCCCTCGTTTGAAAAAGAGCATACGGTATACGACGGAAGCGGGGGAGCCCTTCAGGGCTCCCCCGGTTTTTTATTACAGGAGAAGGCTGTCGCCGGTGCTGATGGAGTGGAGATTTCGGACGATGGGCTTCATGTGCGCGTACTGGGCAAGCCCGGTACAGTGACAGGTGTAATAAACCGTCGGGTACGCGTCGAGCTGCTTTGCGATGTCCGTCAACTCCCGGTCCGCCGGATGATCCATGAGGTGGAACCCGCCGATCAGCACGTCCGGACGGAACCAGTGCAGGATGTTCAGGATGCCGCGGTGAGAGCAGCCGCTGAAGAGAATCCGGCGCCCGCCTTCCTCGGCCAGCAGGTACTGCTCGTGCCGGAAGTCTTCATCCCGCATGACGCCGGCCTCAAGCCTCTTCAGCCCGCAGGGACGGAGGGCGGTCACCCCCGGCGCGGCGGGCTCGCCGTACAGGGTCAGTCCCTCGGCGATCTGCAGTTCGGATCCGACGCGGATGAGCCGGTCGGACCCCTCCAAATCCGGGTCCAGGCCGATATACCGCCCTGACCGGTTGTAATGCGGCCCAAACGCGTAGCGGCTTACGTACACGGGGGCGTGATCGTTCAGGGAGAAAAAGGCTTTCATCCCGCCGCCGTGGTCGTAATGCCCGTGGGAGAGGACGGCAAAATCCGCGGTATCCAGATCGATGCCGAGGGCCTCGGCGTTCCGGGCCAGCAGGTCCGTCTGGCCCAAGTCAAACAGAAAACGCGTCCGCTCCGTCTCCACAAACAGGCTGAGGCCGTGCTCCGCTGGCAGCCCGCAAGCAGAGGCGTTTTCGACCAGGACCGTGATTTTCATCGCCCGTCGCCCCTTTCTTTCGGAAATGACGTGAAGGCCGGGGGCCCTCAGAACCGGATGATCTGTTCGTCCGTGTCGACGTGCGCCTCAACCCCGAAGGGAAGGATACAGCGCGGCTGTGCGTGGCCGATGTTTAGGTTGAAGACGACCGGGAGCTGCGGCCTCGCGATTTCTTCTGTCAGAATCTGTTTGTATTCCTCTGCAAAGGCTTCATCCATGGGCTTGCCGGCCAGCACGCCGGAGACGGTGTCAAAGACGCCCCGGCCCTTCAGGTACCGGAGGGCTCTGCGGTATTTGTCCGGCGAAGGCTTTTCCTCGCTGGTTTCAAGCAGCAGGATGCGCCCTTTCCAGTCTTCCGCATCCGGGAACAGGTGATACCGCGCGCAGAGTGCGGGCATATCCGCGTACCGTTCCCCGTCGA
>ODAI012999444.1_pt1 | contig 12671 bp, 11 predicted proteins | sample 1539321 | NCBI WGS metagenome assembly ODAI01 (sample SAMN02144231, study PRJEB22623) | gut metagenome | biome: sheep rumen | host: Ovis aries | place: New Zealand
AAGATCAGTGAAGATATGATCATCGGAAAATCTCCGGCGCTTACAAAAAACTTTGTTGAGCTTAGAGGTCTTGGCGTAGTAGATGTCATGTCACTCTTTGGAGTTGAAAGTATTATGGAATACTCTCCAATCGACATGATCATAAGTCTCGAAGAATGGGACGGAACCAATGACTACGACCGTTTGGGTCTCAAAGAAGAATACGAAGAGATCTTAGGACTTAAGATCGTGAAGCATACGATCCCGATCCGCCCGGGAAGAAATCTTGCCGTCATCATAGAGACGGCGGCGGTCAACAATAGACAAAAGAAGATGGGATATAATGCAGCACAGGAGCTTTGTGAGCGTGTTACGCAGGAAATCCATAAACACAGACAGGAAAGAAACGAAGAAGAACATAAAAGCTGAGCTTTAAACGATAAAGAAAGTATATAGAACATGAAACTGAAACAGGAAATCTTAGATCAGATAAAAGAATGCATCGGCGCTGAAAATGTATTGGAAGAAGAGCCGATGAACTTACATACAAGCATGGAAGTGGGAGGCCCGGCGGCCTACCTTTTTCAGCCGGAAACTACGGAGGCAGCGGCATTCCTTCTAAAGGTTTTGCAGCAGGAAAACTATCCTTTCTATGTAAAAGGAAATGGATCCAACCTGATCGTTCATGACGAAGGATATGACGGTGCGATTATCGAGATGATGAAAATGAATCAGATCACGGTTGAGGGAGATCATCTTACAGCAGAATGCGGTGCCATGTTGAAGGATATTTCCGCAAAGGCAGTGGAAGCGTCTCTTTCCGGTTTTGAATTTGCGTCCGGAATCCCGGGAAGCTTAGGCGGTGCGATCACCATGAATGCCGGCGCTTATGACGGGGAAATGAAGGATATCGTAAAGGAAGTCACATTGATGGACAAAGCCGGAAATATCCTTGTAAAGAAAAATGAAGAGATGGATTTTTCTTATCGTCACAGCATGTGCTCAGATGGAGACTATCTGGTGCTTCAGGCAAAGTTTAAACTGGAAAAAGGTGACCCTCAGAAAATACAGGAAAAGATCGATGATCTGTCTGCCAGAAGAAAAGAAAAACAGCCGCTCGAATATCCAAGCTGCGGCTCTACGTTTAAACGTCCGGAAGGATATTTTGCAGGGAAACTGATCACGGATGCAGGCCTTAAGGGATACTGCCACGGAGGGGCCGCTGTTTCTGATAAACACGCAGGCTTCATTATCAATAAAGATCATGCGACAGCAACGGAAGTCTTAGAACTGATCTCCTACGTGCAGGAAGAAGTGAAAGAACAGTTCGGTGTTGAACTGAAATGTGAGGTTAAGATCATCTGATGTCGTTTTCTCAGGAAGTAAAAGAAGAGGTACTTAATAAGTATACGAAAGCGACACACTGTCAAAAAGCACAGCTTGCAGCGCTGTTGATCTTTGATGGTAAAAATGTAAATAAAGACAGAGAAAAAGACTGTTATATTTACAACTTTACATCGGCTAAGAAAACATTTAATATTAGGTTGAACACTTCGGAAGGACTTGAAAAATTGACGGAGAAAACTTGCTGTAAGCGAGCATTCTTAAAGGGCGCATTCGTCGGAGCGGGAACGATCAGTGATCCGGAAAAAGAGTACAGATTTGACATTGTGTGCAGCACAAAAGAACAGGCAGAGTTTCTTGGAAAACTTTTTAATGCTTTTGAGATCCGAACGAGACTGACAGACCGTCGCGGAAAATATGTGCTCTACATAAAAGAAGCGGAACTTATTTCCGAAGCGTTAAATGTGTTAGAAGCCCACAAGGCGATGATGGATTTTGAAAATATTCGCATTGTAAAAGAAATGCGGGGTTTCATCAACCGGCAGGTGAACTGCGAAACAGCAAACATCAACAAAGCAATCGCAGCGTCTGTAAAACAGGCCAGGGATATTGAACTGATCTTCGAACTCAGAGGGGCAGAATCCCTGGATGAAAACCTGGTTCAGGTTGCAAACGCCAGGCTTCAGTATCCGGATGTGACATTAGCGGAATTGGGGAAGCTTATGACTCCGGCTATAAGTAAATCTGCAGTCAATCACAGGATGCGAAAAATAAATCAGATTGCCGAAGAACTTAGAAGGCAAGAGAGGGAGGAACCATGATCAGAAGAGAAATTACAATTGAACTTGCAAAGGGTTTAGAAGCAAGACCGGTTGCGGTTTTTGTTCAGGTGGCAAGCCAGTATGATTGTTCCATTATTGTGGAATATCGTGATAAAAGGGTTAATGCTAAAAGTATCATGGGTATGATGAGCCTTGGTATTGCACAAGGCGAAAAAGTAACCGTTATTGCAGATGGCCCGGATGAAAAGAATGCAGTAGCAGGAGTGGAGAAATATCTGACCTCAAAGGAGTAATATGTCTTTTACGCATCTCCATGTACACACCGAATATAGTCTGTTAGATGGATCGGGAAAAATCAAAGAAATGGTGGCGCAAGCCAAAAACCTTGGCTATGACAGTCTTGCCATTACCGACCACGGTGTGATGTACGGAGTTATTGATTTTTATAAAGCAGCCAAAGCAGAAGGCATCAAGCCGGTCATAGGCTGCGAAATCTATGTAACAACAGGTTCCAGATTTGATCGTGAGATCGGGCAGGGTGATGATAGATATTATCACCTTGTTTTATTAGCGGAAAATAATACCGGATATAACAACTTAATGAAGATCGTCTCTTTGGGATTCACAGAAGGTTTTTACTATAAACCTCGTGTGGATTATGAAGTGCTCGAAAAATACAGCGAAGGTCTGATCGCAACAAGTGCCTGCCTTGCCGGTATTGTGCAAAAAACGCTTTCCAGAGGTCACTATAAAGAGGCTGTAGATGAAGCTCTCCGCTTGGAGAAGATCTTCGGAAAAGAGAACTTCTTTTTAGAACTTCAGGATCACGGAATGCCGGAACAGAAAATGGTCAATTCCCAATTGATCCGCATGAGCGAAGAAGAAGGCATTCCTCTTGTTGCAACCAATGATGTTCACTATACCTATGATACCGACGCGGAAGCACACGATATCCTTTTGTGCATCCAGACCGGTAAAAAGATAAATGACGAAAACAGGATGCGCTATGAAGGCGGACAGTATTATCTGAAAAGCCCGGAAGAAATGGCGCAGCTCTTCTCTTATATTCCGGAAGCAATTGATAATACGGGGAAGATCGCAGAGCGCTGCAATGTGGAGATTGAATTCGGCGTGCAGAAACTTCCGCGCTATGACGTGCCGGAAGGCTTTACGGCGGAAGAGTATTTAGAGCGTCTTTGCGAAGAAGGCTTAAGGAAACGCTATGAAAATTATGAAAGTTTGGAGGGGCGCCTTAAATATGAGCTGGATACCATCAAGCAGATGGGTTATGTCGACTACTTCCTGATCGTCTGGGATTTCATTAACTACGCAAAACGAAATGGGATCATGGTTGGTCCGGGAAGAGGATCGGCTGCAGGCAGTCTGGTTTCCTATTGCCTTGAGATCACCGATATCGATCCGATGAAATACAGTCTGATCTTTGAACGTTTCTTGAATCCGGAACGTGTATCCATGCCGGATATCGACGTGGATTTCTGTTTCGAGCGAAGAGGCGAAGTGATCGACTATGTTTCCGAAAAATACGGCAAAGATAAAGTCGTCCAGATCATCACCTTCGGAACCATGGCGGCAAGAAACGTCATCCGTGATGTAGGACGTGTGCTTGATATGCCTTATGGCGCTGTCGATTCCATTGCAAAGATGATCCCGAATGAACTTGGGATCACAATCGATAAGGCGCTGAAGGCAAACAATGAACTGATGCGTGCATACGAGTCTGACTCCCAGATCAAGTATCTGATCGATATGGCAAAACGTCTTGAAGGTCTGCCGCGTCATGCTTCCATGCATGCAGCAGGTGTCGTGATCTCTCGTGAGCCGATCATGGAATATGTGCCGCTGGCAAGAGGATCTGACGGCTCTATCGTTACGCAGTTTGTCATGACGACACTGGAAGAACTCGGCCTTTTAAAAATGGACTTTTTAGGTCTGAGAACTCTGACCGTGATTCAAAACTGCGTGAATATGATCAAGAACAATGTGGGCCTTGATATTGACCTGAACCAGATCGACTATAACGATCCGCTTGTTTTGGATATGGTAGGTGCCGGAAAGACCGAAGGCGTCTTCCAGTTAGAAAGCGCCGGCATGAAAAGTTTCATGCGTGAGCTTAAACCAAAGAGCTTAGAAGATATCATCGCCGGAATTGCGCTTTACCGTCCTGGCCCGATGGACTTTATTCCGAAATATATCTCCGGTAAGAATTCTACGCAGGAGATCCGATATGACTGTCCGCAGTTAAAACCGATCCTGGAAACGACTTATGGCTGTATTGTCTATCAGGAGCAGGTTATGCAGATCGTGCGTGATCTTGCAGGCTACTCTTTAGGAGGCGCAGATGTCCTTCGCCGCGCAATGTCTAAAAAGAAGGATTCCGTTATGCAGGCGGAACGAAAACGTTTCGTCTACGGTGATCCGGAAACGAATGTTCCGGGCTGCATCAATAACGGGATCAGCGAGGCGGTTGCTAATAAGATTTATGACGATATGATCGACTTTGCAAAGTATGCGTTCAACAAGTCGCATGCGGCAGCATATGCGGTCGTCTCCTATCAGACAGCATATTTAAAACACTACTTCCCGGTTGAGTTTATGGCAGCGCTTATGACTTCCGTCATGGCGAATATGACAAAACTTGCAGGTTATATCCAGGAGTGCAAGGATATGAATATTGAGATCCTGCCTCCGGATATTAACGAAGCAGAAAGCGGTTTCGCAGCACGTGGACAGAACATCCGATACGGTCTGTCTGCTATCAAAGGTGTCGGAAAGAATGTCATCGATACGATCGTAGAGGAGAGAAGACAAAACGGAAAATATACAGACCTTTATGATTTCTGTCAGCGGCTTGCTGCGCGAGAGTTAAATAAACGTGCGGTTGAAAACTTTATCAAGGCCGGTTCTTTTGATTCCTTTGGAGCGACACGAAAGCAGCTTCTTCATATCTATATGGATGTGATCGATAAAGTTGTAAATGATAAAAAGAGCGCGATCAGCGGTCAGCTTTCTCTCTTTGATCTTGCGGGGGCCGATCAGAAAAATGATTTCATGATCCGCCTGCCGGATGTCGGGGAATTTGATAAAGCTGTCCTCTTAGACTTTGAAAAGGATGTGACCGGAATCTATATCAGCGGACATCCGCTCGATGAATATGCAGAGATCCTGAACAGAAGCGTCACTGCTAAGTCTTCAGATTTTGCGATTGATGATGAAGGAAATGTCATTGTACAGGATGGTTCGAAAGCGGTAATTGGCGGCCTGATCGCTGCTGTTACAAAGAAGAGCGCAAGAAATGGTCAGCCGATGGCTTTCCTGACCTTGGAAGACCTTCTTGGAACGATAGAAGTTATTGTATTCCCGAAGGACTATGCGGTATTCCGTCCGATGATCGAAGAAGGCCGGAAAGTGATCATTAAAGGCCGCGTGAGTGTGGATGCTGATGCAGACGGTAAGCTAATCTGCGAAAGCATGCAGGACATGGAAGAGATTGGAAAAGAACTCTGGTTCCAGTTCAGCGACATGGATGCCTATATGGAAAATGCACGCTATATTGAAAGCCTTAGCAGTGTGGAACAACTCCGCGGAAATACTGTGATCAAGATCTATCTGAAAAAAGAAAAACAGCTGAAAGTCATGGACAGCCGCTATAGCATCAATTTAAATGATGAGTTCCTGGGCGTTTTAAAACAGCGCTTCGGCGAAGAAAATGTTAAGGTAACGACGGCAAGGAAATAGGACAGCAATATGATCAGTTCAAAGAGTAATGCAAAAATAAAGAATGTGAAGAAACTCTTAAGTTCTTCGAAAGAGCGCAGGCTGCAGGGCCTCTTTGCGATAGAAGGGGTGCGCCTTGTAAAGGAAGCGCCAATCGAACTGGTCCGGCAGCTCTTTATCAGCGAAAGTCTTGCAAAGAACGGGGAGTTTGATTCGGCCTGCTATAAAAATGTTGAAGTTGTTTCAGATGAAGTCTTTCGCTCTCTTTCAGATACTGTAACGCCGCAGGGCATTCTTGCGCTTGTAGAACAGCCGGCATGGTCAATAAATATCTCTTCCTTTGAAAAGGGATGCAAGCTGCTTCTTTTAGATGGCATCCAGGATCCGGGAAATCTGGGAACGATCCTTAGGACTTCGGAAGCTGCCGGTGTAGATCAGGTGGTTATGAGCGAGGACTGTGTGGATATCTTTAATCCGAAAGTAATCCGTTCCACGATGGGCAGTATTTTCCGCATACCGTTTGTGATTGACGATCTGGTTGCTGTGATCGAGATGCTGAAAGCAGAGGGCATAAAAGTCTATGGTGCTGCACTCGAGGGTTCTTCAGACTTCAGGAAAGTGGAGTTTGAAAAGCGGAGTGCAATCGTCATTGGAAACGAGGGGAACGGAATTTCCGAAAAGGTTTTGAATGCTGTAAATAAAAAAATACGCATTCCGATGAAAGGGCAGATCGAATCATTAAACGCAGCTGTATCGACAGCCGTTCTTCTTTATCACATCTTCGAAAATTAAAGAAATTTTTCGCAATTTTTTAACTCAATCTACATCTTGTGGTTAAATGTTACGAAAAAACACAAGATACAGAAACCGTGAAAAACCTTGAAAAATAAGGCTTGACACGGTTTTTTTGTTATTCTAGAATAAGCACAACGTAATAAATTTGTAACATTTTAAAAATCTTTTTGAAATATTTGAGAAAGTTTCGTAAAAATATGAAAATAGCTTTAAGTAAAAAAACAATTATCGCGATGGCATTATTCCTGATTGCAGGACTTCTTTTTGCAACCACTCTCCATGTATATGGAATGAATGCAGAATATAAAGCTGTGACTGAAAATATTCAGGCAGCTGCAAAGGCAAAGAAAGAAGCAGCTCTTAGCCATTATATTCATCAGGTAAAACTTGAGACTGCAGCTGCAATGGTAGAGCCGGTTGTTGAAGTGGCAGCTCCTGTTGAAAAAACGGAAGAGGTCGTAACAGAAGAGCCGGTCGTTGAAGAAGTAGTAGTAGAAGAGACCTACGTAGAAGAAACCTATGAAGAGGAAACTTACACAGCTGACTATTCTTCCGGATATGATGTTTATTATTCTGCAGACGATCTTCGTTTTAACGGCGTGATCTATGCCGGAGACTGGAGATGGACCTGGTATTCCCAGAATGTTCTTCCGGGCGGCGGACTTTCCATTCCGGGACGTCACGTAGATGAGAATGGCTATGTTTGTGATGAAAACGGACGCATCTGTTTAGCATCCAGTGATTTGGCTTGGGGCACAGTTGTTTCCACACCGTTCGGAAAAGAAGGCTGTGTATATGACTGCGGATGCGATTCCGGTACATTAGACGTTTATGTAGATTTCTGATACATCCCCTAAAGCATCAAGTATCTACAGAATTTAACCGCCTCCCAGCGGTATTTCCAAAGAAGGGCTGTTGTCTTAAGCGACAACAGTTCTTTTTTATGCATTTGCAATTACCACTGAAATACGATATATTTCTACCCATGGAAAACAAAGTACTTTGCGGCGCAAGCTACTATGAACAAAAATTTTATCTGAACCCTGCATATGAAGTTTTACCGGAAGCGGTAAAGAATGAACTTAAGATCATGTGCGTGCTTTTTGTGCAGGATGTAAGCGGCATCATTATGCTGGAGTTTAATGATGACGGAAATCTTCAGATCATGGTCACGGCGCGTGACGATGATATCTATTTTGATGAAATAGGAGCAGAGCTCAAAGTGAAACAGATCCAGCAGGAAAAGAAAGAACTGTTCGGACAATTAGAGGAGTATTATCATGCTGTTAGCGATTGACCTTGGAAACACAAACATTAAATGCGCGATTTTTGATGGAAAAGAGATAGTTGCAACGTTTCGTTTGACAACGGATAAGCTGCGCACATCGGATGAGTTTGGAATTTCCATCCGTTCTCTTTTAGAGTTTGACGGTATTAAAATTTCAGATATCGATTCTGCGGTAATCGCCTCTGTTGTTCCGAATGTTATGCATTCTTTAAATAATGCAGTGAAAAAATTCTTCGGCATTGATCCACTGATCATAGGACCGGGAGTAAAGACCGGCATTAAACTGGTGAAGACCAATCCGAACGAAGTAGGATCTGACCGTATCGTGGATGGTGTTGCGGCGCTTGAGATGTACGGCGGTCCGGTGATCGTTGTAGACTATGGCACCGCTACTAAGTTTGATTACTTCTCAGCTGATCATGTATTTGAATCTGCTGTTACCTGTCCGGGTATCATGCTTTCAGCGCAGTCCCTTTGGGCAGGCACTGCAAAGCTTCCGCAGATTGAGATCATGGATCCGGGTTCCATTATGTGCAAGGATACTACAACGAGTCTTCAGGCCGGAATCCTTTACGGTCATATCGGCGAGGCGGAATATATCATCCGCAGACTGAAGGCGGAATCAAAAGAAGAAAACATCAAGGTTGTAGCGACCGGCGGTCTTGCAAGTACGATTTATAATAAGACAGATGAGATCGAGTTCCTCGAGCCGAATCTTACGATGCATGGTCTTCGAATCATCTACGAAAAGAATAAATGAAAATCGGAAACGTTGAAGTAGGACAATTAGTATTAGGGCCGATGGCCGGCTTTACAGATATGCCGTTTCGGGCACTTTGCATTGAGCAGGGTGCCTCTTTTACGTATACTGAGATGATCAGTGCAAAGGCCCTTTATTATAAAAACCGAAATACCCTACCGCTTTTAAAAACAGGGGAGAAAGAACGGCCGGTAGCTCTGCAGCTTTTTGGAAATGAACCAGAGCTTCTGGCAGATGAAGCGGCAAAACTGGAAGAGGGACCGTATGATATCTTTGATATCAACATGGGCTGTCCGGTACAGAAAGTTGTAGGAAACGGCGAGGGCAGCGCGCTGATGCGCAATCCGAAACTAGTCGGAGAGATCATTTCGGCGATGACGAAGCGCCTTACAAAGCCGGTTACGGTCAAGATCCGGAAAGGCTTCAATGATAATGAAATCAATGCGGTTGAAATCGCGAAAGTCGCAGAGGATGCCGGTGCATCCGCGGTTGCGATCCATGGAAGGACGAGAGAAGAGTTTTACCATGGGCAGGCAGATTGGGATATTATCCGGCAGGTGAAAGAAGCTGTGAATATTCCGGTGATCGGAAGCGGGGATATCTACTCGGGACCGGATGCGAAGCGGATGCTCGATGAGACCGGAGTGGATGCAGTCATGATCGCAAGGGGCGCAAGAGGAAACCCATGGATCTTCCATCAGGTGAAGACCTATCTTGAAAGCGGCGTGGAAGAAGAACGTCCGTCCCTGGAAGAAGTCCGGAATATGGTCCTTCGGCATGTACAGCTCATGATCGACTTTACCGGGGAAGAAGCGGCGATCCGCCAGATGCGAAAACACGTTGGATTCTATGTAACGGGCTACCATGATGCCACCCGGATGCGCAGAGAGATCAACCGCTGTACTACATATGAAGAGTTTGCTGACACATTGACAAAGTGGGATGCTTAATATATAATCTTCCAAGCTGAGGAGCCCTTGGGCTCCTTTAAAGCGACCAAGTTTTGTTGAAAGGTAGTATTTAAAATGGCAGAGCAAGGAAAAATTTTAACGAAAGCTAGTTATCAGAAACTTCAGGAAGAACTTGAAGACCTTAAGGTAAATAAACGTAAGGAAATTGCACAGAAGATCAAAGAAGCAAGAGAGCAGGGAGATCTTTCCGAGAACGCTGAATATGATGCAGCAAAAGATGAGCAGAGAGATATCGAAGCACATATCGAAGAATTAGAGAATCTCCTCAAAACTGCAGAGATCATCGACCAGAAGAAAATTGACTTTGATAAGATCCACATGGGATGCAAAGTTAAGATCCGCGACATGGGAACAAGAAGAGAGATGACGTACGAGATCGTACCGAGCACCGAGGTAAACTCCAGAGAAAAGAAAATCTCTTACGAGTCTCCGATCGGAGCCGCTCTTATGAATAAGGAAGTTGGAGAAGTAGTTGAGATCCAGATTCCTGCCGGAACTGTAAGGTATAAAGTTCTGGAGATTCAGAAAGCAGAAGTTTAATTTTCATGGCCGCTTCGGTAAAACCTGAGCGGTCTTTTCCATTTATATAGATATCTGAAGATACAAAAAAGCCAAGCACAGAAGGGAACGAACATGGCAGAGAAGAATAAGCAGAACAATCAGCAGCAAGACGTAAATCAGCTTCTTAAAGTAAGAAGAGAAAAACTTGCTACGCTTCAGGAAGCAGGTGCAGATCCGTTTAAGATCACAAAGTATGATCAGACACATCACACGGATGAGGCAAAAGCTCTCTATGAAGAGCATGAGGCAAAACTGCTCGCAGGAAGAACTCCTGTCAATACTGAGGGTATGGAAGAGCAGGAAGCAAAAGAAGCAAAGAAAGCAGACTATAACGAGCGCAGAGCAATTATGGACGCAGATCCGATCCATGTTTCTATCGCAGGACGAATGATGTTCAAGCGTGTCATGGGAAAAGCTTCTTTCTGCAATATCCAGGACCTTAAAGGCGGAATCCAGGTTTATGTTGCGAAGGATTCTATCGGAGATGATTCCTATGCAGGATTTAAGAAATCCGATATTGGTGATATCTACGGCGTAAAAGGATATATGTTCCGTACCATGACTGGTGAGATCTCCATTCATGCAGAAGAAATGACTCTGCTTTCTAAGAGCCTTCAGATCCTTCCTGAAAAATATCACGGAATCACAAACACGGATATGAGATATCGTCAGAGATATGTTGACCTTATCATGAATCCGGAAGTAAAGGATACTTTTGTAAAACGTTCCAAGATTCTTGCTGCAATTCGTCGTTACTTAGACGGTCAGGGATTCATGGAAGTTGAAACACCGATGCTGGTTGCAAATGCCGGAGGTGCAGCAGCACGTCCGTTTGAGACCCACTTCAATGCACTGAACGAAGACTTAAAACTTCGTATTTCCTTAGAGCTTTACTTAAAGAGACTGATCGTCGGTGGCATGGAGCGTGTTTATGAGATCGGCCGTGTATTCCGTAACGAAGGTCTTGATACCCGTCATAATCCGGAGTTCACACTGATGGAACTTTATCAGGCATATACCGATTATCACGGCATGATGGAACTGACTGAAAATATGTACCGCTTCGTTGCACAGGAAGTTTTAGGAACCACGACCTTTAAGTATGGTGATGTGGAACTCGACTTCGGAAAGCCGTTCGATGTATTAAGCATGCGTGATGCAGTTAAGAAATATGCGGATGTTGACTGGTCTGTTGTAGATCAGCTTTCCGGCGAAGAAAAACTTGCAAAAGCAAGAGAGATCGCAACAGAAAAACATGTGGAATTTGAAGAGCGTCATAAAGCAGGCGATATCTTAAGCCTGATCTTTGAAGAGTATGCAGAAGAGCATCTTCTTCAGCCGACCTTCGTAATTGACCATCCGATCGAGATTTCTCCGCTTACGAAAAAGAAACCGGATGAGCCGGAATATGTAGAGCGTTTTGAGCTGTTCATTAACGGATGGGAAATGGCAAACGCTTATTCAGAGTTAAATGATCCGATCGATCAGAGAGAAAGATTTAAAGCACAGGAAGAAGCGCTGGCAGCAGGTGATGAAGAAGCCAACACAACAGATGAAGACTTCCTGAACGCTCTTGAAATCGGTATGCCGCCGACAGGTGGTATCGGTTATGGAATCGACAGACTCTGCATGCTGCTCACGAACAGCGCAGCAATCAGAGACGTCCTTCTCTTCCCGACGATGAAGTCGTTGGGTGGAGTAAACACTTATGAGAAATTAAATGAAGATATAGAAAGTAATGACGAAAAGGCTGTTGATTGTCAGGGACTTGATGATGTCATTATAGATTTCTCCAAAGTAAAGATTGAACCTCTGTTTGAGGAACAGGTCGACTTTGACACATTTTCCAAGAGCGACTTCCGCGCCGTGAAAGTTTTGGATTGTATTGCGGTCCCGAAATCGAACAAGCTCCTCCAGTTCACCCTGGATGACGGGACGGACAAAAAAAGGAGGATTTTAAGCGGCATTCACGCTTATTACGAGCCGGAAGAGCTAGTCGGAAAGACCTGCATCGCCATCACAAATCTTCCTCCGAGGAAGATGATGGGAATCGACTCCTGCGGCATGCTGCTGAGTGCAGTTCATGAGGAGGAAGGAGAGGAAAAACTAAACCTCCTGATGGTGGATCCGCACATCCCGGCAGGCGCAAAGCTGTATTAATATATGATCAGATAACAAACAATGGGACATCTCTTTTTTCTGAGAAAAGGAGATGTCCCTTTATGTACAGGGAATCACTGTATACTCCGGTTTATACTCCAATATTGGTGTATAAACTTTTTTTAGCTTAAAAGAAAGTCTTGTCCGCTTACCGGAAGATGCCTTTGAGAGATTTTTTGTATATCCTTTCGTTGGGCAGGGCTCTGCCAGAAAGGAGAACAAAAATGAAAGAAATAAGAACAGACTCTCAAGGAAATATACTCCTCAAGGGAGAAAGTCAGAGACCGAACGGACTT
>ODAI014167463.1_pt1 | contig 12670 bp, 5 predicted proteins | sample 1539321 | NCBI WGS metagenome assembly ODAI01 (sample SAMN02144231, study PRJEB22623) | gut metagenome | biome: sheep rumen | host: Ovis aries | place: New Zealand
ATGTTCTGGGCGGTGATTGACGACCAGCGACGAGCACCCTCGTCATTCATGGTCATTGATACCACATTACCTTGCAGGTTGTCAAACTCGCTTGAGGCGCTGGTAACAACGTCGCCAGTGAGGACAGCTTCTTCAGGCTGGTGGCACTTGAGGGCTACCAGAGTGAATGCCTCGGCGCCGTTTGCACCATCGGTCTCGGGCTTAACGCTCCAGCACAGCTTCAGGTCGCTCTTGAGGGTCTTCTTGGCGAGCTCACTGTGGATAATCTTGTTCACAGCGGCTGTATCGCTAACGGCAACATAGCCCACAACGGGCATGTCGTCGCGTGCGCCACCCAGCAGTTGCATAAGATTGTTGGCATTCTTCTTGCTGGCGGGGGTAGCCTTGGCCTGAGCAGCCTTCTTAGCGGTGTCGACCTTGGCAGCCGCATTTTGAGCTACGGCAGCGGTGTCGCCCTCGGCTGTAGCAGCCACGGCAGTGTCGGCAGGAGCGGCGCCACCACTTTGCGCAAAGTTGTTGCTCAATGTGATGAGGTCGTTCTTGATTTCACCATATTTATAGGTCTCAAAGAACTGGAGATTGGCAGTGCTCTGGAGCAGTGCGGTTACACGCTCGGGCTCCTTAATGCCTGGCAACTCAAGCAGGATGCGACCAGTGCTTTGCAGCTTCTGGATGTTGGGGGCTACCACACCAAAGCGGTCGATACGAGTGCGAAGCACCTTATAAGAATTGTCGACCATCTTGTCAACTTCTTCCTTGAGGAAGCTTTCTACTTGAGCATCGTTGGCATTGGGGTTGTCTTTAATCTTCTGCACACGGTTGCGGAAGATTTGAACCAAGCTACCCTCGGGAGCAAGTTGCTTGTAGTTGCGACAGAAGTCGGCCACAAAGTTCTCGCTACTGGGGTTAACGTCGTCGATAGCCTTGTTAAATTTCTTGTCTTGATTGTTGCCCGAGAGAACGCGCAGGATGTCGGGAACCGAGATTTGGAGGGTAACGTTCATACCACCCTTCAAGTCAAGACCCAAACCAAGTTGCTTCTCACGCACTTCCTGATAAGTGTAGCCTAGCCACACTTTCTCTTTCTCTTTTTTGCTAATAAACTCGTTATATGCTTTGCGATAAGCATCGTTCGACATGTCGACCGATTTAATCTTTGCAGCCTTCATGGCGATGTTTTCGGCCTGAGTCTCGATGTTGCTTGAAACAAACGAGAACGACAGGTAGAAGATGCATATCAGCACTAACGCGGTAGCAATAGTTACGATAAAACCTTTAGTTTGCATTTCTTAATGTTATTAATTTATTTTGTTTAATGTTTTTCTTTAGCGATAAAAGGGCAAAGGGGTCTTGAATAGCCTGATGAAAAGGCAAAATCCAAAACTTCTTCACGATTTCAGCCTGCAAATATACAACAATTTATTAATGTGGAAAAATATTTTTCTCACATTTTAAATATAATTTATTTATTGTGCTATTCATGAATAATAAAAAACCGTGCTACAGCTATTGTTTGTAGCACGGTGAATAGTAATTATGTGATATGTTCTATCTTGCAGGTGAGGGTTATTTCTCTACTTCTTTTACGCGTAGGTAGTCACCGCTTCCCTTAACGATGGTGTTGAAGTAGTCTTGTGTGTAACCGCCAAACTTGGGCTGTACCGGGCTACCCCACTTGTTGCGTTCAAATTTACCATCTTTTTCCTTCTTGATGTTGCCATCCAAGAACTTGACAAAGAGGTATTTTGCCAGTTCTTGATACTGGCGGGTCGACTCTTGAGCGGTGTTGACGCTGTAGTTGGTGAGGAATTCTACAGCCTCGGCGGGGTTGTTCTTGTAGATAGCTAGTGCCTTAGCCTCAACTTGTGGTTGTTGAGCTTCGAAGCTGTCTTCAAGTCCCTTTTGCACACGGCGCACGTCGGGAATCATTTGCGAGTAGCGGTGATAGCACTGGTTGGCAATGAGGTTGTTTACCCAAAAGGCGGCGTCGAACGAGAAGTTGTATAAGTCGCCATTGCCCTCGCGGTAGCTATCGGGCACTTCGTTCATGCAGCAGTACATGGGGTTGAAAACGGCTGTGTTAGCATCGTCAACGCCAAACCAGATTATTCCTCCCACGGGGTCGGGAAGCCATGAGCGCATCTGCGAGGTGAATACAAAACCGGTTTGCTGAGTGGCGATAGCGCGCTCGTGGCTATAGGTTACACCATCAACCTTAAATTCCATTGGGCGATAGCGATAAGGCACGCCGTAGTAGTTCTTTGCGCCAGGGTCTTGGGTCATATCGTAAGGTGTGCCCTCAAAGTGGTCGCGCATCATGTCTTGAACGTTGCGCAGGCTCACTTTGCCATCGGGCTTGACATAAAGAGGCATAATCTCGGCACCCTTCTTACCCTCGAGGTAGGGGAGGTAGCGGTCCATGCCACTCTTGTACTTGTTGAAGAAAGCCCATGCGCGAGCATCGCAGCCACGCAGTGTGCCATAGTCGGCGGGGCAATAGGTGCGCGAGAAGTCAAAGTCCTCATCCTTGCCGTTGTAGAGACCCATTTTGCGGGCAAACGACACCACGTCCTTGCTGTAGATGCAGTTCTCCTTGTCCTTGAATGGAATCTTGTGGATGCGTGCTTGGTTGGCGTGGCCCGAGATGCAATCGTCGGGGATGCGTATAGCTACCCACACGGCACCTTTCTCCTTGCCACCCTTGCCTATCATCTCCATCACCCACACTTCGTTAGGGTCGCCAATGGAGAACGACTCTCCCTCGCTGTTGTAGCCATATTGTGCTACTAGGTCGGTCATCACCTTGATTGCCTCGCGAGCGGTCTTGGAGCGTTGCAGCGCCAGGTACATGAGGCTGCCATAGTCGATGAGTGCTGTGGTGTCGTGGAGTTCCTCACGTCCTCCCCATGTCGACTCGGCAACGGTCACTTGGTGCTCGTTGATATTGCCCACCACCTTGTAGGTGTGAGCAACCTCGGGAATCTCGCCCCAGTACTTGCCGGTGTCCCAATCGTAGATCTTGCGCATGTCGCCCGCCTTGTGGTCGGCAGCGGGGATAAAGTCAAGAAATCCGAAAAGGGTATGAGAGTCGGCGACATAAGAAATTATGGTAGAACCGTCGGCACTGGCTTTCTTTCCCACGATAAGGTTGGTACATGCGTGGGACTGTAGAGCGCCCCATCCCATGAACATCGCCACGATGGCGATGATGCTCATGGCGGTAGTTTTTCTAGATAGATGCTTCATTTTTGTCTTGTATTTTAATGGTTTGTTTTATTAAAAGGAGTAAAAAGGGTAGTGGCCGGCTTAGCGGTTGATGTGGACTTTTACCTTTGCTATGCGGTATTTCTTTACCTTCAGCACGGTGAATTCACATGGTCCACAAGTGATTTTTTCTTTCTCTTGAAGGAAGTCGCCCTTGATGTTGAGAAGTAGGCCGGCAATGCTCTCGGCTTCGTCGCTATATTTTGCGAAATGTCTCTCTTCTAGCTCGGTAACATCAAGGAAGTCGGTTATCGAAGTCTTGGCGTCGAAGATGAATGTGTCCTTGTCTTCCTTAGTGAAGAATTTTTCCTCGGTGTCATATTCATCGTCAATGTCGCCCACAATTTCCTCTAGCACGTCTTCCATGGTGGCAAGACCCTGGGTGCAGCCAAACTCGTCGACTACCACTGCCAGGTGTATTTTCTTCTTGCGGAAATCTTCGAGCAGGTCGTCGATCATGCGCGACTCGGGAACGAAATACACGGGTCTGAGCAGTGAAGGCCACTTGAAGCCGTTGTCTTTCTTGTCGATATAGGGCAGGATGTCCTTGGCATAGAGCACGCCTTTTATGTTGTCGGGGTTGTTTTCATAGACAGGCATGCGAGAGTAGCCATTGTCAACAATGCATTTTATCACATCGTCAAAGCTGTCCTCTATGTCAATGTCAACGATGTCGATGCGTGGAGTCATGATCTCACTCACCGTCTTGTCGCCAAAGGTGAGTATGCCCTCGAGCCAGTCTTTCTCGTCGGCACTCTTCACGTCGCTCATTTGCAGGGCATTAGTGAGGTCTTCGGTCGAAATTTCGTCGGCCTTGTGGCCCACAGCTTTTCTCACAAATCCCATGCTCTTGACCATGAGCCTTGAGATGGGGCTGAAGATAGCCATTTCCACCTGCAGAGCTGGTGCGGCAAGGGAGGCGAAGCTCACATTGTTGTTAGTGGCATAGAGCTTGGGAATTACTTCACCAAAGAGCAGGATTAGGAATGTGAGAATTACCGTCTGAATCAGGAAATTAGCTATGGAACTATTGAAAGTGAACATCTGGTTCATGGCAAAGTTGAGCACAATAACAATCATGATGTTCACAAGGTTGTTGCCAATCAGGATGCTGGCAAGCAAGCGCTCGGGCTGGTCGAGAAGGTGCTGAATGCGACTGCGCTTAGCATCGTCCTCGATGCCTTCAAGGTCCTTGCTGGTGAGTGAAAAATAAGCAATCTCAGAGCCGGAATTGAACGCCGAGAAGAATAGTCCAAGAAAAGCTGTAGCTAGAGCTATCCAGCTGCTCATGGTGGGAGCTTGGAATGTGATAGCTGCTTGTGACGTTGTCGCTTGCGTTATAGCAGCGACTAAATTAACAATACACGATAAAGGGTCAGGATCCAAAAAATAAATAGTTTTAGTTACACAATAATGCTTGCTCTTTAGGCAACACGCTGAATGTCAGTTGTGTTCAGTGCCTTGGCAAGACTTTTTCACCACCGTGGTGACGAATGTAGGGCAAAGGTAGTGATATTTTCGGCATTGGCAAAAAATATTTTGCATAAACTTATCAACACCTATTTCTATATAATTTAATATACAATAAACAACCACCATGTAACGTTATTGTTTAGACAGGGTGTATTGTGCCCTGATGTCAACAAAATCATTAAAAATATAATATGGTTAAAGTTAATCATAACAGCATATCAAACATGAAAACCTGTGGCAAGAAGCTTGCGTTGCTTGTGCTGCTGGCATTGGCTTGGACACCGGTGGCAATGGCTTTCGACATGTCACACTATGCCGATACCTCAAAGCTCGCTACAGGAAAATGGGTGAAAGTGGCTATCGACCACAGCGGTATTTACCAAATTACAGCCAGTGACGCGAGCAAATGGGGACTGGGTGACTTGAGTCGCGTGAGGGTGTTTGGCTATGGTGCCACGCAGCTAGGCGAGACATTGAAATCCTCACTTCCCGACGACCTCCCACAAGTGCCGGTGGTGCGCACTGGCGACCGCTTGCTCTTCTATGCTCAGGGACCCATTAGGTGGACGATTAATGGGCCACGACAGGTGCAAGTGCAGCACCCCTATGCCACTCGCGGCTACTATTTTCTCACTAGCGACGATAGCTATGGCGACATGCAAGCCGTTGAATCCCAGGTGTCGACCAGTGGTACTACTGCTGTGAATACCATCACAGGCCGCGTTTTCCATGAGGAAGAACTTTTCAATCCCGGAGAGACGGGACGCATGTTGCTGGGTGAGGACTTTGGCAGTAGCAGTAGTCAGTCGTTCAAGTTTTCCTTACCAGGTCTGGTGGATGGCTCAAGTGTGGTGGCAATCACACAGTTTGCGGCTAAGACACTAGGTGGTGCCACAACATTAAATTTCAAGTACAATGGTAACAACATTGCCGGCTCGAGCGATATTCCTGCTGTGAGCTCTAGTAATAGTGATCATTATCATTACAATTTCTCACAGACGACACGTCAGTTTGACCTCACTGGGTCTCAAGATCTCACTTATACCGTGAATTGTAACCCCAAGGGGACTCTCTTTCTTGCCAGGCTCGATTATATCACTATTAATTACCAGCGGGCATTAAGCTTGCAAGGTCTCAGCAGCCTCGACTTTGGGGCTAATGTTAATAATGATACACACTATGAGCTGAGCGGAGCCAGCGAGAGCACACACGTGTGGGATGTTACAACGCCTTATAGCCCCATCGAGATGAACCTCACTGTGAGTGATGGCAAGGCGTCATTTAGTAGTGGCACGACTGGCGCTCGTGAGTTTATCGCATTCAATGAGAATGGCTCATATCCTAGCCCGTCGTTTGTTGAAGATGTAGAGAACCAGAGTATTCATGGCGCTCAGGTCCCCGACATGATAATTCTCTCGCCAAGTGAGTTCTTGCCACAAGCCAGGCAACTTGCCGCTATGCACGAGAGCCTCGACAGCATGCGAGTGCTGGTGCTTGACCACAACAAGGTTTTCAACGAGTTCTCAAGTGGCACTCCCGATGCCATGGCCTATCGCTTGCTGTGCAAGTATTTCTACGACCGTGGCACCGACGCCACGGGGCATAAACTAGGCTACTTGCTTCTCATGGGTAATGGATATTGTGATAACCGCGGTGTGACAGCTGCTGCACGCGCCAACAATTATCCCAAACTCCTGGTGTGGGAAAGTGAGAACAGTAGCGATGAGAGTTTGTCCTACACTAGCGACGATTTCTTTGCTCTTTTGCACGATGAGTCGTCAATGTCGAGCCGCTCACCGCTGGATATTGCCGTGGGGCGAATTCCAGCACGCAGCATCAGCGATGCCAGCATTGCAGTGAGCAAAATCATGAAATATGTGAACCAGGACGACTATGGCAGCTGGAAAAACAGCATGCTCAATGTCGCCGACGATGGTGATAGTGGAGGTCACTGGCGTCATGGCGAGGAAGTGATACAAGTGATATCGACGCATGGTGGAGAAAATACCAACTTCAACCGCGTTTTCCTCGACGACTTTGAAGAGAAAAGCGACGGCTCAGGCTCAAAATACCCCGAGGCGCGCAAGAAAATGTATAAAACTCTCACCGAGGGGGTATTATGGTGGAACTACTCGGGGCACGGAGGTCCCACGGGATGGACTAACGATGGGCTTGTGGTGCCCACCGATGTGGCGCAGAACTTCTTCTATTCGCACCAGCCATTCCTCTTTGCCGCCACATGTGAGTTCTCTCGTCATGATGGTAGTAGTGTGTCGGGCGGAGAGTCATTGTTCTTCAATCCTAACGGAGGGGGAGTTACACTCGTTTGTCCTCCACGACTGGTTTACATGAGTGACAATAAGACTCTTAACGTGGCTGTCGCACAAAAGATGTATGAGCGCCAGAGCGATGGTCAGCTGATGCGTGTGGGCGACATGGTGAAATTTGGCAAGAACTACAATCTCGAGTCGACCAATAATAACTCTTTCTCTAATTCCAAGCGATATCACATTTATGGCGACCCTGCCATCAGGCCAGCTATGCCCAAGCTCAATGCTGTGATTGACAATATCAATGGCGAGCCTGTGAGCGAGGATAACATGCCAGTGTTTGAAGCAAGGCAAACCATGACCATCACCGGGCACATTGAGAATAAAGAAGGTGAGAAACAAACCGACTTTAATGGACTCATAGAAAGCTCGCTTTTTGATTGTGAGAAATCGGTGTCGTTCACCTATTCTTATACTACCCGTGACGAAAACGGCAATACAGTTGAGAAAGATGTTACACTAACCTATGAGGAGCGACAAAATAAGCTTGCCATCAACGTGACTCGTGTCAATAATGGCGACTTCACTATAAACATAACAATTCCTAGCGAGGTGACTGTGAGCTACGACAACTATCGCCCCTCGCTCGTGAGTCTCTACGCCTATGACCCTGAAAAGAAAAAAGAGGCTACCGGCTCATGCGACGACTTCTATATCTATGGGTATGACGAGAGCATTGTAGCCGATACCATAGGCCCCGACATTAGCTACATGGGGCTTAATAGCACTTCGTTTGCCGACGGTGACAACGTCAACGAGTCGCCATTGTTCATTGCCTCGGTGAGCGATGAGAGTGGCATTAACTTCTCTAACGCGGGCATTGGGCACAACATGACTCTCACCCTCGACGGTGCTACTACCTATAGCGACGTGAGCAGCTACTACACTGCTATTGAGGCGGAGAAAGGCTCGGCTGGAAACATTAATTATGGGCTTAGTAATCTTGCCAATGGGTACCACACCCTTAAACTCAAGGTGTGGGATGTTTTCAATAATTCAAGTGAGAAGACAATCTCTTTCAACGTTATGAGTGGTCTCAAGCCCGAAATTGATGAGATTAAAGCTTTTCCTAATCCCGCGTCTACGACCACAAGCTTCATCGTTACACACAACCGGCCTGAGGCCAATGTTACCATTACCGTCGAAGTGTTTAACCTAATGGGACAGCGCGTGTGGAGCACGACACAGAGCGGACGTAGCTCAATGTTCTCCTCGTTCCCCATCACTTGGGACTTGAGCGACTATAGCGGTAGTCGTCTTCCTCGAGGTATCTATATCTACAAGGCTACAATCTCAACCGATGGCCATCAAGAGAGTACGAAGTCTAAGAAACTTGCTATCACCTCGTAATGAGAAATAAAAACTCATCATCGGTAAAGGGACAATTTGAAAACAAAAAGTTTACACTTTTGGAATTAAAATAATATTTTTTATATATTTGCAGTTTTATTTGGCTAGAGCCATTAGCAAAAACATGGATAATGTGAAACATAGCGCAAGAGAGATATTGCCAGAGCCTACACTGAGGCGACTGCCATGGTATCTAGCCTATGTTAAAATGCTTGATAGCAAGCATGAAGAATATGTTTCTTCAACACAAATCGCGAAAAGGCTCAATGTAGATGCGTCGCAAATAGCTAAAGACTTGTCGTTTCTTAACATCAAGGGAAAGACTAGGATGGGATATGAGGTGCATCCGCTTGCCAAGGCGCTAAACGAGTTCTTGGGATTCAAGCACCGCCACAACGCTTTTCTCGTGGGGGCAGGCTCGCTAGGGAGCGCGCTGATGAGAGACTTGGGACTACTGCAGTATGGACTCAACATTGTTGCCGGCTTTGACATCAACCCTAGCAAGATAGGGGCTAATGTGGGAGACACTCCCATCTATGACATAGCCCAATTTGGCAAGCTGCAACGCGAAACGGGTGTTTCAATCGCCATTGTGGCAGTGCCATTTGAAAATGCTCAAGAGGTTGCCGACACGCTAGTGAAAAGCAACATCAAGGCGATCTGGAATTTTACCCCCTACCGCATTAAAGTCCCACGTGGGGTGGTGTTGCAAAACACGTCAATCTATGCCGACTTAGCGCTGATGTACAACCGCTTGGAGCATGGAACTAACAATATAAAAAACACTACAAAGTGAAGATAATAGGAATAAAAAATGTAAACGGCATGGAGATGCCTCAGCAAGTTTTCCTTATGGCCGACTCGGCTGTGATCAGGACTAACAAGCCTTTCTTTATTCCACATTTTGCAAAAAGTTTTCATGGCAACAGTGCTATTGTGCTTCACATCGACAGGCTGGGAAAACACATAGCACCACGATTTGCTCATCGCTACTGCCATGCTATAGCACCAGCGGTGATTGTTCACCCCACAGGACTTGACCAGGTGCAGCAAAACGAGCAATTCTCGGCTCTCGCCACTAGTTTCGACGGAGCACTACTGCTGGGCGACAGCGTAGTGCCGGCAAGCGAGAATGACATTAACCGGGCCATGGTGGCGACTACCGTGGGATGTGACGAGCAAGAGGCTATGTCGCTATCGTCGCTAGGTGTTGATTATCGCCAGCTAATATCTCGCCTCAGTGTGTATTTCACGCTAAAGATGGGCGACATGATAGTGGTGGAACTTAGCTCTCATGACATTCCACTTCATGAGGGCATGACGCTTGAGGCTAGCCTTAACGGCACCCGGCAGCTGTTTGTGAGAGTTAAATAGAATATTCTTATACAATAATATATATAGCTAATTCATAATAATTTGACTATGCATAAAAAGTTTTTATTTCGAATCTTGAGCCTCATAATTGCGGGAGCAGGTACAGTGTTCTCAATGCAGGCGTTTTCCACCTCTAAATATGCCACCACATCTAAGCTGGCTAATGGGAAGTGGGTAAAAATTGCTATTCCTGAGGATGGAATCTATCAGCTCACATTTGATGAGTTGAGCCAAATGGGATTCTCTAACCCTCAGAATGTAAGGCTCTATGGACAGGGCGGTCATCCCATTAGTGAGCTGCTCGATGGCAACGCTACCGATGACTTGAAGCAAATTCCTTTCAAAGTCTATGACAACAAGATTTGTTTCTATGCCTGTGGACCTGTGAAATTTACCATGGAAACTCCTACATCGGTCCCTCATTTTACTCGTGATTTTAATAGCTATTCAACCGTGGGCTATTATTTTATTACTGAGAATGATGGCTCGGCGATGCTGGCTCCCACCCAGGTTAACAACACGCTTTCTACTGGCAAGGTGTGGACTACAAGTCGCGACTATATGCTACATGAGAGGGATCTTGTCTCGCCAGGGCAGTCGGGAAGAGAATTTATGGGAGAGTCGATGGATAATGCCACGATTGATATACCATATTCACTGCCGGGACTGTGTGGCGACTCGGCTATGACCATTAACATTTGTGCCGCGGCTAAGGTGACTGCCGCATCCTACATAGCTGGAAAAATTAATAATAACAACCTTAATTTTACATTCAGCACTTCTAAAATTTATGCGCCTGCCAATAGCTTGGTTTACTACAATTTTGCAAGTCCATTTGCTGAATATAAGCCAACCGCCGGCAACCCCATCACACAAGACGGTGTTATTAATGCTAATATCTACAGCCCTGCGGGACAAGTAAACACCGCATGGCTTAACTATATCATTCTCACCTATTGTCACGACAATACCCTTAGCCACAACACCGTCGACAATCAGTTGCGAATGGCTTTTCCTGTTCTAAAGGCTAGCGAAGCTATAGCCTTACCTGAGGCAAGCGCTACTACCGAGGTGTGGAACGTGAGCGATCCACAAGCGCCCATCAGCTACACACTCACCGAGAATGGCAACTCAAGGATGTGCTCACCTGTTACCAGTAGCTCTAATGGGTTGCAATTTATAGCTTTCGACCCTGCTTTAGCTCAAAAGTCGATTAGTGGATATTCGCAAGTGGAAAATCAAAATATACATGGCTTGCCAACCCCCGACATGATAATTGTCACTACACAGGAACTTTTGCCACAAGCCGAGCGCATCGCGCAAATGCATCGCGACAACGATAACATAATAGTGCATGTGCTTGATCAGCAACAGGTGTTTAATGAGTTCTCAAGTGGAACCCCCGATGCCATGGCTCTTCGCTTGATGAACAAGATGTTCTACGATCGCAATAGCACAAAGTTTAAGAACTTGCTCATGATGGGTGCGGGAAGCTATGATAATCGACAGATTATTTTCAAGAAAGATATAAATCTAATTACTTATGAGTCGGTCGAGAGCAACGACGAGGAATATAGCTATGTGTGCGACGACTTCTTTGGCATGCTTGACGACAACTCGGGCAGTAATCCTCAAAGCGATTACCTGAGATTGGGCGTGGGACGCATCCCTAGCTCTTCACTTAGCGAGGCTCAAAGCGATGTGGACAAGTTGCTGAAATATGTCAATGAGCCTGACTATGGTCCTTGGCGCAACGATTTTATTCTCATTGCTGATGAGCAGGATAATGGACTACATGCATTCCAAGCCGAGGGTGTTAATAATATACTCATCGACGAGCTTTCAACAGGAATGACAAATAATAAGGTTTATATCAGTCAGTTCCCTAACGATCCAACTTCTAAGTTCGCTTTTGAAGCACGCAAGAGTCTCACCGCACAACTCAAGCAAGGACAGTACTTCATGGACTATGTGGGCCATGCGGGGCCTAGTTCGATTACTAAGGAGAACAAGCTGTGGAACACGAGCGACGTAAAGAATGTGGAATATAACAATCTTCCCATTTACTTCACCGCTTGTTGCGATGTGGCACGATATGACGGTAATACCCAGGGTATTATGGAAATGATGTTCCATAAACCTGGTGGTGGAGCTATTGCCCTGGTGACATCGGCACGAGCAGTATATGCCGAGGATAACGACCAGCTCAATCAAGCTTTTGTCAAGGCTATGTTCTGCTTTAGCACTAAGGGCTATATGCCCACCCTGGGCGAGGCCTATATGCTTTGCAAGCAGTCGTTTGGTCGCACCGAGAACTACAATAAGATGTCGTTCTTCCTGATGGGCGACCCGGCAATAAAGGTTAATTATCCCAAGCCTTATTTCAAGATAACTAAAGTTAATAATCAGGATGCTACTGGCGCTGCCATTGCAACAGGAGCTATGCGGGAATTGACAGTGGAGGCTAAAGTCTTCAACCCGGGCATGGCAAGTGTCAACACTAGCTTCAACGGCGATGCAACTCTCTCGGTCTATGGCGCCGAGAAGCAGGAGAGGTCTATTACTATGCGCGTCAATCGCAAGGATATTACACGCGATATCTATTATCCACGCCAGCTAATCGCTCGAGCTACCGGTCGCGTAGAAAATGGAATTTTCACGGGCAAGGTGGTTCTTCCACGCTACATCACCAGCCTTGACACCCTCGCTGGTGCCATCAAGGTTTATGCTCATCAAGATGATACCCAGGAAATGGTGAATGGTGGTTTCTATAACCTTGCCTTTGAACCCTACGATCAGAATAATGAGCTCACTGTTGTCGACAATATGCCACCAGTCATTGAGCAACTCTACTTTAATGATGAGCAACTCTTCAACGA
>ODAI010225729.1_pt1 | contig 12669 bp, 10 predicted proteins | sample 1539321 | NCBI WGS metagenome assembly ODAI01 (sample SAMN02144231, study PRJEB22623) | gut metagenome | biome: sheep rumen | host: Ovis aries | place: New Zealand
GGTGGATGCGGCAGTCGCGGAGCTTGCGGTTGTTGAGACTGACTTTTTTGGCACTCTCGCGGGCGGCCTTCTTGATGCCGGCGATTTCCTTGCGTTCCTTCTCGTTGGCCTGGATTTTTGCCTGCAATACGCTCACCGTTTCGGGATTCTTGTGCAGGTAGTTGTCCAGGTGGCGCTTCAGGTTATCGAAGACGTAGGTCTTGAGGAAGGGGCTGTCGTTGGTGCCGTCGGGGTTGTTGGGCGCGAGGTGGGTGGAGCCGAGTTTGGTCTTGGTTTGTGCCTCAAACACAGGCTCTTGAATCCTCACGCACAAGGCGCAAATCAGGCCTTGGCGAATGTCGGCTGGTTCGTATTCCTTTTGGTAGAACTCGCGCACCACGCGGGCGTAGCCTTCACGGAAAGCCGACTGGGGTGTGCCGCCTTCGGTGGTGTGCTGGCCGTTGACGAATGAATAGAAATAGTCGCTCGACTGCCCGTTCACATGCGTGAAAGCGGCCTCGAAATCGCCGTCCTTGATGTGGATGATGGGGTAGAGGCCTTCGCCTTCCATGTTGTTCTGCAAAAGGTCGAGGAGGCCGTTCTTTGAATAATAGCGTTTGTCGTTGTAAATCAGGCTCAGGCCGCGATTGAGATAAGCGTAGTTCCAAATGCGCTTTTCGATGTATTCATCGACATAATGGTAGTTTCCGAACAAAACGGAGTCGGGGATGAACTCGGTTAAAGTACCAGTGTCGCCGTCGGAAGGGATGATGCCCGAATCGCTGACCATCTTGCCTTGAGCAAACTCCACAATCCTTGTTTTCCCTTCGCGGATGGACTGCACCTTGAAATAAGACGAAAGCGCGTTGACGGCCTTGGTGCCGACGCCGTTCAGTCCGACTGACTTCTGAAACACCTTGCTGTCGTATTTCGCGCCCGTGTTGAGTTTCGAGACGGCCTCGGCCAGCTTGCCGAGCGGGATGCCCCGGCCATAGTCGCGGATGCGGACTTTTTTCTCCGCCTTATCGACCGTCACCTCGATTTTCTTGCCGAAACCCGAAGTAAACTCGTCAATGGAGTTGTCAATCACCTCTTTGATAAGCACATAGATGCCATCGTCTTGCGATGCGCCGTCGCCGAGCTTGCCGATATACATTCCCGGGCGGAGGCGCACATGCTCCATGTCTTCAAGGTGAACGATGTTGTCTTCAGTGTAGTTTTCAACCGTTGGTGCGGGGGCTTCGCTCTGCGTGAAGATGTCGTCCTGCAGCTCGTCTTTGATTTCGTTGTCCATGGATTTCGATTTTGGGGCAAAATTACGAAAAAAGTCAAATAAAACCTTTAATTTCTGTTCTCACCCATTCCCAATCCTCGCGATTCGGAACCAATTGCGTCAAACGACATTCCGTTTGCTTTTGGAATACAATCCATTGGTAAACAAACAACGCCATATAAGTCAGCGAAGTGGTGATGGCCGCGCCTCGGATACCTAAAGTTGGAATTAAAATAAAGGATGATATCAATGTGATTGTCAATCCGATAAGAGAGGCGTATAGGTTGTGTTTCGGCTTGCCTGTGCCAGAGAAATAGTTGGCCAAAATGGTGTGCGCTGAGAAGAAAACGATGCCTGGTGCCATCAATAGGATGACCTTCCGGATGTCGCCGAACTCGCCAGAAAAGACCCACTCGAAGAAAGCGGTCGGCAACAGACAAATCACCAATAATACGCAGAAGGTCAGCAAGATGGAGACTTTCATGAAACGTAATGTGAGTAGAGAGGCGCGTTCTTTCTTTTCGGTGTTGCTCAGGGAGGAAAACGCCACCAAGCCTATGCTTTGTCCGACGATATTCACGCCCTCGGTGACTTGGGTTCCTGAAGCATAAACGCCAATCTGCGGCTCGGTGCAGATTGTGCGCAACAGATAGAGGCTCAAGCGTTTATTTAATGTGCTGACCAAAGTGGAAAGTTGCAGAAATGCGCCGTAGTGCAGCATTTCCTTGAGGCTGTCTTTCAATGGCTCGCGGCCTTCCCGTTTCAAATTGGGGAACAACAAAATCCAGCCGACGAGCGTTGCTAAAGTGTAACCGCTTAATTGAGAATAGAGTAGGGCCTTTGCCGTCCTGATTTCCAAAACGAAAATCAAAACAGCCAACATCGTGACTTGAGTGAGTATCTGGGTGATAAACAGCCAGTTATAAGTTGAAACTTTTTCTTTTCCGAGGAAATGGTTGAGATTGAACTCGTGCAGGCTGTAGACGAAAGTCATCATCAGCACAAGCCATGCGTAGCCTTGGGGGACAATGGTGTGATAGAAGTTCGGGAATAAACTTAATATATTGAATGCCAATATATAAACAACCATTGCAAAAGCGATCCAGCCGTATGAAAGTTTCATTAGGGTGCCGAGTTTTTTGCGTGGCGTGAAGTATACCAAGCCGCTTCCGGCGACGAGTTCGATACCTATTAATAAAAAGGTGATATCGGTTTGGGCGATGAAGGCTTTGCCCCATTCGGCGGCTCCGAGGAACTTGGTGCCCATGATAAGGGTTGCCAACTGCGTCAGCACATTGACTGCCCGTGTCGCGCCCGTACCTAGTATCTTCTTGAACATCAGTTAAATAGATTGTTGCTCCCTCAGTTGCAATAAAACAACATTCTCTACATGTTGCGTGTGTGGGAACATGTCCACAGGTTGAACAGCCATAACTTTGTAAGCGATGTCAAGCAGTTGAAGGTCACGGGCTTGCGTAGCTGGGTTGCAGCTGACATACACGATTTTGTTTGCACGGATTTTCAGCAGTTGTTCCACGACCTTTTCGGCCATGCCCGCACGAGGCGGGTCGGTGACGATGAGGTCGGGGCGGCCGTTGGTGGTGATGAAGTCGTCGGTAAACACCTTGGCCATGTCGCCGGCATAGAACGTGCAGTTGGTGATGCCATTGATTTCGGCGTTCACTTTCGCGTCGGCGATGGCGGCTTCAACATACTCAATGCCAACCACTTTCTTTACGAAACGCGAGAAATACTGCGCGATGGTGCCTGTGCCCGTGTAGAGGTCGTACATCAGTTCGTCGCCTTGCACTTCGGCCAAGTCGAAAGCGGTTCGGTAGAGCCTTTCGGCTTGATACACATTGGTTTGGAAGAACGACACCGGACCGATGCGGAACTTCAAGTCGTCGAAGCCTGGTCGGGGAGAGGCCATGGTTTCCACAAGGTAGGGGTCGCCTATCAAGCATTCAAACGGCAGGTCGTTGATGATGTCGTTCAGCTTCGGGTTGATGACCAAGAGCAACGAAACAATTTGTGGGAAAGCCATTTCCAAGGCGGGTATGAGTTCGTGGCGAACCTTCTCGTTTTCTTCGCTGATGACGAGGATGACCATGAACTCGCCCTTCGAGTTGCAACGGATGACGAGGTTGCGCATCAGTCCCTCATGGGCGCGGAAGTTGTAGTAGGAGAGCTTATGTTCCATTGTGAATCTCCTGACAAACAGACGAATGTCGTTGGAAGGGTCGGCCTGAAGGTGGCATTTCTCTATATCGACAATCCGGTCGAAAAGCTGGGGCAGATGGAATCCGAGGCCTTTGCAGTCGTCCTCGCTGTGGGTGCCTATGGGCGCGCCGTCGGTGAGCCACTTGCGGTTGGAGAAGGTGTATTCTAACTTGTTGCGGTATTGGAACTGCCTTTCGCAGCCCAAAATCGGGCGGATTTCGGGATAGTCGATTTTCCCGATCCGGTCGAAGTTGTCTTGAACCTGCTTTTGCTTGTAGTAGGTCTGCCACTCGTAGGCCATCTGCTGCCATTTGCAACCTCCGCAAAGTCCAAAGTGCTGACATACAGGCGTTAGTCGTTTCTCGGAATACTTCTTGAAGTTCACGATGCGTCCCTCGAAAAAGTTCTTCTTTCGCTTGAAGGCCTGGATATCTACGATGTCGCCGGGCACACCAAAGGGGATGAAAACCACACGACCTTCGGGCTTGGCTACTGACATCCCTTCGCTGCCGGCATCGACGATTTCCACGTTCTCAATGAGTTCCGGTTGTTTCTTAACTTTGTTTCTCATGTTTCTTTTTACTATGGCTTGTGGCTGATGACTATGGCAACATATACATTATGTGAAGCCTGCCATAGTCATAGGCCATAAGCTATTGGCCATTAAATAATTCCCAAGACCGCTTCGCTTGTTCCTCAAACATTTGCCAACCGTTGAAAACCTTTGCTCCCCATGTGCGGCCCAATTCCATGAAAGCAGTTTGTTTTGGGTTGTATATCAGGTCGATAAGGATGTGTTTGCCGCCTAAGGCCTGATAGTGGAGCCCGGGGAAGTCGTCGATGCGAGGCATCATGCCTAATGGTGTCGTATTAATAATAAGGTGTGATTTGCGCAAAACCTCGTCGGTCAGCGTGTCGTAGGTGAAATCACCTTTTTCCTGGCTGCGACTGACGGTTGAATAGGGGATGTTGTGTTGTTTTAGGACGTATTGCACTGCTTTGGAAGCACCTCCTGTGCCTAACACCAAAGCGTGTTCGATTTCGCGGCCTTTCAGAGCGTGAACAAGGAGTTTGTCGAACCCGTATATATCTGTGTTATAGCCTTTTGTCATTCCGTTTTCAACTTTTACTGCATTGACGGCGCCGATGTCCTTGGCGGTTTGGTCAAGTTCGTCCAACAGTGGGATGATGGCTTCCTTGTAGGGAATCGTTACATTGAATCCGCAGAGTTCAGGATGTTCGGCGATGATGTCGAGGATGCGCTCAACCGACTGGATGTCATAGTTTTGGAAACGGCAATCCAAACCTTCGCGCTTGAACTTGTCCGTGAACATATCGCGCGAGAATGAGTGTTTCAGTGGATGGCCAATAAGAGCGTATAATTTCATGGTAAATCAATCATTTTATTCCAAACAAGGCTCCAAAACCGAGTGTGCAAAGCACTCCCACGATTACACTGGCCAAGATGACGCCACCGACGACGGCGAGGACGCTTTTCTTGAAGTCCATGTCGAGGAAACTGGCGGCCAGCGTTCCAGTCCATGCGCCGGTGCCGGGCAATGGTATGCCAACGAAAATCACCAGGGCCCAATAGAGGCCGCGACCAGCTTTTTCCTGTAGTTTTTGGCCGCCCTTTTCGCCTTTTTCCAGACACCAATTGCAGAAATTGCTGATAATCCGAATGTTGGATTCCTTTCCCCATTCCAAAACACGACGGGCGAAGAAATAGATGAATGGCACAGGAATCATGTTGCCGATGGCGATGACTATATAGCTCCAAACGAGGCTGAAGTCAGGGTTCGCCGTGTGGATGCCGTAGGCTACGGGTATGGCACCACGCAACTCGATGAGTGGCACCATGGCGATTAGGAAGATGTAGAGGTAGTTTTTCATAAATCAAGAAGGTAGGTCAATATTTGTGTTGGAATTGTGGTCGCGGGTTATGCGATGATGGTCTATTAGTGCCATGATTTCCAGGTCGTTGGCCAAAAACTCATGATCGAATTCAAGGAAGTCTGGATAGGCTTCGAAGTCGGCAGCCAAAGCGCGGTCGAGGGTCTCCAATCCGAGGTCGCGATGGCTTTTGACGAAATAGGCGTAGGCTAAAAGATAGAGCAATGCAGAGTCGTTGTCGGTTTGTTGCAAGCCATATACCAAGGTGTTGATGGCCTCGTCGATTTTGTCTTGCTCGCCGTATAGGTCGGCGATGTAATAGTATGCGTCAGGGTCGGATGGGGTTTGTTCTTGTATCTTGCGCAGGTATTGCATGGCCATTTCGGCGTCGTTCATTTTGCGGTATTCGGCGGCAAGGGAATAGAGGTAGTTGGTTTCCCAAGGTTCTAGTTGGAGCGCCTTCTCAAAGAACCGTATGGCCTTTTGGCTTTGGCCTCGGTCGCTAAGAACATAGCCCAAACCTGCCCAACCACTGCCCACCATCGGGTTGATTTCCACGGCTTTGTGGAAGTTTTCCTCTGCGGTTTGCAGATCCTCGATGCGGTAGTAGCAGTCGCCCAAAGCAGCGCGAATCATTGAGGTTTCAACGCCGTTGCGTAGTGCTTCTTCAAGCGTGTCGATGGCTTCCTTGTAGCGCCCAAGGTCGTAATAGATGTCGGCGAGGTGGGTGTTGGTCCAGATGTCGCTGGGGTCGATGGAAAGCGCAAACTCGTAAGGGTCGATGGACTCCTCGAACTGCCCTCTCATGCGGTGGCAGTCGCCAATGCTGGCCCAAGCCTTGCTGTCGTGAGGGTTCTGGTCGATGAGGTCCTGGAAAAAAGCAATGGCTTCTTTGTCGCGACCGGCACTCAAGAAGCAGCAGCGTATTTCGTGGTAAATCGTGTCGTGCTCGTTGGCATAAGGCATGGCCTTCTTGTAGAAGTCGATGGCGAGATCGTATTTCTCAAGTCGCTGGTATTCGTATGCGATGGCGTTGTATAGGTCGTATTTCTCGTCTTCGTCGAAAAAGGGGAGGGCACTGCAATAGTTCTCTATGGCCTCTTTCGACTTGCCTAGCAACGCCAAGCATGAGCCGAGGGTCAGGAAATAGTCGGGCTCGTCGTCGTCGCGGTCTATGCGCTGGAGCAGCTCGAAAGCACGTTGGGCGTCGTTCTCCAAAAGGTATTGCCGCGCCTCCTTGATTTTCAGCAGGTTGCTTTCGGGGTGTTGCGACATGGCTATTTCCACAGCCTGCCGCGATTTCTTCAGCTCGTTTTGCTCGGTATAGTGGTCGATGATGAACTCGAACTCCTCGCTGTCGAAATAGACGGAATCATGGGCCTTCAGCATGGTTTCATACTTTTCGACTGCAGCTTTCCGGTCCTGCTCTTCCTCAAAATAATCGTTGAAATCTTCGTCCTCAAACATATCATTCATGACTGAAATACCGTGCAAAAATAATAAAAATTGGAACATGCAGGATTTTTAATAATTTTGCAGCCCCAATATCGACTATGATGCGCTTCCTTTATCCCAATATGCTATGGGGCTTGCTTGCCTTGCTGATACCCATTCTCATCCACTTGTTCAACTTCAGGCGGCATAAACTAGTGTATTTCAGCAACACAGCCGTGTTGCGAAGCATACAGCAGGAAAACGCCAAGACACGCAAGCTGAAGTATTGGGTCACGCTGCTGCTGCGTTGCCTGTTCATCGCCGGCTTGGTGCTGGCTTTCGCTTTTCCGTATAGTCCTGAAAAACAGCTAAATGTAGAAGCTACCGACAATGTGGTTGGCATCTACATCGACAACTCGATGAGCATGAAGGGACAGTCGAAACGCACCACTTTGATTGAGGACGCACGGCAGTCGGCTCGTGATTTGGTGCACAAACTCAACCCCTCAAACCGCTATTTGCTGATGACCAACAGTTTCGAGATACAAAACGAGTTTCCTATGAATCAGGAGGAGATGCTCGACCAGCTCGACCGCATGAGTCCCGACGGCGCTCCCGTCCCGATGGGCGAGGTGATCGACCGTTTCGGAATGTTGGCCAAACAACAGGGTTTTTCCTCCTCAACACTATTCGTTTACTCTGATTTCCAACGCAATACATTCGATCTGTCGGCTGCCAAGCCCGATACCAATATGCAGGTCGTGGTAGTTCCGATGCTGCCCGAGTTTACGAGCAACCTATACATCGATTCGGTCTGGCTTTCCTCACCCATTGTACAAACCGGCCTGGCCAATGATCTGATGGTTCGCATAGCAAATATTGGAGACAAGGAAGTGAAAGGTTTGCCAGTCAATTTCACAATGAACGGGGCAACCGCCGCTTCCACTACCGTCGATTTGGATAAAAACGGCACGGCTGTAGTGGAAATGCAGTTCGTGGTGGAAAGCGACGGCGAACAAAGATGCAGCGTTAGCCTGATTGACCACCCCATCATTTTCGATGATGCTTACGACTTTGTAATTAGCGTAAAACCAAGTCTTTCCGTTGTTGAAATAGGTGATAAAGCCACAAATTGTGCGTTGCTTTTCGACGACGACGAACAATTCCGTTATACGCTAATGGAGCCTGCGCACTTCGACTTGGGCACGATTTTACATGCCCAACTGTTGATTGTGAACGAAACGGCGACCCTGAACGAAACCTTACAACAAGCCCTTTTGGATGCCGTTTCCGAAGGCGCGAGCTTGATGGTTTTCCCATCTGTGAATGATACGAAGAGCAATGGCTATTTGCTTGAAAAACTTGGGATTACGACGATAGAGACCGACACTAACACACTCTCTGTCGAGTATTTGGCCAAGCAACATCATTTTTTCAACGACATGGTTCTTGAGTTGCCTGATCAGCCTGACTTGCCAAAGGTGAAACGACATAACCAAATGAAAACCAACGGTATAGCCATGCCTTTGCTGACATTGCAAAACGGCGACCCGCTCCTGTTGATGGAAACAGTAGGGAAGGGGCAAGCCTTTGTGATGGCTACTGCATTGGATGCCCAATGGAGTAATATGGCCGACAACGCGCTTTTCGTCCCGATGATGGTCAAAATGGCCTTCATGGGAAGCAAGATGGATAGGTTGTCATATAGCATAGGTGAAGATAAGACATTGGTTTTAGGCAATATAAATCTTGAAGGCGACCAAAGGCTCCTTTTTGCCAATGCCGACCGCAGTTTCGAGTTGATGCCAGCATCGGATGTGCGCAACGGCAAGGTCTTTCTCTATTTGAACGACAACTTGCCCGAAGCCGGCTTCTATGACCTAATCGTAAATGATACGCTCAATCGGGTCACGGCATGGAACGAGAGTCGCGTGGAATCAAAGATGGATTTCGCCGACCACGATGAGATAGAGCCAACTTTCAGAAAATCAGGGGTTAATGTGGTTGCCGTCCTCGACACTTCTGACTTTGCAACAGCCGACCTTGTGGAGGCCATGGCACATCAAAATTCGCAATGGAAGCTCTTTGCCTTGATTGCCTTGCTTGCTTTGTTGGGGGAAATTGCGGTGTTGAGATTTTGGAAATAATGTAGGATGCGTATAGAATTTGCTCGACATTTGGTATCGGTTGTGAGTAAACAGGTTTTTCTGTTCTTTCTGTTGTTGTCCTCAACGGTTTGTGCTCAAGGATGGTATCGTCCTGGCGATGTGGTGCCCGAACCTTATCTCAAAGTGTTTGGCTTTCAGCGTTTTTTCAGCGTCGTTTCGATTGACGCTGAGCTTCGGGCATTGATGGAATGTCATTCCGTAAAGATGGAAAAGCATGTCGATTGGGAAAGCTTGCGCTATCTTCGTGTCCTGCACCATGATGCCGATGGCAATGCCGTTGTCGGTGAAATGGTTTGCAATGTGTTGATCGCCAATGATTTGATAGAGATTTTCAAAGCTCTTTTCGAGGCAGGCTACCCCATTGAGAAGATGCGCCTCATCGACCATTACGACGGCGACGACGAGGCCTCGATGCGCGACAACAACACCTCGTGCTTCAACCAAAGACCCATCACGGCGGGAGGCAGAATGTCGAGGCATAGTTTTGGAATGGCCGTGGACATCAATCCGAAATACAATCCCTATTGTAAGGTCAAAGCAAGCGGAAATAAGGTTGTCAAACCAGAGGGAAGCGTTGATTATCTGAATCGTAGTGAATCATTTTCCTACAAAATCGTGAAAGGCGACCTCTGCTACCGATTGTTCAAGCAACACGGCTTCCGCTGGGGTGGCGATTGGGTTTCGGGGAAGGATTATCAGCACTTTGAGAGGTAGTTTTCAGTTTTCAGCTTTCAGTGATCAGTTGGCAGTTAGGGGTCGGGCGTTCCCAGATTTCAAAACGGTATTCGTAATCCACGCTTGGGTCGTCGTCAATCACTTCAAGGTCAACCAATTCCCATTCCTCAAAATTGATGTACGGGAAATAAGTGTCGGCCTCGAAATTCTTTCCGATTCGAGTGAGATACAGCCGGTCGGCCATGGGAAGAAACTGCTCGTAGACCATGCCACCACCCATGATGAAGACCTCTTCCTCGTCTTTCACCATTTCCAAAGCCTGAGGAATGGACGAAACCAGTTCAAAGCCTTCGGGAGCGTTTTCCAATCGCGAACTCAGGATGATGTTGCGGCGGTTTGGCAAAGCCTTGTGGTTGGGCAGCGAGAGGTAGGTCTTGTAGCCCATGATGACGGTGTGGCCCGTCGTGATTTTCTTGAATTGTTTCAGGTCGCGCGAGTTGTGCCAGATGAGGTCGCCGTTGCGCCCGATGGCGCGGTTTTCGGCCATGGCTACGATGATTGATAGGGTCATATTAGTTTCCAGTTGTTAGTTGTTCAGTTGTCATTTAACTATCAATTGCCAATTATCAATTATATAGATACTTCTCCTTTAATCGCAGGCCAAGGATCGTAATTGTCAAGGGTGAAATCCTCGTATTTGAAGCCAAAGATGTCCTTCACCTCTGGGTTGAGTTTCATCGTGGGTAGCGGTCGCGGCGTGCGCGAAAGTTGTGTCTTCACCTGCTCGATGAGGTTGTTGTAGATGTGTACGTCGCCAAAGGTGTGGACGAAGTCGCCAGGCTCGAGGCCACACACCTGAGCCATCATCATGGTTAGGAGGGCGTAGGAGGCGATGTTGAACGGCACACCCAAAAACACGTCGGCACTGCGCTGGTAGAGCTGGCACGACAGTTTGCCGTTGGCCACATAGAACTGGAAGAAGGCGTGGCAGGGTGGGAGGGCCGCCTTGCCTGCGGCCACGTTGGCGGCAAAGTCCTTCTCGTGTTCGTCGGGCAAGACCGATGGGTTCCAAGCCGTCACGATGTGGCGGCGGCTGTTGGGGTTCTCCTTGATGCTCTTCACCACTTGGGCAATCTGGTCGATGCCTTCGTTGTTCCAGTTGCGCCATTGCGCACCGTAAACGGGTCCCAAGTCGCCGTTTTGGTCGGCCCATTCGTCCCAAATCGACACCTTGTGGTCGTGGAGGTACTGGATATTGGTATCGCCGTTCAAGAGCCAAAGCAGCTCGTAGATGATGCTTTTGAGATGTACTTTCTTCGTCGTCACCAAGGGGAAACCCTCAGAGAGGTCGAAGCGCATCTGGTAGCCGAACACGCTGATGGTGCCCGTGCCCGTGCGGTCGCCCTTCTGCACGCCGTGGTCGAGGATATGCTGGAGTAGGTCTAGGTATTGCTTCATAAAGGGAATTAATTAATGGTGCAAAAGTAAGGGTTTTTCTGAAATAAATGGTCTTCTTGAAAAACAATATGTGTTTCGTTTTGAGTGCAACCGACACAAGAGCGGGAAATGAAGGTCAATACCCAAACCCAAACATCCAAATCGGAATGGAGTGCCCGATGGCATACTCGATGTTGTCTTTCACCAAATAGGCTTCGCCGGCTTCCTTCACTTGGGTGCCTTTCTTGTTTTTGCCGCCCACTTCAAAGGTGATGCCGTCAATCTCGAAGTCGGAGATCTTTGATGCCGTCACCTTGTGGGTTTCCTGCATCCAGGTGAGAAACATGGTCTCGCGGATGGTGCCTTCGTCGGGCTTGGTGTCGCTGACGGCAAACGCGATGCTGCTGTTGTTGAGGTAGAGTTTCTCCACCTTTTGCAGTAGTGCATCTCCCGATCCTTTCTCTTTCAAGGGGTTGAACAGTCGCGAGGCTGCCAAATACTCGATGTAGTCGGGGATCTGGTTGCGGCCAATGTCAAGCTCGTTGGCCAATTTGGTGATATTGGGCTTGAAAGGAACGCTGTTGGCCAACACATACATCAGCTTCTTCAGTTTCGTGGCCGATGCCACGGTCATGTCGGCGTAGTTCGGGATGTCGTGTTCAACGGTTTCATTCACAGCCTGTTTCAGGCGGACTGGGAAATCTTCTTCCTTGAAATAGGGATAATAGCCTTCTCTCAGGTAGTTGGCATAATATTTCAGCGGACGATGTTCGCCGTATGGGAAATCGACGCGGCCTTTGAGGATGTCGTCGAGCGAGGAGGGCTGCAGGTTCCAGCCATTGGCGATGTTGAGGTATTCCCTGAACGACAGTCCGGGCATGGTGTATTCGATTGTCCTGCGGCTGAGGTCGGCACTGCCGCCTTTGCGCAATGCCAACAACGAACTGCCCGAATAGACCACCGACAGCAGCGGCAACTGGTCGTAAATCATCTTGATTTCCGTCGACCATCGTTTGTATTTGTGGATTTCGTCGATGTAGAGCCGCCTTCCGCCGCGCTTGAAGAAGTCGTAGGCTAATTCATACAAGGTGTGGCCTGAAAAATAGAGGTCGTCGGCCTGCACATAAAGCGATTCCTCGATGTTGTCATGCAACTTGATGTGCTGGAGCAGAAGGGTCGATTTGCCCACGCCTTTCTGGCCCATCAAGCCGATGAGACGATTCTTCCAATTGATTCTGTCGTGAAACGACCTGACATAATCGGTAGGCGTGAGGTCGAGATAGACGTGGTACGATGTGAATAAGGTTTCCATGACTGAAATTTTTGCAAAAATAGGCAAAACATTTCAAATTGCACTCAAAAAAGTGCAAAAAAAACAAAAAGTTGCACTCAGAAAAGTGCAACTTTTGTATAAAACTGCACTTTGTAGAGTGCAATCTTGAGTCACAAGGTCGGTTTATTGTTTCTCCGGCACGTGTTTGTAGTTGAAGAAAATGTCGAACAAAACGACCACAACCAGCGCAAATCTAGCAAACTCATCTCATCGCGCTGGTTGGGCAGGGATTTTTTACCGTTAAGTAGTTTTGTCTA
>ODAI011147437.1_pt1 | contig 12669 bp, 10 predicted proteins | sample 1539321 | NCBI WGS metagenome assembly ODAI01 (sample SAMN02144231, study PRJEB22623) | gut metagenome | biome: sheep rumen | host: Ovis aries | place: New Zealand
CATTAAAAATAGCTTCGGGCCATTTGGCTTGATGATCTTCAAACCGCTGTTCTACAGTGGCAAAAGAAATGATTCCGTTTGACCGAAGGGTCTGATACATCTGAACGATTTCGGACGGGAAAGCATCACGAACGTTGTTCCAAAGCACGGATTCTTGACCGTTGAAAACGTCTGCGCCTTCAATATGGTCGGTATCTTCCAAGGAATAACCGAACACCAACGAACCTTCATTGTTAGTCCCGATGGCGGTGTCCATGTCGTAAGGTTCCGCAACGGCTTTTCTGTCGATTGCTGTGGTTCCTGTTGCATCACTACCGCTGAAGCCAATGAAAAGGTTCTTCGCTCTGCTATCTACCATCAAGAATAATTCTGTGAAGATATAATAGAAAATAAAACTGTCAACCTCCGCATATTTCCCGAATTCATATTTGAATTTCGCCAGTCTATAATCTGCCGTGTCGGTGGTATAGGTTACTGCATCATCGCCCTGTCCATATGTGACCGGGGTTTCTAATGCATCACCTGTCGCATTGACTCTATATGTGGAATAAATAAAGGATTGAAGTTCCTGCAATTTGGCTGTATTCGTCCATTCGTCCGAAGGAAATCTTGCTTCGTAGTCATACCGCCATGCTTCCTTTTCATCGCCTGTGGTCGGATCTTTAACCATCGTTTGGTCAAAGTAGTCAGTTTTGAAAAGCATCAAATTACTGGTGTTGTTCTGAAATTCCCAAGATTCCATGGTGTCGCTATAGCCATACGGGCCGGGCGCACGTTTCGGAAGGTTGAAGTTATATTTGCCCATAAACTGAACGGTCTGCGTGTTTGCATCCCGCCAAAACAGTACGATAGGGAAGCCATATATACCTTGTCTGACCTTCGGATTGTCCACCTGTTCACGTCTTGTAAATGGGTTCGCATCGCAATACAATTTGACCAATTCGACATTGTTTGCGGATTCTGAAGAAGCAACGTCTGCTTTCAGAACGAACCGATTGAAAGGCACAATGTTCGGGGTCAAAGCGTAATTATCAACGTGGTTCCCGCTCATGGTCAAATCAAAACCGCCTTTAAACTGCATATCGTAGTTTTTTCGTGCGTATGGTGCGGAAGATGTACCCTGTACATTGATTTGACATCCTTCAAACGTGAAGCTTTTGGAATTCGTTACAGGGTCAACATATTCGCCTTTAACCGTCTTTTTGTCGCCTTTATACTGTGGCAATTCTTCTGCTTCAATAATCATATACGGTAAGTCTGCCGGAAGCTTATTGATGACTACATTTCCATAAGCGTCAATGACATCGTTATGTCTGTACCGCTGAAGCATTGTCGCCCCGATTTGCGTGTCGGCGATCCAGTTGTCTAAAATCTCCCCACGATTCAAATCGTTATCATAGACCCGGATGCAATAAACATCTGTCGTACATCCATCGGCTCCGATAGTGATATTTACCGGGTTCGTCTGCGAGAAGTCGTCATTATCGGGATACTGGATTACACCCGAAGCAATGCCGTTAATGTAGACAAGAACCAACCGATTCCCCGCACGTTTCGAAACGACAAAAGCAAGTCTGATATGTTCGTCCTCTTTGTACTGCATGGAGATTTCGGACTGTTCAGATTTTAAAGTCGCTTTCTGCGGTGTGATAAGTAAACCCCTGTTTCCTGCGTAGCAAGAAATAACAGGCGTATCATAGTCTAAAATATCCCGTGTCGCAAATTCGATTTCAATCGTTTTCCCTGTCGCTCTGAAGTCTGTGGCAAAAGGTTTATACGGGATGGAAACCCTTGCACTCCCCATTACTCGAAGTGCTGTTATCCCGTCAGCATCTCTTTGCCAACCATCAGTTGAGAAGTTGAACCCCGTGAAGGTTGCCGAAATGGTTTCGTATTCCCAAGTTCCGGGGTTTGCTTCGCCGTTGGAACGTCCCGCACTGGTCAGATATAAAGAAAGGTTGTCCGTTACTGGCTCAACATCAATATCAGATTCTTCAACGGTGATGCTGAATGACTTTGTAGCAGACCCGCTTTTGAATCTAATGTTCATGGTTCCGACATCATCCGCACGGTACGAGAAAACGTGCTGTGTTCTGTCCACTGTGATTTCGGAAACCGTGTTCCCGTTCACCTTTACATCTAACTGCGATTCAAGGCTGTCGGGTGTATATACGCTGTACGGTATCATGACCGTGTCATATTGCTGAATTGTATTCTTGTTGTAGGAAGAAGCAATGATCGGTGTCGTATTTCCTTCTTCGATGCAAATCACTTCATAATAAAGATGATTACTTTCTACTTCCTGCCCATTGATGATGCATTCGAACCATACTTCAAGAGTGTGCGCACCGTGTCTTTGAGCCGGAAGGTTCTGCGTCAGATTTCGACCCGAAACCGATGTTGTTACAAGCGAAACCGTTGTTCCATCCACTGCGAAATAAATGGTCTTTGAAACCGCTCCAACAGGGGTATAAGGGAACACGATTGCACCCGTTACAGGTGTAGCCGAATCGAATGTCGAAGAAATGGAAATCGCAACAGATGTTATGTTGAAAGATACGGTTTTGTTATTTCCGTAGATATCGGAAATATTGATTTTAACAACATTACCACCCGCAGAAACATAGTCTCCCGCATTTACTACCACGATACCTTGTGCGACATCTGCTTGATACTTTGTCGCACCGTTTACCGATACTTTTACAGTACCGTTGCCCGTGGGCATTTCATCTTCGATGGATGACCATGTAATAGTTAAATTAAGGTCATCACCTTCAGCAATGGTTTTGGAGACGAAACCCGAAGTATTGGTGACTGTCAAAACGGCGTTATTGCCGGAACCACCGCCACCGCTACCGCCACCCGCAAACGGCCCATAAGGCCCGGCGATACGTTCGCCATTGTGCAAGAGATATACCAGTCCTTCCGGATCTACCTCTAAAGCATCAGTATAGCTTTCGGCTTGTCTCGCAAGGGATTCTAAAGCAATATCCTGCTCTTCGTTTGCTGTGATGACTTCCGCAACGTCACCTTCCACCATGGAAACCCGGTTCATCAGTTCGGCTTGAATGCTGTCGATTTCTCGCCTTGCTCTTTCGGTTGCTTCCTTGATTTCCTTGATAGATTCGTATTCTGCGGACGCTATCGCACCCGGTTCGGCTTCGACCTTAATCCAAAAATTACCCGACCCAATGCGTTTATCTCCGTCCATCAAAACCAGTTCACAATCAACAAACCCCGCTATTCCTGTAACCTCTTCCGTGATGGTGAAAGTTGCAGTAGCGGGATTCCCTGCGGATAATGTTGAATTTATCGTGTATTCCTGCCCATCGGGAGCGGTACAGGAAACGCTTGCTGTTACACCGGAAACATCGGACACAGCCGTTGACCCGTGGTAGAGTTGAGCGACAACCGTTCTGCTGTCGGTGTCATTCTGCGACACCTTGACAGCAGGGCGAACGGAACCGCCCGGTATAAGATTAAGAATCAGATTTGTCTGTAAAGGTAGCATTGTTTTCCCCCTTTTCCTTTTCTGCTTCTTGCTGTAACGCTTCTGCATATCTATCGGACGAAGCGGATAATTCCATTAGTGCTTCATCTTTGAATTTAGAAAGGACACCTTCTAAAATGCCAATCATAAGATATGCCGGAAGATTGTATTTTGCTCTTGCTTGAGCAACTGCAATTTCTGTATCTCGCTTTGTTTGGGAATAGATCATTGTTAAATCTTGTTTTGCCATGTTTATTACTCCTTTTTTATGCCTTTTTAATATAAATAACAAGACCACATTTGATGCCGATACGATAACCGCCGATCGTGTATTCGCCTGAAGGTGTAGAATTTGCACCCGGTGCGATAATATCTGACACGCCTGTCAAATTAATATATCTATTAAAATTTGTTGGGCCATTGAAATATATGTCACGGCCTTTTATGAAGGTTTCCCCATACGGTGAAACACCTATAATAGACCTTGGGTATGTGTTCGGAGAACCTGTCCCGTAATGAGAGAAAAAGCCGATAACATCGCAATAATCATCGTAAGAATAACCACCGCTCAAGACTTGCTTAAATGGGAAAGAGTCACCACCAAGATTACCGCCCCAATACGTTTTTCCGTCTGCGAGAGCGGTATAATTTACACGCATCGTTCCGTTTAATCGAATTAGATCCGCACTAATGTTGCCGGATTGGATATAGGTAGCATTGATGTATATCCTTCCGTTCGACAAGTAAATCCCTTGGGTCTGACCGTTGTTTGTCAGTGCGTTGAATACGCTTCTTTGTGTAAGTGAATCGCCTATATATTGCGATATGGTTTTACCGCCGATTTCAGCACCCGACTGAAGGGAAAATTCCCCGGTATCAAGATTCCAGTAATTCTTCCCTGCCGAATCACGAAGCATCCCGGCTTTGATTACACCCGCATTTAATGTACCCGTAGTTATGAAGTCCGCAACGATCTTGCCGTCTTGGGTCATTGCAAGTGTATATGGGCCATTGTACCCGGTGGAAGAATGCCCGAAACCCGACTGGTTAAATCTCCATACGTTGGTTGCCGTCTGCTCATCTTCGGTGTCCATGATAAGGAATTCATACGGCTTCCCTTCAGCATCTTTTTTAATCTGAATGAAACCGCCTTTGTTCCCAGTAATCAAATCGGTTGCTTCTTCGATTGCGATTTGTAAATCCGTTTTGGACGGCAATTCTTCCAATATTGAGTCTTTCACAGTCTGAATCTGCTGTGAAATATCGTTCTTGGCTTTACCGCAAATCAAAGAATCATACCGTTCTTTCAGTACGTTCCAAGTGGCTTCGACCACTCTTGCAACGACATTCAATTTAATGTTTTCGCTCACAACGTGTACCGTATCCCCTATGCTGATTCTTTCCACAGCTGAACGGCTCTTGTATTCTTCGCTCATCCATAACGGGGCGAAATTGAAGGTTGTAGATTCATCTGCTAACCCTGTATGGTAATTGGCTAAATATTGAGCCGCCGCCGTTTCTAAATCCGCTTTTGTTGGAACATAATCTTGTTCAAACCAATTGGAAAAATCATAGGAAATAATATGATTGTATGGGTATAAATCAACGTGTTCTGTATCAGTGATGACGTTATCGCCAATAATGACTTTCGTTTGATTGCTCCCGGCTTCAAATCCTGTCCAGTATGGTAAAATCCCCGTGACCGTTTCGGATATATCGGAATCATGGGAAGCAGAAATGAGGTTCTTTGAATATGCGACCTTCACGCCGTTATCCGCTCCCCGCCTGTCTTTGATGTGAACCCGGTCTTTTGTCCATTCGACTTCCAGTTTATACTTTGAAACCAACTCCCCAATGACCGCCCTTGCAGACTTCGGAACGGTCAGCGAATAAGCACCCGTTCTTGATGTGTCTGCGGTCAACGTGAATTCGATAGGCGAAACCGCATGAGATTCAATGTGCATTAATGCTTGCGATGGGGATTGAGCCGTGAACGGCTTCACTGGGATCATATTAAGCTTATAGGTTATATGCCAAGCATACACCGTAACTTTGCCTTTTAATTCTTCCCCTATCCGATAGATTTCAAACGGTTCGGGGTTTGCTCCTTCTCTTGGTACGGCATAAATCAAACGGCTTTCCTTGATGTCTTCAAAATGTAGACCATCGACCGGGTATTCCATCTCTAATTCATAAGTCCCGTTTATCTTCTCGGTGACCTTGCAAGATATAGCGTCCTTCAGACCACCGAAGCCATTAGAACGGAATGTTTTTTCTGTACTTTCATAAAGAATCGGAATCATAGCGTGAACCACCTCGGAATAATAGTCATCAGACCGTTTGTATTATTCTGAATTGCCGTTTCTCCCGATTTGAGAACAGGCCAGTGACCTATCCTAATTTCAATGTCGGGATTTCTGTTTACCGTTCCTTCAAATGCATCCTGCGTATCACAGTCAATATCAACGTAGTTCGTCAGATCGTTGACCGTGATCGTTTCGTTTCCGAAAATGAAGTTTCCTTTGCCATTGCACCTAATCAAAGGTTTTGAATCGTAATAGGTTGGGTTATTGATTTTGACTGTAGATCCCGCAGGAATTTCAATAGGGGATTCACCCGCTTTAAGAAACCGCTGTGGTTTACAATCAAATTCAATGTCGAATTCTCCCCAACGATTCAAGAACCCTGCGTCTACATGGAAAGGCCCGGCGTACATAGCCAATCGGAATTCGTCCGGGTGATAGGTATCCTCCAATCTGCAATATCCATCCCTTGACAAAGCGAACGCCCTAAAATGGTCTACATTATCTTTAAACCGTCTTACAATGTTGGCGGTATACTTCAAAGAAATATTCTCATAACGTCCGTTGTCAAAAGTGATATTCCCATTTCTACCGGGAACGGCTATGGATTCATAGTCACGTTTTGGAGCATCGTAAACGCCCGTCCCAGTTAGGGCGATGCCGAATTCCATGCTTGATTTACCATCAAACACGAATAAATTTTGTTTGTTCATCTAAACACCGCCCCCGTTCTCTTCATGTTGTCGCTGATTCTTTCTTCAACGATTCTTGCAAGTTCTCTAACGTCTTGGCCTTCTGCACCGTAAACATTAATCGACATCGGGCCATAGGAATAATTGTTTGTTTCGGGCGTTGCACCCTGTACCGATCCTGACAGCACCCCGGCAACATCACCAATCGCATCCTGTACAAGATAAGCATTGTCTTTGATGCCGGAAGCAAGTAATTTCATCATGTCCGGGCCGTATGTATGGAACCGGGATAATGGGCCTTTATCGGGTTCGGAAAATCCAATCATGTCTTCAATCCAGTCCACCAAATCCCAAACTTCGTCCCACACCCAAGTAACGCCATTTGCGATACCTTCGGCGAAGTTGACCATCATGTCATAACCCCAGTCCCAAGCGTCATCTACAAAATCTTCGATAGCATCGACCGCCCCGGAAAAGGCATCAGATACCACGCCATACAATCCCGAAAGAGCGTTTGAAATTCCAGTCACGACATTATTAAAGGCATTTACAGCGCTGTCTTTCGCACTGTTTGCCCAACTTTCAACCGTGCTTTTGATTCCTTGCCACATTCTTGACGCAGTATCTTTTACGCTGTTCCAAATGTCGGAAATATTATCCCGAAGATTTCCGAACGTATCTTTGACCCCATTCCAAATGTCGCTTGCAAAATCTGTGATTAGGGTCTTTATTTCTTCCCATAATTGAGCGGAAAGGTCTCTTATATTGCTCCAAATGTCTTTTGCATCATCCCGAAGTTTTCCGAAATCCCCGGTTACAAGGTCAACAATCAATGCGACAGGGCCGAGAATAGCGGTTTTTATCAATTCCCAAGCGGTACTTGCGATTTGACGTATATTCTCCCAAATGCCCGAAAGCGTCCCGGTGAATATGCCCAATTCGTCCGTTATCAGCTGAAGGAACAAATGAATAAGCGGGTTTTCCATCAAAGAAGTCCAAAAGCCAATAAAGGCGTTTTTTAAACCTTCCCATAGGGAATTCCATGTTTCTTGCAAGGAAGTAAAGATTCCCTTGATACCTTCCCACAGTTCCGAAGCCTTTGCTTTGACTTCATCCCAGTGCTTATATAGCAGAACGCCGATTGCTATTACTCCGGCGATCGCCGCAACAATAGCAACTAACGGGCCTGTCGCAACCATTGCAATCGTTGCACCAACGCTTATGATCGCACCACCAACAGTACTAATCACAGACAAAACCGTTCCAACAACAGCGATTACCTTCCCGACAATGAACACTACCGGGCCGATAGCCGCCGCCAATAGTCCTATTTTCACAATCAAATCTTTCGTCTTTGGGTCAAGGTTTTCAAACCATTTTGCAACCTTTCGGATAACACCCGCCAATGAATCAAGAATCGGTGCAAGCGTATCACCAATAGCACCGCCTAATTCAGCACCCGCAACTTTTAGTTCGTTGAACGTGGTCTTTAATTTGTCGGTTCCATCTAACGTTCCTTCATAGGTTTTATCCAAATTTCCGAGATTGTCCTGTAACGATGTACCCAGTTCATCAAGGGAAAGTGTCCCGGTCTTCATCGCTTGATATATCGCCGGGCCTGCCTTGCTTCCGAAAATGTCGATTGCTTCTTGCAACTTTTCGGTGTCCGACTTTGTCGAATTCATTGTTTCGGAGAATCCCCGAAGAACATCGGGAAGGGTCTTTCCTTCCTTGGCGGCTTCAACTGTGGCTTTCTTCAAACCTGTCATTGCTTGGGAAGTGTCGATTCCCGACTTTTCAAGATTGCCGATAAAGTAAGCGGAATCACTCGCAGACAATCCCATTTCATTCAATGCGGCCGAGTTGGTGACCATCGCCGAAGTCAGGGTGTCCATGCTGATTCCTGTGGACTGTCCGACAGCGTTCAGCGTGTCCAACATTGCCCCCGCATCTTCAGTCTTGACACCGAAAGCTTCCATGACCTTTTGGGTTTGGTCAACCGCTGACGATACGTCAGTCCCATTCAGTTCGGCGAATTTCACAAACTTTTCGGAAAGGTCTTCAAGTGCTTGTCCAGTCAGACCGAACCGGGTGTTTACTTCACCGACCGCCGCCCCCGCAGTTTCGAAATCTGTCGGGATCCGTGTTGCGATGTTCTCCATGGAAGCGGTCATTTTATCCAGTGCTTGACCGGAAGCACCCGTCTTCGCAACGATTGTATCAATGCCCGCATCGACTTCATTGAACGCCTTCACGGATGCCGCCCCCATTGCTATGATTGGAGCGGTTACACCTTTTGTTAAGCCTTTACCAACAGTAGAAACCTTGTCGCCAATATCTTGCAGTTTCTGACCCGCTTTTCCGATGTTATCGAACATGGACGGGTCTTGAAGTGCTTTTGTGGTTTCTTCGGCTTGCTGTTCCAGTTTCTTTAAATTGGCTTCAGTCTCGATGATTTCACGCTGTAAAGCATCATACTGGTTTTGATTGATTTCACCGTTTGCAAGTGCTTCGGATGCCTTTTCTTGTGCTTCCTTCAGCTGTTCCAGTTTGGTTTTGGTTTCGCCGATTGCTTCACCAAGCAACCTCTGTTTCTGCTGAAGAAGTTGTGTGTTGCCGGGATCTAGTTTCAAAAGCCTGTTAACATCCCGCAACTGGCTTTGTGTACTTCTTAATTCGGAATCGATGCCCTTAATCGCTTTGTTTAGTTCGGTAGTATCAGCACCAATCTTTAATGTGATGCCTTCTATTCGTTTTGACATTTTCCACCTGCCTTTATCTCTTTAGAGCATCTATATCTTCTTGCGTAGCCAATGGAGTCCATTCGTAGTCATCATTTCCCATTTCGGTAAAGATGTCTAATATTGCCCCCATTGTCAGCAAGTCCATTTCGTATAAAGAAATTCCGGCCTGTACACAACGCAATTCAAGTAATGCGGTGGTTACAGGCCGTTCAGTTTTTCTTATTTTTTTTTACCCTTTACAATAGTTTTCTGATTCATTCCCCATAAGGAAATCAGTTCGGGCAGAACATTATAAATGCTCATGACCTCGATTTCGTCCAACCATTCTTCCGGGGTTTCGGGAAAATCTTCGCCGTGTACTTTTGCGGCGTGCCAAGCCATGATGTAAGCAACATTTTCAAAAACTTCTAAACTGTCAACGGGTAATTCGGAACCGCTTGCTTTGGAGTTATCCATAGAGTCAGCAAGGCGGGACATATCAACGAGCATATCCCCGCCGAAGACATTCCGATAATAACGGGGTGTTGCCCCCGATGCCCTAAACCGCACGTCCTTTCCATCAATGTTGATTACCTTTTCCATTTCAGCCATTGTACAATCTCCTTTCGTTTATCAGTTGCCAGTCCCAGTATTACCACCAGTATTACCGCCAGTATTACCGCCACCGCCAGTTGCTACAGGTGTGTAAACTGTCGTGAACCATGTGTCATACCCGGTTGTTCCCTGTTCGCAAGTCGCTTTTACGAGTCCTTCGGAAGTCGGGGAAGCCGTGAAATTGATCGTGTCGGTTTTCGGCTCAATCGTTTCTTCGGTTGTGCTTGCTTCCGTGGAAGGTCTTGTTGCTTTGCAGTTGTAGTAGCAGAACCGTGTCGCCGCTTCGTCATTCTCTACTTGGAACAGAAGAGCAAATGCGGACGGGTGAGCATCGGAATACTCCAGTAATACGCCGTTTGCATCTTCTTTTTCATCAAGAATGTCTTTTCTGAAACTGTCCGGGATCAATGCGGATTCGAATTCGCCGGAATAACCGTTGTTGGAAGATGCTACCCAGTAGTTCATATTATCGGCTCTGAACGGTGTCAGTTCGCCTTCTGCATCTAAAGACAGATTAACAGAGCCGGGCCATGGAACCGGGGTTCCGTAGGTGATAGCACCGTTTTCGCCTTCAGTAATTTTGGCGTAGTGGACGTTTTTGAGACCAAATTTAACTTTCTTCGCCATTATATAAAACCTCCGTTTCATATACACACATCATCATGCGTTCGCTTTCGATGTATGTTTCAGTAACTTTCCTATAAGAAAGACCGCTCTGATTTAGAACGGTCTCCACTTTTTCTTCTAATGCATAATCTTTATAGTCGGTGTATAACTCGATTGTAAGCGGTCTGATTCTGACGTAGTTGGAATTATCTGCATACATATCGTCCGAATCGTCGAAGTAGAAGCACAGGAACGGCGGTGGAACGGCTGTGTCATTTTCAAATCTGAAATATGTGGTCGGAATACCGACTTCATCGACCATACTTTTGATTTCTGTTCCTGTCACAGCTTATTCGCCACCCTTCTAACCAATTCTTCTCTTGCCCATTCTTCAGCGGTTGAAATATGGGGTCTTCCTTCCACAAAATCTTTCTTCCCTTGGCTTGTCGGTTCGGGTCTGACTTCATGCCCCTTTTCAAGCAGATGGGTCAACTGCGGTTTTTTCTTGTTATAGATGGTGTATTCATCAATAGAGTTCTTTCTATTGACTTTCCGTGTCCATCCTTTTGCATATTCCCCGGTTTTACTGGGGGAATCTGCCTTGATTCTTTTCACCGCTTCTTTGCTCACAGAATTTAATTCATCATTCAACTGGTCGCAAACGGCTTCGCCATACTGTTTCATGATTTCAACTACCTTCATAGCGAAATGTTCAACATCAACCTTGGCTTCCATTTGTTCCACCCTTTCTTTCAACGTAGATTTCTAAATAATCGGTATTGATCCGGAACGTCCGATATACCGCATACGTCTGTTTTTCAAATTCAATTGTTCTTTCGCCGTTGTAATCTTTGGCAAATACGATGAATCTGAATTCGGGGTTCAATCCGTTTCTTCCCGCATCAAAGAATTCTCTCGCTCCAACGCTTGAAACCTTGCAGAAAACTTGTCTGCTTTTCAGCACAGGGCGAAAGATTCCGTTTGCGTCCTGTTCCTGTCTTTCGGTGATAAGTTTGATAACGCTATCCATCGGTTTCCACCTTCATTTTCTGCGAGAACAATTTGTTATTCAAGGCATATCTAACCATCCGGGGCATTCCTTCCCCCGTTTCCCTCTTTCGCCACAGCCATCCGGCATACATAGCCACAAGGTTTTGTTCTTCGATGGTATCGCCTAAAACAATTCCTTCCCGCTCGATTTCGGAAATCGCATAGCTGATAATAGATTCTAACCGCTCGTCATATGCATCAGTAGAGATGCCCAAGTCTACCTTGAGCATCTCCAAAATGTTATCAATGGTCATTTAGACCACCTCCAATATTAGTTGCCACCGCCTTCGCCACCGCCGGACGGTGTTTCAGCGTTTGCTACGTCAGCCGCAAAGGTCACAGCGTTAGCGGCAACGGTTGTGCCACTGATGCCGATTGCGATAAATCCCTCACGGATTGCACATTTGCCGTCATAGCGAGCCCGACCCCGGAAGACTGTCTGATCTTCAATAAAGAATCTGTGTTCGGACTGGTCAAGGGATGTTCCGGCTCTTTCTGCCAGTAAGTAAAGACCATCATAACCGCCAATGATTACGTTATCCGGGATGAAGTCAAGGATTTCGATTGTGCCACCAATAACAGGCATTGTGTCACTCATACCCGCAACAACTGCGCCGTTCATGTTGATGCTCATGGATTCAACTAACAGTTTGTTCCGTGTAGTTTCCTTCATAGCGAACCATTTCTGCCCATTGCTGAATTTGTTGGACATTGCGCCTGTAGCTGTCACGATAGCGGAGAACAGCTTGATTCCTGTGGAGTTTGCGGCGGTAACGGTTGTGATGTTTGTGGAATGCAGGTCGACCCAATTTCTTGCTGTAGCCGGGTAGTCTGCCGGAGCAGATGTCTGCGCCAAAGATGGAACAACGCCTAAAGGCATCTTTGTACCTGTACCATAAAGGATAGCTTTATCCAGTGCATAGCCGATACCTCTACCGATCTTTGTCAGTACTTCATCAGCTAAAGCAATGTCGCTGTCTTCTAACAGGGCGTTGCAGACACGCACATAGCCGCCGACCTTGTAGCCGTCAATTTCTAAATCAGAAAAACCGATGGTCAGTTCGTTCAGTGTTGCACACATTTCAGTCCAAACCGCTTCAGCAAAACCGCCATCAATGACCATTCTGCCAACGCCCGGAACTCTCTGATAGTTTGTGTGCTTCAGCATCTTGGAAGATTCTTCGGTTACC
>ODAI011238733.1_pt1 | contig 12669 bp, 12 predicted proteins | sample 1539321 | NCBI WGS metagenome assembly ODAI01 (sample SAMN02144231, study PRJEB22623) | gut metagenome | biome: sheep rumen | host: Ovis aries | place: New Zealand
CAAATCGTCTAAAGGCTGAAAACCCGTGGAGATTCCCATCGCACCTTTTTTTGCAGCCCTTACCCGTACATCAGATAAGCAATCACTCAACATATCCCGTATGTTGATATAGTCGTCGTTCATCATCTCATTCATCTTTGCAGTTATTAGTTATCAATATATATTTCAATACAAAATCAATGGCAAAGATACGAATTTGAACCTTTGCCTCCAAGCAATTCTACTCCGCAAGGCTTGTGAAAAAGAAATTCTATTCCCAGATAACAAGTTTCCTATCCAAGGAGATTTTCTTTTCAAATCCTCTCCATCCATAGATATAATAGTTCTTTGCCAGATTGTCGTCAAATCTCGAAACGAACGCACTTCTAATCCTCGCACATTTTTCATTTATCGAGTTCAAGCACGGATTAGTCACATCTTCAATACTCTTCAGGGCGCGCTCGTTCAGTCCCAGCGGTTTTATCTTCTGATATATCTCCGCCAACTCTTTTCGGTAATCAGGCAGATGCTTAAACAAGATACCCTCTGGATGGCGCAAGAACAACAGATAAACCGCCTTGTTTATAGGTTCCATCGGTATCTCCATATTCTGATAATCAGGCAGGATGATACGCATGTCCTTTGTGATGACAAGCCTGCTTAATCGAGGCTTTTCTTCTATATATTTCTCTAATATCTTAATCGGCACCCCTCGTTGCTTTAGTATTTCAACTCTTTCGCGCACTTCTTCCAATAGTTTGGTCACCTCTTCGCCAAATTGTATGTCTGCGGTATCCTCCTTCTCCTGTTTATCATTTAATCTTTTATCGATGCAGTAAAGTCCCGCAGTGTTGCTCATAAATACCTCTTTCGCGACATCCTCTATTTGCAACAGCAGATTGTCATCATCTGCCACCTCCAGAGGGAAATAATAAGCGCACAATGTTTCTGCACCATATCTACGAGTATTACCATAACCCGAAATGAGACCGTGCTTCATCTTAGCGAAGTCTTCGGGGTGGCATAGTTCTTTCAATAAAAGGTCAGAAGTTTCTATATCAGGAATGACAAAAGCGCCAATGTTCACATCAATACAGGGATTCCAATATTTTATGACGTCTTTGTTTCTTATATCCTTCAACTTTTGAGGAAGATAAACCACTCTGATGCCATGTTTAAATTGTATAACAGGATGTCTTCTGAAGAAATTATTCAGTTCCTCATTATACTCATTCTCCACATATACTAAATCTTCCCATGTTTTATCTACGAACAAGCCTTTTAATTCAAATTTATCTTCACCATCCAAGAATCTTGGAAGTTCTTCACGTCGCAGTTCGCCGTTCTCGTATGCCTCAGCAATGCGTTTCTCTTCTTTCTCCCTTCTAATCCATTCCTTTTTCTTTTCTCTTTCCTTTCTGTAATGCTTGATGATACCACCATCTTCCTTCGACTCAGATATATAATCACCCAACTCGACAAAAAACCATATCACCAATATTGGAACAATCAAAAAGCCTATCAGTAAGTATAACCATTTTAACTCATTATTGGTGTGCCATTCATAAAAGAAAAGATACACGCATACAATAACAGAAAAGAGTGTGATTAATCCGCATACAAGCAGAATGATTTGCCATATAGTCATTTCATTATTTCTTTTTGTTTACCACATTATCAAAATGCTCACTCACATCAAACATCCATTCAGAAAGTTTCTCAAGCGCATCATCATAGATTCAGTATCTGACTGCAAATATACGATATAATTCTAAAAAGACCATGACCTAAAAGTTTAATTGCATTTTCACAAGCCTTGCGGTCAATTTTGGCTAATCACAGTAAAATTCATTTTTTATTAATTCTCCTCTTATTTTAGGATCCCAACATTCATAGAATATTAAGTCGCCACCATTCACCTCTTTGACTATTCCTAAAAGATTAATAGCAAATATAGTTCTTGGCGTATTGACATTGTAAGTCCTTGGCTGACTTTTATTGAACATGGTTTTGGGTAATTTATAATAGAACATCTTTGCTTTATCAATACGTAACATGTTATCAGGAATATACTTTATGGTTTCTTCTGACAACATCCTTGAATAAAGCATTATCTGTGAGCCAAGGGGCGGCAATACAAATACACTTTTCTACTTGATTATCTTTGGGAAAAAACATTCCTACGGTATTGTTAATTACAGCGTGAGTCATTTCTTTCTCTTATTAGTCCTTTTTGCAAGTTCATCAAGAGGTATAAATCCTACTGGCTTAAGCTCTTGTTTTGGTACTGGTACAGATATAGCGTTCAAACTTTTTGCGTATTCCACTAAATTAAGTGCGAGAGGGAAGCCTTCTTTGATAAATTCTACATACTGAGTGAGTAATCCATAAAACTTGAAATAATACAACGACTCAAGCGGTTTTATTTTTTTTATAACGCTTTCTGCTTTTTCCGTTTGGCTACCACCCCTATGATTAAGATTCCTACATTGATATAAATCATATAGTAAATTGCAAATGTCGTTAAACCCAGTATACATCCAACTTAGCATTTCTGCTTTATATCCAATAAAGTAAACAACATTTCTAATTTTGTCTATAGCAAATTGTTCACGTAGTGCCTTACCTGGCTTAACTAAAGAATTTGGCTGTCCTTTGTCATCTTTACCTATAAAGATAAGGTGAGCTATAGCGAAGTCAGTTTTGTCTTTAGCATGTGAACGTACTTCTAATGTCGGAGTTATTCCTTCACCTTGTTTCAGGTAGGCAGGGTATGACCACATTTTTTGTGCGACCTCGTTAAAGTCCTTATCTTCACAAACAAAATTTGTAATATTCTCTATTTGTTGATAAACAGAAAGGCAGAAATCGTCAAAATTATTTTTACGTCGGAAATATTCCATTCTTGTAAAATCAAGCTTAAGTTGCTCACAAATCGCATGAATCGGAAAGTCTTTGTAAAAGTCCTCAGCTTGTTTGCGTATTATTTTCTCAATGCAATATTCGTATATTTGGTTCAAACGCTCATCATCCATTAAAGCAGAACTTGCGGAAGAGGTTATTCCTAACTTCTTTCGCAATTCCTCATTGAACTCAGTATCCTGCTTCGCCAATAAGTATATCTTCTCTATGGCCGCTTTCTTATTTTCTTCCATATCAACAGGTGTTTAATAGTGAATCTAATTCTGCATTCAGCTCATCCACATCAATAGTTGGAGGTGGAGGAACCATCACTTTGTCTTTCCGGTGTATAAGCCAGAAAGGCTTCTCGTCTTTCCCTCGACATGAGGATATTGCAAGAACTTCTTTATCCTGTTCTTCCTCAATTGTAAGTGTCTTGTTGACCGATACAAGTATCTTCTTATCATTGAGCATGAAATAGGCATAGTGCTTTCCTTTCTCACTAATGGCAAAGGTAACAGTGGTAGAATTCTTCTTTTCAAAATCCTTTATTCCGATCGTTTCAAGATACGTTACTCCCTTTGAGTTGGTCTTTTCAGAGATGGTGTCTTTGTTTGCCAACTTTTGGAATTTAGCATGAAGCCTTGCATAGACGGGATCATCAACACCTTTCACCATCTTCAGGTACATCAATTTTCCATCAATCACGTTGATAAGATCTGGATTGCCTTTTTTTACATGTCCCTTTTCTTCTTTGTATTTGGGGAAGAACTTACTATAGGCGACATTATAGCCGTATCTGTCCCACATATAGAGGATATTACGAATATCACGAACATATTTTTGTGTGACATTCAGTTTGTCGCTGACAATGATGCCGGTAACCTCTTGTCTGTCACCTCTTTTTTGCAGGCGAGTTTTTGCCTCGTTGATTGTGAATCCTTGTTCCTTGATGATTCGTTCAAGTTCCAGCATAAACTTTCCTTTCTTACTATACACATAGCGCATAGAAGAGAATGTGATGTCGTCAGCATAACGCGTATATTTCATGTTAAACCGCATTGCCAGTCTACTTAGGTAATAATCAAGCTTATCACAAATCATGTTTGTGATGATTGGCGACGTTGGTGCTCCCTGGGGTAGAACAAAGACATCCTTCTTGTTCCCATTCTCGTCCAATCGGCTCTCTTTCATACAGCACAGTCCAGCCAATAAGTTGGCGATGGGCTGATTAAACTTGAATGGTGGTACCTGAAGCCTCTTCCATACTCTTGCCTGATGGATACTGGGAAAGAAGTCCTTTAGGTCTATATTAAGTACGTAGTCCATTCCAAGGTGTACTGACGCATTAGTCACAACAGAACGTCCTTCCGTAAATCCCATGGCATATTCTGAAGGGGTATACATAGAGCGGAACAACTGATTGACGGCAGAAAGCATCATCATAAAACTCTGAGTCCTTGGCGCAGTGATTTGTCTAGTTCCACCAGATTTCTTCTTTATCTTGAACTGACGATAACGATGGAATGTGTGATTAGGGTTACAATAGAAATTCAGTTGTTTCTCAGTGAATGGATGATACATTGAAACATCAAGCCCCATCTCCTTAATCTCAGCCTTTTTAATAAGGTTGAGTAGATTAAGAAGGTCATCTTTGTCTTTAAGCAATGATGCTTGCTGAGCTATCACTTTTCTATCCATTTCAATTCAATTAAACATAATGGAAGCGGTCTCCGATTTGCCTTTCTACTGAAATGTCTTTTCTTCGTATAAATATAAGAGTGTAAAAAATGAATAATGTCCAACTAAATAATAAAAGGCATATTCGATAAAACAATAACAATGTACAACGTACGTAATAGTGAAACGTTAACGCTTAAACATTGTTTCTCTCCAGAACTCCGAGGAGACTGAAGACATCTTGCGAATCTACTTCCGAAGAAGCAGGGTTTACACCACGCAAGACGAAATTCAAAACACCATTTCAGTTTCCAGACTTATCAAAGACCGCTTGTTATATTCTGAGGTGTATTTACAAGTTGCTATTTCGAATTAATCGTATGGGAAGTTTAAATCCACTAAAAAATGGATTAGTGTTTCTTAATACTTGATTGCCAGAGGATAAACAAGCAGCTTTGCATTCATTACCGTCACTGCATATCCAATACTTTACCGTTCTAGGTTCAGTAATTTGTTGCGTAACCTTTATATAACCGGTGCAATCGAAATAAATAGAATTTCCATTAACACCGACACATGCAAACGAACCATTATCATTTACCCATTGGCATTTATTGCACAATTCCTCCCATTGCTCCATTGTTGGAATACTATATTTTTTTGCTTGGTCAAAGGGAAGATAGCGTAGTTTACTATCAACCCTCTCATAATCTTTAGCCCATAATGTTCCACTTGGCAAACCAAGATCAACATATTCTGTTTTGTTGTCTCGAAGGTCAACGGGGATTTCCTCCTCACGATCTTTATATCCATCACGATACCCATCTGCATATACTTTTGCAAATGCTTCCTTTAGAACGTTGATAACATTCTCTTCTGCGTAGTTGTTTGCTTTTTCTTTAAGTTCCACCATATTCTTATTATTTTGTTACAAATTTACTTATTTTCCACGAATTATATGTTCGTTGAGATGACTTTTTACACTTCTTTATTAAATAATAGACCCAGATACTCTATTCCAGCCTGCTTTTCAAACATAAACTTATGAACTAAGAGGAGAGTCTCTGACAATTGAGAGATACGTGAATCTTCATAATCCAAGGACAGTTTTTTGATTCTCTTGATATACTTTCTGCACAAATCTATAGCATATTTCAAAACAGTTGGGTCTGAGACTTCTGCTACTTCAAGCCCTTTGATTAAGTCTTGAATCTTTTTCCCAGCATGCAATGAAATCAAGAATGTTTTATCCCATGGAGTCGATTTTTCTTTATCCATATATCCTTTTACAAAGATTACCTCCCTGTCAAGCATATCGCTCAGTTCATCAATATAAGCAATTGCACATGTTGTAAGAACGCCAAGTGAAGCGGTATTGTAGGCATCTATTATCTTTTCAAAAAGAAGATTCCAATTATAGGTAGGGACATCAATGGTTGTTATGCTGCAATTATTCAAGACATAAATTTTTGACAAATCAAAGTCAAGAATTCGCCTATTTCCGAAATTTATAGATGCACGGAGATATGAAGCACTTCCATATCCAAAATTTGAGAGGATAGTTATTTCGATATTTCTATCGGGAATCTCAATCTTGTTATTAACGTAACCAGAATACCCATGTGGCCTATACAAGAGTTCCTCAGGATTATCTCCATCTGGTATCTTGTCCGTATAAAGCCCATACTTGTCTGAATAGCAGAGGCACTTAGTGTACAGTTTTTTACTTTCTTCCCAACAACGAGTTGTTTTTCTTTTTATCATACTCTTGTTTCTTGATTACAGTGCAAAGATCGTATTATCGTACGAACACTATGTTCGCAAACTAGATTTTCTTTATGAACATAGTTTTTCAAGAACTTTTCTCAAAATATCATCTTCGTATCCAACATCAGAAAATGGTTGGGCATAACTAACAAATCCATCCTTGGTGATAAAGAATTGGATGCATGAATAACCACCTGACCCCTGAATATAATAATACACGCAATAGTTATGCGGATATTCTACAATGTTAGTAATCTTCACATTCAAATCTGAACATATTGACTCTAAATTATTATATAGAGCATTTAGAATCTTTGTCGACGGAATGTATCTGTATGAACATAGCGGTGTTATGTTAATCTGAACAAGAGAGATTATTTGATCCATTCCCTCCAAATTATCCCCAGCAATGTATCTTGTGAATACACCAGCCTTGTTGTAAAAGCATTGTATGGTATGAATGTGATGTTGGTTATCTTCAACCCTATACAATTCGCAATATTGTTTACTTTCAACACTTTTCACTATACAGCCAGCCTTCTTTAATTCTTCTGACACCGCCCAATATTTAGCCTTCAAATTATTGGGAGTATAAACGGAGTGAAATGGAGTCTCAGGTACATCGGTAAACGACAGATACTCTGCACGTGGTCTTGATGCTTTAATGATAGGAGCCACTTGTAACTTTGACATCGGGGTGACATTTGGCATATTGCACCCATAAAGGATTTGTCTTGCTCGCGTAGTAACGGTGTAAGTCCAACGAAGGCAATCGTTAGTTAGTCCCGTCCTTCCTGTATAGTCAACAAAAACCGTATGCCATTCTCCACCTTGCGATTTATGACCGGTTATAGCATAACCATACTTCACACGAAGTGCATTGTAGTAAGGGTCGTCTTTTAATAATTCCTTTAACTCCTGAGAATTTCTCTTTAGTTCAGAATGCCTCATACAGAAGTTGATATAGAGAGCCTGTATCTGGATGAAGGTCAGGTTGGCATCAGCATCATCTAACATGCTTTCGATAATCTTACAGGTTTTCTCTCTTCCATCGTCTGAGATAATACTCACATTTCGGAAAGCCAGTGTAACGTTTTGTCTAACCCTTTCATTGTTTACAGTTACGTAAACAGGCGCACTTTGGTATTCTGTCTCACCGCTAATATCGGTTATCTTAACAAAATCACCATTCATGACATCCAATCCATAATTATTGCTGACGGCTTGAAGGATATCGCCAATCACGATTTGCTTTTCTCTAGGATATAGAATCTCACGAATGGCATAGTTGTAGTCGCGAGCCTGGCGATTACTAAAAGTAATGATGACAGACTGTCCAATCTCTGGCTTAGGGTATATGCTGAGCAATTGCTTTGGCATGTTGTATCCCTCAATGTCAATCACTTCATTCTCTTTTCTGTCGAAAACAAGATTGTTTCTTTGTGACGACTCAAAAAGTGCACGCACCTTCATAGCATTGCCAAGAATGGTACTGTCTTCATTCTGGCGCACGACATCTGTCAGTTCGCCAACCATTACCTTTATATTATTGTCCTTGAAGAATTGTTCATCCAGAGCATTAGAGACATTATCACCCACGGGAGGCAACTGCATAGGGTCACCAATGAAGATAACCTTTCCACCTCCATTTGGTGCAACAAAAGTGAGCAGATCATTAAGCAAACTGCCCGTTCCGAACTCAAATAGTTCGTTATGAACTTCACGAGTTCCAATCATTGAGGATTCGTCCACTATACAAATATGGTCTCGTGCCAGTTCTTGCTCGTTCTTTAGTGGAAATATGTATCTTATGTCATCAGTATCTTCATGAGTTTCGATAGTTTCAAACTCATATATCCTCCGATGTATGGTTGTTGCTTCCCGTTTCGTCTTTGATTCAAGAACTCTGGCTGCTCTACCTGTAGGAGCCATGAGAAGAGGAGCCTTTTCAAGTTTAGCGACTTCATCTATGATGTAACTAATCATAGTGGTTTTACCAGTACCGGCATATCCTTTCAAGATGAAAACGGGTACATCGCTATTCAGAAACTCTTTGATAGAGTCTAATACTTGCTGTTGCTGACTGGTCAATGTCATACTACTCATCATTTTATAATTGATACAACTCTCCATCTCCCATCATGCATTATTTTGACTTTAGCCTTGACTGTATCGCCCTCTTTCAGACAATATTCTTTGGTTAGTCTCTCTGGAACATAATACTGATGATCGATAAAACAGAAGTTACCCTGAGCCGGCAGTGATACCATACCTTTTATGATACGAACATCAGAATCCTTGGGCTGTTGATAAGAATGCATGTCAGAAGGAGAAGTTTTCTTTTTCCCTGTTGGATGAATTGTCAGGGCTACTTTCCTGTTTTGATTATCATATACTCTTACCAAGAATACGTCACCGACAGAGGCTTTCTTTAGTATAGGTGTAAGCGGAGAACGTACGAATATCCTCTTTTGCTTATTGACAAGGTTAGCCCTTTCCTTCCCTGCACGATTAGTCACAATACCACTATATATAAGTTCTTCGGTAGAAATATCGGAGTATGCAAATTCTTCTGCCTTTTCTATATTATTACGATAGAATTGCTTTGCTCGCGTTGATAGTTCAACTCCTCGTAGTTTATTTTGGAGTAGATAGGCATCACCAGATATTTTCCAACCTTTACCTTTATAAGTCCTCATGTATTGCTCAATCTCATATGCGGCCTGTTCCTTATTTGACTCTATCAGCAAATTTGCCAAAGCCAGTCGTAATTCGCCGACATACTCATCCTTGCCCATCATGGTCATCGCCTTGCAATACATAGAGATTTTGACATCTGCATCCTCACATATATCGCCAAGGTGCTTCCAAATGAACCATTCTGGTGCCGTCCTCAAAATGTTTTTATAATCTTCGATGGCCTTGTCTGTGTTGCCCTGCCAGTAATACAACTGGGCGATATACATACCGATGAATCTGTTTTGGGGACATTTCTCTCTTATTTTCTCAAAGAAAGGGAATAGTTTGTCAACAAATTCTTCTGTATGACGAGATTTCAGTTCTTTGTAAAGACGTGTAGCGATGTTTTCTGCTAAGGATTGAAACTCTATAGGTTGCCCATTCGCTGTAATTCCTTTTCCTGAAAGGAAATCTTCTGCACGCAGGCTTTCCAATTTCCACATCAAGCAGAACTCAATGAATCTGAAATCGTTCTCATGCTTCTTTTCAAGAATGGCAGCCTGCATCATTATACATGAATGCAGAGTGCCTGGCTTACAAGTAGCAAAAGTAAGGTAGTAGGCCAGTGCCTTCCTAATATCTTTTGAAGATAACCTGTCTTCGTTTTTCTTCAAATAGCGATAGATTACCCATCCACTGGGTTCCTCAAAAAACGGAGGAATCTCCTTAGCCTTAAAATGAGGCTCAAGGACTTGATACGCTTCATCGTATTTCTGCTCCTTGCCCAATTGATATGCCTTCTTTATGTCGGGAGCAATTGCATTAATATGTTCCTGCGAGTTGATATCCATTAGTCTTGATATTGTTTTAAATGTGCAGTCAAACGACTCTTGATTTCTTGCCTGATTGATTTTGGCGAGAGAACAACGAGATTCCCGCCAAAAGAGCATAACTCACGGATAAGTTCAAAATTTGGGATACAGTCAAGGTAAAAGAACAATCCTCCTTCCAGATTCGAATATTGCTCATGAAGTTCAGTGTCCTTATCACCTTTGAGTGGGGTGTAACTTTCGTGGATAGGTTTCGTTTTTACATATCCTTTGGAAGAATCATTCACCCAGCAAAGGATGTGTTCTACAGGGCGGTCTTCATATAAAGTAACACCAACGATATCATCAAATCGCTCATAGATGTCTTCTGGACAATCTATGTACTTTTTCTCAGGTAAAGGTTCAACTTTGTCTATCCTATCGAGGGCAAAGGTAAGAATCTTTTGGTCTGAGTCGGCTGCACCAAGTAAGAACCATCTATCATTGTATTGCTTCAACAAATAAGGATGGAAATCAATGCTGCGTATAGTTTCGTCCGAAAAAGTATGATACGACAGCCTGATAACAACTTCATTTGAGATGTTGTCAAAAAGTACTCCCAGAAGCTTAGAGTTTTGCAAGTAACGGTTATTGCTAAAACTAATTATCTGCCTACGTTCTTCGATTTTTAGACCAATCTTAAAGTCTTCAAGCCAACCAAAATTATCCAGACCGTCAAACTGGCCGATGGTACTCAATACTTCTCTAAGTAGGTTCTGCTCCTCTCTGCTTATCTCTTTTTTAAAAATGGAAAAGGAACGATCATCATAATGAATGCAGCGTTTCCCCTTTTTAGTAAATCGTTCTATCGGAGCAGAGAATGGTGCATACTCCAATGTATTGAGGTCTTTCTCAATGCAACGCTGTGTCACTTCGGGGAATCCATCTTCGTAAAGCATGTCATTCACCTTCTCCGTAAGATCGTGAATGTCATAGTAATGGTGATAGTCGGACAAAAGCCTGTCTAAATACTTATATCTTATTAATGCATTCTTATTCGTTGGCATAACTTATGGATTTTTGCGCAAAGATATGTGTCTACAGCGAAATCTATGTTCGCAATTTGTATTTTCTGCAAATATACAAATTATTTGTGAAACTGCGTCATTTCATAAAAAAATTTTTTTCACAAGGCTTGCGATTGTTTTTTCCTTGGATGGGTCGGAAAGAGTGGTTATTTTTGCGTGCAACAAATAAACATTACGACTATGAGAAAGATTATATTGACAGCGGCACTGATGTGCACGATGGCGGTGAACTGCAATGCGCAGTATTGGCAGGGACTGGAGTACCCTACGATGGACCTGTATGACACTAACCTGATGATAGCACACATTCAGGCAGTTAGGGAGACGGCAGCGCAAAGGCTGGAATACTACAGATATTTCAGTAATCTTGCTATCGACGCTTATAACAACGGGAGATGGAGTGACGTGATTGACAATGTCAACAATGCGTTTAGCACCGATTACGTCAACGGTGATTTGTATTTCATTCGGGGGTATGCTTACGAGCAACTCGGCTATACATCTTATGCGAAGAAGGACTATAAAAGGGGAAGAAAGGAAGGCAGCGACTTGGCTGCACGGGCTCTGGAAGCACTGAAGGCGAGAATGAAAAAGAAATAGTATTAATAACATTAAAACATTCAGCATCATGAAAAAAGTAATAATGACACTCGCGGCAATACTAATTGCCATCACAGCAAACGCTCAGTACAACGTGGGAACATCCTCACTTTACACCGACAGTTATGGTAATTCTATCAGCACTCACCGTGACAGGAGCGGAATGACAACTGGAACATCCTCGTCGTACACCGACAGTTACGGCAATACGATAACCACTCATCGCGACAGAAACGGACAGGTGATAGGCACGTCAAGCACTTACACCGACAGTTTCGGCAACACAATAACTACACATAGAGACAGGAACGGACACGTGACAGGTACAGCCAGCAGTCAAACCGACAGTTTTGGCAACACCTCGACAACCTATTCTGACTATAATGGAAGGAAAACAGGCTCGTCGAGCACCTATACTGACAGTTTCGGGAACACGTCAACGACATACCAGGACGATCATGGACAAAGCATCGGCTCGTCATCGAGTTACACAGACTCTTTTGGCAATACCTCAACACAGCAGAACAGCAACAATCCGAACACCAGTATCTGGACATGGTGAGTTGTAACTAAAACCGTAAAACAAAGCATCGATACGATGTTTTGCAGCCATTTGGCATGCGGGTTGTATCGAGTCGTTTTTCAAAAGATGTCAAAACGCGGAGTGATTAGGGTCTAATCACTCTGCGAAAAGGCACAAAACGGGGAGTGATTAGGGCCTAATCACTCCCCGTTTTGATATCTATTGCGAAACGTATTGACTAAAGTGCCTCTGCCATCAGGTCTTTACGGCCAATGGATAAAGGACTTTGACATTGTAAATGACGAAATTACATGCACTCTGAATAAAAAACAAACGATATTGTTTTGTTCTTCACTCGTTTATTCGTAACTTTGCAGCGCCCAAGTAGGAGGTGACGTGTCCCACGTCACATAATCACGGCTTGTGACGTGGGACACGTCACCTCCTACTACAAAACAGACAAATGAATTTTAGAGAAGGTAATAAATATGGGTATTAACGGTGTAATACCGAGGTATCCGGTAAAGAAAAAGACTATATATTTTCCTGAAGTGGAGATGATGAAAGCAATGAAAATTTTACTTTTAGGCTCAGGCGGACGTGAACACGCACTGGCATGGAAAATCGCGCAGAGCGATAAGTG
>ODAI014029091.1_pt1 | contig 12668 bp, 9 predicted proteins | sample 1539321 | NCBI WGS metagenome assembly ODAI01 (sample SAMN02144231, study PRJEB22623) | gut metagenome | biome: sheep rumen | host: Ovis aries | place: New Zealand
GACGGCGCCGTTTGTCACGTCATACAGCCTGCTGATCAGGGCAATCATGGAGGATTTACCGGAGCCGGTTCCGCCGATGATGCCGATGGTCTCGCCGGCAGCGATATCGATGTTAATGTCGTGGAGCGTTTCTTCGTGTCTTTCCTTCGTCACATCCTCGATCGTGATGACCTCATGCCCGTCCTCATCGTAGGTGACGATTCTTCTCTTATAGGCAAAGTCCGCATCCCTGAAGCTGACAGAACCGTCCTTTACCTCCATCACAGGGTTTTCGGGATTGCGGATATCCGGCTCTTCTGTGATGACCTCTGCGATGCGCTGTCCGCTCGCGGTACTCATGGTGATCATGACAAAGATCATGGAGAGCATCATCAGCGAGAAGAGGACATTCATTACATAGGAAAAGAGACTGGTCAGCTGGCCGGTTGTCAGGTACCCGTCCACGATAAAGTGGGCGCCCATCCAGGACAGCGCGATAATGCAGCCGTTGATGACAAGCGACATGATCGGCATCGTCAGTACGGTCAGCTTTTCAGCCTTTACAAACATCTCATAGAGGTCGGTCGCAGCCTTTACGAATTTGCTGTTTTCGAACTCCTCGCGCACGAACGCCTTGACGACACGGATCGCGGAGACGTTTTCCTGGACAGAGGCGTTCAGGTTGTCATATTTGCGGAAGGTGCGCCGGAAGGCCGCCGTCGTCCTTCCCATAAGGAAGATAATGACGCAGGCGAGGATCGCAATCGCGACAAGGAAGATCACGCTGACCCTCGGCTGGATGATAATGCACATGGCGAGGGAGATGATCAGGTTGAGCGGCGCGCGCACGGCGATACGCAGACACATCTGGAATGCGTTCTGGATGTTGCTGACGTCCGTCGTCATGCGCGTTACCAGTCCCGCGGTGCTGTACTTGTCAATATTCGAGAAAGAAAAGCGCTGGATATTGGTGTACATCTCATCGCGCAGATTCGCGGCAAAGCCGGAGGAGGCCCGGGACGCGAATGTGCCGGCGGCGACGCCGAAGAACAGGCTGACAAACGCCATCACCAGCATGATCATGCCGTATTTGATGACGTTCGGCATGCTGCCGCTGTTGATGCCCTTATCGATGAGAGACGCTGTGATGAAGGGAATCAGGATCTCCATCAGGACCTCGAGACCGGTCATCAGAGGCGTCAGAAACGCCGCTGTCTTGTACTGCTTTACCTGTTTTAACAGAATTTTGATCGAATTCAGCATATTTGTTTTCCGTAATTTCAGTTTTTGTCGACTGTCCGGAGAAGAAACCGATGCCTGCTCCGGGAATAACTATACTATTATACGACGGGCACTGCAGCGCATGCATCTGTAAATTGTTAAAAAAAGCATAAAAGCGCACACTTCACTTCCGGTCAGCAGGGCTTTCCGGAGGGCATCAATATTCGTCAAGGAAGCTGTGCCGCACGCCGCCTTTTTTGTATCCGAGCACCTGGTCCAGACTGACGTTTTCGGTCGCATGGAAAATATTGGTTTCGATTTCCGGTATAACAGGCTTTAACTGCGCAATGAGCTGCTTTGTAAGGACGCGGCGAGAACCGGAAGGAGGCGCCGCCTGATCTGAGCCGCTTGCCTTTTCAAATCCGGCCGTAAAATCGCAGGAGGAACAGGTGTCGGTAAAGCGGCAGGCGCATTGGATAAAATGCAGACCGTTATAATCCCGCCAGTGCCTGATATCGTCCTCCCGCACAAAGTAAAGCGGCCGGATCAGTTCCATCCCTTCATAATTGGAAGAATGGAGCTTCGGCATCATGGCGTTGAACTGGCCGGAACTCAGCATTCCCATCAGAGCCGTTTCTATTACATCATCAAAATGATGTCCCAGGGCGATTTTATTGCAGCCCAGTTCCCCGGCCTTCCTGTACAGGTATCCTCTGCGCATCCTTGCGCAGAGATAGCAGGGAGAGGTGGGAATATTATAAACAGCCTCGAAAATATCGGTTTCAAAGATTGTGACAGGGATCCCCAGAAGCTTTGCGTTGCTCTCGATTATTTTCCGGTTGGCTTCGCTGTAGCCGGGATCCATTACCAGAAATTCAAGGTCAAAATGAAACTGACCGTGGATCTGCAGCTCCTGAAAGAGCTTGGCCATACACATGGAGTCCTTGCCGCCCGATATGCAGACGGCGATTCTGTCACCTTCCTGAATCATGTCATATTTCATGATTCCCCGGACGAAGGGGTTTAAGAGGCTTCCGTGGAATTTCTTCTGAATGCTGCGCTCGACCTTTTCCCGCACCCTGTCATTTTCTGCCTCCTTTCGGATCGAGTACAGAGCAAAGGCACCGTACCCGCCGGCGAGACTGACCGCGTCGTATCCTCTTTCGCGAAGACGCAGTGCGAGGTCTTTGCTGACCTGTCCGTATCTGCAGTAGAGAACCAGCTTTTTGCCGCCGGAAAGGGCAGGATTTGCGGACGGCTCCGCCTTTTCATCCGCTGCCGCGGCGTACAGGACGTCCGGCGGCGTAAGAACGCAGCCGGGGATAAAGCCGTGATCATAATCTTCCCTGTCTCTGAGGTCAACCGGTACATAGGAGCCTTCGGGGAGAAGAGAGAGCTGTTCGGGTGTTATTTCGATTTCTTCCGTGCTGTACTGTTCATTCTGCATGTTGAGTTCCCACTTTTCTAATTCCGAAATTGCTGCTGCCTTCCATCTGAAAGTTGATAAACTCCCCGTGGCAGCAGACTTCGCCGCTCTCATCCATGACATCTGCCTCCGACCAGATCAGGTGACTGCCATATTTGGTTACATGCGCATGGCACTCAAGAACCCTGCCCGATGCGGGGCGGGGATAGCTGACATTTCCCTGCACGGTGGAGCCGCCTTCGCCGAATGAAGCGGCTGCAAGGCTTGCGGCTGTGTCGGCCAGAGCATACAGCACGCCGCCGTGGACGATATTGTTGGTGTTAAGATGCCTTGGAAGGACATTCAGGCGCAGTACACATTTTCCGGGAGCCAGGTCAGTCAGCTCAATTCCGAGATCCCCGGTAAAACAGGTCTTTTCGATGATCCGCGCTGTTTCTGAATAATCACAGCGGCATTCGAAGCCGTTCTCCGGAATCTTTCCATGTATCTCCATTCAGATCCTCCTCTTTCATATTCAGTGAGCATCGATTTAAGTGCGTTCTTGCATTATAACCGCATAAGAAAGTTGTTGCCAAGCAGGAAACTTGGTCTTATAATCGCTTTAACGCTTTGACGCGTCTAAGCTTCGACGCGTCTAAGTGTAAAAGCAGGGAGAAAACTCCCTGTCCAAAAGCAATCATAGAAAAGAGGTCACTGCAATGTTCATCAAAATCCTTATGCTGGTCGTGTTTTTTGCGGTCATGGTATATGTCGGCTTCTGGTCAGCCAGGAAGACAAAGAGTGTAAATGACTACGTTCTCGGAGGAAGGACGATCGGCCCCTGGCTTACGGCGTTCGCGTTCGGCACATCCTATTTCTCCGCAGTCGTGTTCATCGGCTACGCAGGCCAGTTCGGATGGAAATACGGTCTATCCTCGACCTGGATCGGTCTAGGAAACGCATTTATCGGAAGCCTTCTGGCCTGGCTCGTCCTGGGGCGCAGGACCCGTGTCATGACGCAGAAGATCGAGGCGAGGACCATGCCGGAATTCTTCGGAAAGCGGTTTGATTCAAGACAGCTCCAGATCGCGGGCTCTGTCATTGCGTTTATCTTCCTTGTCCCGTACACGGCATCGCTTTACAACGGCCTTTCCAGACTGTTCGGCATGGCGTTCACGATCGACTATAAGGTCAGTATCATCATCATGGCGCTTCTTACCGGCGTTTACGTGGTGGCCGGCGGCTACACGGCGACCGCGATGAACGACTTCATCCAGGGCATTATCATGCTGTTCGGCATCTGCGCGGTCATAGTTGCGGTACTGAACGGCCAGGGCGGCTTCCTGCAGGCGATAGGAAACCTTGCCGTTATCAGCGCGGATGATGTGGCGGCGCCTGCATTAAAGGGCGCGCCCGGACTTCTGATCTCCTTCTTCGGACCGGACCCCTTAAACCTTCTGGGCGTCGTTATCCTGACATCCCTCGGCACCTGGGGACTTCCGCAGATGGTGCACAAGTTCTATACCATCAAGGATGAAAAGGCGATTTACACGGGAACCATTGTTTCGACCTTCTTTGCGATCGTCATTGCAGGCGGCTGCTATTTCCTCGGCGGCTTCGGACGTCTCTTTGATTCGCCGGCGATCTACAGCGAGAACGGCGCAATCCAGTACGATTCCATCGTTCCCCAGATGCTGTCCACACTCCCGGATATCCTGATCGGTATCGTGGTTGTCCTGGTTCTTTCCGCCTCGATGTCGACGCTCTCATCCCTCGTTCTGACCTCCAGCTCGACGCTCACAATCGACGTCCTGAAGGAAATGGTCATGAAGGACATGGATGAGAAGAAGCAGCTCCTTATCATGCGTGTGCTGATCGCGGTCTTTATCGTCGTATCGGTCGTTCTCGCGCTCAATCCCCCGACCTTCATCGCACAGCTCATGGGTATTTCCTGGGGCGCGCTGGCGGGAGCCTTCCTTGCCCCGTTCCTGTACGGACTTTACTGGAAGAATACAACGAGGGAAGCGGTCTGGGCGAGCTATATCTGCGGCGTCGGTCTCACTGTCGCCAATATGTTCCTGAAGTTCATCAAGTCCCCGATCAACGCGGGTGCAATCACCATGATTGCGGGTCTTGTGATCGTACCGGTCGTCAGCCTCCTTACCCCGAAGCTCAGGGAGAGCTTTGTCGATGAGATCTTCAGCTGCTATGACGAGAAGGTCGAGGTCAAAAAGTCCCATTCCCTCGAGCAATAATTCTTTGCCTTTCAGGTTGCGATTTGTCCGCAATGAACGTATAATACACTTTACGGCATAAAAGCGTTAATGTGCGAAAGTCCCCGCCGGAAGCGGATGGGGGAAAACAAGATGCGCTGCCGCAATACTATAGTTAAGGAAACAGGAAAGGGAGCAGCATGCCCATCACAGAGTATCTTGAAAGAAACCGGAAATTGTTTGGCGATGAAGTGGCCCTGGTCGAGGTAAACCCCGAGCAGAAGGAGCCGCCGCGCGTAACCTGGAAGGAGTATTCCCTGATCCAGCCTACGCAGAGCCAGTCCTACCGCAGGGAGATCACCTGGCGCGTATTTGACGAGAAGGCGAACCGCTTTGCGAACCTTCTTCTCTCGCGCGGCGTTGGAAAGGGTAAGAAGGTTGCCATCCTGATGATGAACTGCCTGGAATGGCTGCCCATTTATTTTGGAATCCTTAAGACCGGCGCCGTGGCGGTTCCGTTTAATTTCCGCTACGCGTCCGATGAAATCCTTTACTGCGCAGATCTTGCCCAGGTCGATGTCATGGTGTTCGGGCCGGAGTTCATCGGCCGTATCGAGGCGATTGAGGACAAGCTCAGCAGTCACAGGCTCCTGATCTATGTCGGCGGAGAGAACTGCCCGACGTTCGCGGAGAGCTACCGCGACCTGGTCGCCGACTGCTCCAGCGCGTCGCCCCATATCGAAATCAGCGACGATGAAGACGGCGCCATCTATTTCAGCTCGGGCACGACCGGCTTCCCGAAGGCGATCCTTCACAAGCACAGAAGCCTGATGCACGCGGCGACAGTGGAACAGAAGCACCATTCCACCTCCAGGGACGACTGTTTCCTCTGCATCCCCCCGCTGTACCACACCGGGGCGAAGATGCACTGGTTCGGAAGCCTTGTATCCGGCTCGAAGGCAGTTCTTCTGCGCGGAACAAAGCCGGAATACATCTTCGAGACGGTATCCAGAGAGCACTGCACGATCGTCTGGCTCCTCGTGCCGTGGGCGCAGGATATCCTGGACGCGCTCGATTCGGGGGCTCTTAAAATCAGCGATTACAAGCTCGATCAGTGGAGACTGATGCACATCGGCGCGCAGCCGGTGCCGCCTTCCATGATCAGGCACTGGCTCGAGTATTTCCCGAACCATCAGTACGATACAAACTACGGACTTTCCGAATCCATCGGCCCCGGCTGCGTGCATCTGGGCGTTGAGAATGTCCACAAGGTCGGCGCGATCGGCATTCCCGGCTACGGCTGGGAGACGAAGATCGTCGATGAAGCGGGAGAGCCTGTCAGACAGGGAGAGGCAGGAGAGCTCTGCGTTAAAGGCGCAGGCGTCATGACCTGCTACTACCGCAACCCGGAGGCGACCGCCGAGGTCATGATGCCGGACGGATGGCTTCGCACGGGGGATGTCGCGATGCAGGATGAGGACGGCTTTATTTTCCTGGTCGACCGCAAAAAGGACGTCATCGTATCGGGCGGCGAGAACCTGTATCCCGTACAGATCGAGGACTTCCTCAGAACCAACGATAAGATCCACGATGTTGCGGTCATCGGACTCCCGGACCAGCGGCTCGGCGAAATCGCCGGCGCAGTCATTTCCTTAAAAGAAGGCATGGAGGCAACGGAGGAAGAAATCAGGGAATTCTGCAAGGGGCTTCCGAGATACAAGAGACCGCAGAAAATCATTTTTGCGGATGTCCCGAGAAACGCGACGGGAAAGATCGAGAAACCGAAGCTTCGCAGGATGTACGGCGAGGAATACCTTGTCGCATATGAAAATAGGAAGTAATATAGATAACAGGTCGGTTTCCGGCCTGTTTTCCTGTATAGGAGGGAATACGAATTGAAAGAACTGATGTTAGGCAACAAGGCGGTAGCCCGCGGCCTGTATGAGGCGGGGTGCGCTGTGGTTTCCAGTTATCCGGGGACGCCCAGCACGGAGATCACGGAGGAAGCCGTAAAATACGATGAAATCTACTGTGAGTGGGCGCCGAACGAAAAGGTTGCCCTTGAGGACGCCTTCGGGGCGAGCCTTGCGGGCAAAAGAGCCTCCTGCGCGATGAAGCACGTTGGCCTGAACGTCGCCGCGGATCCGCTGTTTTCCATATCTTATATCGGCGTGGACACGGGACTTGTCATCTGCGTTGCGGATGACCCCGGCATGCACTCCTCCCAGAACGAGCAGGATTCAAGGCACTATGCCGTCGCGGCAAAGCTCCCCATGCTCGAGCCCGCCGACTCGGCCGAGGCGCTTGCCTTCACAAAGACGGCATTTGATCTCTCGGAGCAGTACCACACGCCGGTATTCATGCGCATGGTGATGAGAATCTGCCATTCCCAGAGCATCGTGGAGACCGCCCCCCGCGTTGAGCGCGAGGTGCGCGAATACGTCAAGGATCAGAGCCGCGTCATGCTGCCCGCGCAGGCCAAAAAGGCGCATGTCCGTGTGGAGCAGAGAACGCTTGACCTCACTGCCTTTGCGGAAACATCAGAGCTTAACCGGATCGAAGACGGCGAGGATCGCAGCGTCGGCTTTATCACCTCCGGAACAAGCTATCAGTATGTCAAGGAAGTCTTCGGGGACCGGCATCCGGTCTTAAAGCTCGGCATGGTAAATCCGATGCCGGTGCAGAAGATCCTGGATTTTGCAAAGAGCGTAGACAAGGTCGTTGTCGTGGAAGAACTCGATCCCATTATCGAGAATCACTGCCGCGTCATCGGCGTCACCAATATTGAAGGAAAATCCATTTTCCCCATGGTTGATGAATTCTCACAGGAGACTGTTGCGAAGTGCATGAACCTGGAGGGGAAACCGTTCGAAGCACTCGAGGACGCCATTCCTCCGAGGCCGCCCGTCATGTGCGCCGGCTGCCCTCACCGCGGCCTGTTCTACACGCTTAAGAAGAACAAGTGCAATGTGTACGGCGATATCGGCTGCTATACCCTCGGCTCCTTTGCGCCTCTTAACGCGATGGACCTCAATGTCTGCATGGGCGCGTCCCTTTCCGGCATGCACGGCTTCAACAAGGCGAGAGGACATGAGTACGAGCACAAAATGGTCGGCGTGATCGGTGATTCCACCTTCATGCACTCCGGAATGACAGGCCTTGCGGATATTGTCTATAACAACAGCGCGTCCACCACGATCATTCTCGACAATTCCATCACAGGCATGACAGGTCACCAGCAGAATCCCACCACGGGCTACAACATCAAGGGCGATCCCGCGGCAAAGGTTGACCTGGAGGCGCTGTGCAAAGCGATGGGAATAACGCGCGTCCGCGTCTGCGACCCTTATGACCTTGCGGATACCGACAGGGCAGTGAAGGAAGAGCTGGCGGCGGATGAGCCCTCTGTCATCATCAGCAGACGTCCCTGCGCACTGCTGAAGGGAGTAAAACATAACCCTCCGCTGAAGGTGGATACCGACAAGTGCGTCGGCTGCAGGAGCTGCATGCAGATCGGTTGCCCCGCCATTGCGATTGATAAGGCTGACGGGAAGGCACGGATTGACGCCACGCTCTGCGTGGGGTGCGGTGTCTGCACACAGATGTGCCATTTCGGGGCGCTTACGGGAAGTGCCTCCGGCCAGGCCTGAGTTACCAGGGGGTGGAATCAGATGGAGACTAAGAATATTATGATCGTCGGCGTCGGCGGACAGGGATCGCTCCTTGCGAGTAAGCTCCTTGGACAGCTCCTTTTAAGCAGGGGGTATGACGTCAAGGTTTCGGAAGTGCACGGCATGAGCCAGAGAGGCGGCTCTGTCGTCACCTATGTCCGCTACGGGGACAAGGTTTATTCGCCGATTATTTCAAAGGGCGAAGCGGATTACATCGTATCGTTCGAGCTTCTGGAGGCCGCAAGATGGCTTCCCTGGCTGAAAGAGGGCGGCGTCATCGTGACGAATACACAGAAGATGGATCCCATGCCCGTCATCACGGGAGCGGCACAGTATCCGGAGAATCTCGTGGAAAAAATGAAAGAAAAGGGCGCCACCGTCCACGCGCTCGACTGCCTCACGCTCGCAGAGCAGGCGGGGTCCTCCCGCGCGGTCAATATCGTCCTCATGGGACGGCTGTCCGCACTGTTCGACGCGTCCGTGGAGGAATGGATGCAGGCCCTGGAAGCCTGCGTTCCTGCAAAGTTCCTTGAACTCAACAAGAAGGCCTTTGAGCTGGGACGGGGTGCAGAAGCATAAGACCGGCGGGCGGGCGCTCACCGGCATGGCAGGCTGCTTATAAGTATCTGGATTGGGGGAAAACATGAAAGCAGACAATTATGTATTTACCGGCAAAGGGAAGGTAAAGCTCCGCGAGCTGCCGACCGACAGCTCGAAGGACGGGGTCGAACGGGAGAAAATATTAGAGAAGTTCCAGAAAAACCTGGTGAAGCTGGACGAGCTCCAGAACTGCTTTTATGCGGACGGAAAGGAAGGAATCATCGTTGTCCTGCAGGCGCTTGACGCAGCAGGAAAGGATTCCCTGATCCGCCGCGCGCTCGCGGGGGTCAATCCGCAGGGTGTAAAGGTTGCCTGCTTTAAAAAGCCGACGGAAGAGGAGCTTTCGCACGACTACCTGTGGAGAGTGAACCAGGTCCTTCCGAGGCGCGGAGAGATCGCCATTTTCAACCGCAGCTACTATGAGGATATCATCACTGCCCATGTGCTGGGGCTCAAGGACACCTATGATATGGCGCCCCGCATCACCGGAAAGTCGGAGAAGAAATTCATCGAAAGAAGAATTGAGCAGGTCGTAAATTATGAGCGCTACCTTTATGAGAACAGCTACCGCGTCGTAAAGGTCTTCCTCAACGTTTCCAAAGAGGAGCAGAAAAAGCGCTTCCTTGAGAGAATCGACAGACCGGACAAGAACTGGAAATTCAACGTGAACGACCTGGATACCAGAGAACAGTTCAATGAATATCTGGACTGCTTCGAGGAGGTCATCGCAAGGACCGCAACCAAGGAGAGCCCCTGGTACGCGATTCCCGCCGACGACAAGTGGTACACAAGATATCTGTTCACGGAAATCCTGATCGATACAATCCGCAGGACAAAGCCTGTCTATCCGGAGCTTCCCGATGACCAGAAGGCAAGACTTGACGAATGCAAGGCAAGGCTTCTTGCCGAGTCCGGAGACGGTCAGGAATCATCCGAAGACGCCGGGTAAACATGAATTTCCTTACGCCGCTGTTTTTTCTGTTTTTCATAATCACACTGGCAGCTTACAGGCTGATCGGACAACGATACAGATATGTTGTCCTTTTTGCCGCGAGCTGCTTTTTCTATGCGTGGGGGCAGCCAAAGCTCCTTCTCCTCCTTCTGCTGGTCACCGTCTGGACCTATGCAGGAGGTCTCCTGATTTCGCTTGTCGGCGGAAACGGAAAGGGGGATCTTCGGGGCAGCCGAAGGCTCTATACTGTTTTCTTTGCGGGAAATATACTCCTCCTGGCCGCCTTCAAATTCGCGAATCTCCGGTTTAACGCGATCATGCCGGTGGGCATGTCGTTCTATGTGTTCCAGTCCTCGACCTACCTTACGGACGTCTACAGAAAGGGCATGGCGCCGGAGAAGAATTTCATCCGCTACGGCGCGTTTGTGACCTTCTTCCCGACGCTCCTTTCGGGACCGATCCAGAAGTCAAGGGAGTTCCTTCCGATGCTGCGAAAAGACGCGGACGCGTCAGGCAGTGCCGGCGGTATGGGAGAGAGCGTTTCAGGCGGCAGGGCAGGAGATAACCTGGCGGTCAGGGGCCTTGCCCTGTTTCTCTGGGGGATGTTTGTAAAGCTCTTTGTCGCAAACCGCCTTTCCGGCGCAGCGGATTATATTTTCAATTATATCCCGTACTATACCGGAATCTATTACCTTGCTGCCGCGGTGTGCTTTGCCCTTCAGCTGTACTCGGACTTTGCCGCCTACTCTGACATGGCCGCGGGGTGCGCTGCGATGCTGGGCTTCCCGCTTCGGCGCAATTTCGACAACCCGTTCATGTCCGTTACGCTGGCAGAGCTCTGGAACCGGTGGCATGTCAGCCTGAACGAGTGGTTTATCGAGAACATATATATCCCTCTCGGCGGCAGCAGGAAGGGGAAGGCGCGCAAATACCTGAATGAGATGATCGTCTTTTTCTGCAGCGGACTCTGGCACGGCCAGGGGCTGCACTTTGCGCTCTGGGGCGTGTACAACGGCGCCCTGATGATCCTGGGGCAGATCACAGCAGGCCTTCGGAAAAGACTGTGGGATTTCCTGCATATCCGGACTGACGCGGCGCCCATCCTGTGGCTGAGGAGACTTATCGTATTCTTCCTGTTTTCCATGACCTTCATCTTCTTCCGGGCGGATACGGTCTCGGGAGGCATTCAGATGACAAAGGGCATCCTGCAGATAAGGCCGGGGGACCTCGTCGGCTTTTATCCGCAGCAGATGTTCGGAAAATCCAACGCGCAGTTTATCGCCGCGGGACTTCTGACCCTCCTGTTCCTTGCGGTCCAGTATTTAAGAAGTAAGGAAGCAGCCGCCGCAAGGCCGGACCTTCCGCAGGGCGGGTACTTCTTTGCCCTGCCAGAGAAAGTCCAGCGCGTGCTCCTTGCCACAGTCCTTGCAGCGTGCATCTTCGCGCTGTGCAAAGAAACCGCCGTCCTGAATACAAAATTCGTGTACTACAATTTTTGATGGACTGAGAAATTATTGATTGCATTTAAAGAAACTGTTAATCAACCGGGAAGAATGGCAGACTTTGTGAAATATTCTGTCAGGGTCATCCTCATGGCTCTGGCGGCAGTATGTATATTGTTTATTCTTATCGTTACTGCAGGCGGGGGAGCTTTCAGCCACACTTACCAGAGCGTGATCCAGGATAAATATGACTTCTTAAGGAAGACGGAAAGTCCCCGGATTATTATCGTCGGGGGGAGCAGTGCCGCCTACGGTATTGATGAGAGACTCCTTGAACAGGAGACGGGAAAGACGGTTGTCAATCTGGGTCTGTACGGCGGCCTGGGAAACCTTTTCCAGACGCAGCTCCTGAAGGGAAATATCGGAAGCGGCGACATCATCGTTCTCGCATATGAGTACAACTGGATTGACAGCGACTCCTTCGAGGCGCTGATCAGTGACATGGTCATGTCCGGAATTGACGGCAGGATCGATATGTATCGTTACATCCCCCTTCGCAACTGGCCTCAGGTGATCGGTTACCTTCCGGACTATCTTATCAAAAAAATCCAATACAGAAAGGAACCGGGAGAGGACGTGCATCACACCCTGTTTGACGCAGAGGGGAGACTGACGCAGAAGAGGGACGAATGGATCGCGGGAGACTATTTTTCGAATGAGGCCGTACAGAATCCTGTGGACCTTTCAGATAAAGAAATCAGCAAAGAGAGCGCGGATTACCTTCGCAGACTCGCGGCGTACGCGGACAGGGAAGGAGCACTCATCTGCATGGCTGCGCCGCCCCTCCTGGACCTTGCGGCAGAGGGCGATGCCGCGAGCTTCGATGCGTTCGCTCAAAGAGCGCAGGAGACGACCGGAATCCCCTACATCAGCACGCCCTCCGAATACATCTATCCCATAGACCTTATGTACGATACCGTCTACCACTGCAATGACAGAGGGGCAAAACAGCGCACGCTGCAGCTTGCCGAGGATCTGAAGAAGCTGGATTAGATGTCCCTGAGACAAAGGTCCCTGAGACAAATGTCCCTGAGACACAGGGGATGCGCGCTCACGGGGGGTCCCCGTGGGCGGAGCGCGCCGTCGTTGACCGCGGACCCGGGGAAGAGAGGAACACCTCTCCGA
>ODAI010690876.1_pt1 | contig 12667 bp, 8 predicted proteins | sample 1539321 | NCBI WGS metagenome assembly ODAI01 (sample SAMN02144231, study PRJEB22623) | gut metagenome | biome: sheep rumen | host: Ovis aries | place: New Zealand
CGATCTTCTCGCGCAGGCGGCTCATGTGAACGGACAAGGTATTATCGTCGATGAACTTACTCCCGTCATCCCACAGGACTTCCAGCAGTAGATTCCGCGGCACGACGCCCCGACGTTCCATCAGCATTTTTACGATCTTGTATTCCGTCAGCGTCAAGGGCAGGGGCTCGCCGTCCTTGACGATCTGCATTTTACTCTCGTCAACGGTAAAGCTGTCGCGCTGAACGGTCTGGGGCTTCGCACTGCGCAGAAGGACACGGACGCGGGAAAGCAGCTCCTGCATCCGAAAGGGCTTGGTCACATAGTCGTTTCCACCGGAGTCCAGCGCGCGTACTACATCCAGCTCCTCGTCCTTTGCCGTGAGGAACAGGATCGGCCTCTGCTCTCCGGCCTCCCGCCATGCACGGCAGAGCGTGACCCCGTCGCCGTCCGGGAGGCCAACGTCCAGCACTACGGCCTGCACTTCGCTATTCAGTTTTTCCTTTGCCTCGCGCACGGACGCGGCTTCGATGACATGGTAGCCCTCGCGGGTAAACAGCTCCGCGAGCCCCCGGCGCAAAACGGAGTCGTCCTCGACAAGCAGGATCGTTGTTTGCATAGCATCCTCCAACAAAAGAGGTGTGTTTTCTTTCTCTGAATTATATACGAATAATGCCCCGCTTTCAACGACAGCGGGGCAATCTTACGAAAACGTAAGGAACGGAAACTTGTCTCACGGTGAGACACATTTTTCTTTATCCTTTTCTGATTTGATCGTGAGGTATTCAGGGTGCTTGTCGAGGAGTTTAAAAACCCACGGCTGAACAAAGCCCGGCATTAACCCTCTTGGAGCAACATTCGTTCCAGTTGACATAGACAGCACACGAAATGTTTCCATCTTTTTGACCACGGGATCGGTCAAGTTTAGCATAATAGCAGATTGCCGTTTATCATATAGGTTTTTTAAGTATTTACGCTCATCATCAGACAAATTCTCCAGTACATACTTATAACCGCTCCACAGTTTTCTGTACTCAATGTATTTTTGGATTTTTGATATGAGCCATTTTGCAAGGTAAGATAGTAAAAGAGCAGCAGAAATAATAAGCGCAAGAAATACCCAAAATCCGAATTTCTCTCGATATACTACTATGTCAAATGGTAGCCATGCTGCAGGGAAGAACAAGAAAAACAAACATGCAATAAATGCAGCAAAAGCTACTCTTACTGAAACATCAAATACTTTACTAAGATCTAAACTCATCCGTATGCTCCTTTTTCTTTCTACAATTTCTGAGTAATGTGGCGTCATTTTATCATAATGCTTTCTCATTATCAACAATGATCAACTGGCCTCTTATGAAGATACTGAAACTTGTCTCACCGTGAGACATATTTTCAAGAAAACAAGGTGAATCATGAGGACAACATGAAACGCCTAATCTAGGTGTTTTATCAAATCTATTGAGGCCACTGAAAGAAGGTGTTGAAATAAAAGAATGGGCGCGATATTTTACGCGCCCATTTTGGTAAATGTTATCTCTTTTTTGAAAGCTTGTTCCTAACAGTTTTAAATACAGCACGCTTTCCTTTTTTGAAAAAGATTGCAATAACAGCTGTTAGCAAAAGTGCAATGCCATAGCCTAGTGCAGAATGCCATGAAATAGTTGAAAACTGAGTTTTAAATAGCTCTATTACTATTCCAAATAGTATATATGGGATACCTACAGCAATAAGCGTCATTATCCATCCCCATATACGCACCTTTTTTTCAAAAGCTTCTTCTTCCTTCTGTCGCGCTTGTAACTCTAAACCGGCAACTCTATTGCTCAGTTCCTCAATTTTCCGACCGCTTTCTGCCCTTTCTTCTTCAGACTTCTTTTCAAGTGCAAATAATTGCTGCTTGGTTTTCTCGTGTGCGGCAGCTTCCTCTCTATACTGCTTTAGAGATCTGGCTTGAATATCTTCATATACCTCAAGATACGTATTGGAATTGAAACGTGCATAATCCCCTTTAGTAATATTCATCAAGGAATCTAAAACTACCTTGTGAGTTCGCAAGAATAGAAAGGTCTTTTCGTCAATTCTGTCGGTATTCCGTGCATCATCTAAAGATTGAATATATTTATCCAGGAGAGTTTTATCCGGTTTCAGAAATGCATAACAATCAGCAAGCAATTTCTGCTTCTGGTATTCGAGCATTTGCGATGGAGTATTCATCCAAAGAATAGCTCCAAATAAATCTGCGGAGACACAAGCAGGAATATGGCCAGATTGAATACTTCTATTGCTTTCATATTTTTTGCTGACATTTGCTATTGCATTATTTGATGTCAGCATAATATGTTTAGCATTCTGTAATCTGGTCGCAGTTTGCCCCTGCCGCTTTCTATATACCATAATGATGGAGCGTACATCTACACGGATGCTCTCCTCACGTTCCGGCGACAAAGAGTAACCACGCTCAAGATATCGACTTTTTACCATATCAAACAGATATGTTTCATCTTCTTGAGATTTGTCTTGATATACTTCATAACTTGTTTCTTTGACAGTTACTCCAAGATCGTTTAGTTTTGCCTCGATACTTGCACAGTACTCTGAAATCTCGGCTTCACTCATTTGAGAATCATGAAAGAATCGAGCGGCATTATTAGCTCTTCGTATATCATATTGAGTATCTGTTGCCCATGTAGCAGCCCTTGCTATAATGCTATCAACTTCCTGGAAATTGTGATCCAAAACATGGACGCTGCATTTTGCGCTTAGCATATCTTTCACGAGCGTCTTATATGATTCGGTTCGAGCTGGTTCGTCCATGCCTAACAAAGCAAAAACGATAGGAGAATCCAAATACACACACAAGTCAGAGTAATCTACCGACGCTTCTCCTGCATAGAATAAAGCCTGTTTTGTTATATTGCTTGCGGAAACAGCAGTAATAAAAGAGTATAAATCAGTATTGTCTTCTGCTTGATTTCGAACAAAGCTATACCACGCATACTCAGTGGGGGATAACCCTTTGTCGCTTTCAACTTTTTCACCCGAAATAATAACTTCGTCTGAAGCATCTAAAATGCGTAGTATGAACTCTTCTGTATTAAAAGAAGAGATATCAACGTCAATAGAGCGACAGTATTTTTCAAATTCATTTATCAATTGTGACCATAATGAATTGAAATTGGATTCTTGAAAGCGATATTTGGAAAGCTCTTCTATTACCACACTATACTTACCATGGTCTTCAACGAAACAATTATTCTGCACACCGACTCCCAAGACTTGCCGTATAAACGGTAACGGAAAATCAATTGAATATCTTTCACTTAACTTTGAAGCAATTACATGGTCTTCCACAACGCTAATATGCTCTTCGACAAGTATATTCGCAACAAAAGAAAAATATGTATCAAGGATATTATCACCAAGATAACCGGCTTTATATGCGGCGTATAGCTTCGTTACATCGCTCATATCTTTTCCTCTCTCTGTTCCACATTAACTTGTCTGTCTATTTCTGTTGCAAGGACAAGCATCTAATTCTTTCGAGATCTTGTGTTATCTGCTTTCGGGCTTTTAACCTCTCTATAGTTCCTTAAACCGATCCGCCAGTACTGCGAAGGATGAGCTCGACTGGATCTGCCCCGCAGGGATGAACAGATACCGCCATTCCTTGTAGCCGTTGGCCTTGCCCCAGCGGGAAGCAACAGCGCAGTACTGAACACCGCGCTCTTTCTTTGCAATCACATCCGGGTCTTTGAGCTTGTCTTCACCCTTGACCTCAACCAGATAAATAATGTCAGCCGTTTCAACTACAAAGTCAGGTTCATATCTGCGGTTACGGTTATAGGTGATGTTGAACTCCTGCGGATGAGGACGGAGCCAATTCAATACGTCGGGGTCGGTCTCCAACACTCTTGCCAGCGTTAACTCACCGTCTTTACTGTCAAACTGCGCTTCGGAAAAGACGCCTTTCTTGATCCCGGTGAACAGGACAGCATGGATATCCTCGGTGAAGGGCTCGAACAGTCCGACGCTTTCCCGCCAACTGTTTCTAGGCCGGAGGTTATAATCACGGGTGCCGACAACTTCCTCCTGCAGGAAACCGTTTGTGCAGTAGAAATGCTGCATCATTTGCGCGTACAGCTTGTTGGCAATATCCCGCTTATACATCATAACGATGTTGCGCATACCGTTTTCACCATATTGTGCGGAATAATGATCGCAGAGCTGTGTGATCAGCTTGAACAGCAGCGCAGAGCACTTTTCATAATCGATCTCCGGCTTTTTGCGCAGTTCCGCCAGGATGACTTTCTTCGGGTTATACCCCTCAAAGTCGATAGCATCGCCCTTGATCCGCTCCCGGTCAGACATGTCCTCCAGATTCTGCAGTAGGATCTCGTTTCTGATTGGCGCATGGCGAAAGTCAGCCATATCAAGATCAAAGTCCAGAAATACATATTCCTCCACGCCTGCATCCGTGATCTTGATGCGGGGAATGGGGATAAACTTGGCCTTAGCCGCAATATGAGTCTGCTCTGTCTGATGAAGCATCCATGCGGTCAAGGGCATTTCATTTTCCCGGAAGACGTCGCCCAGATCTTTGTCCTCGGAAAGCTGAGCTGCAATAGTTTCCGCAATCTTCTTTGCTGCCTGGGGTGTTACGGTGTGCTCCTGCGCGGTCTGGATCGTTTGGGTAACAGCCTCCCGGATCAGCGTATCCGCCTTGCTAATGACGGCATCCGTTGCCTCGTTCTGCGGGAGCTCCGTGAAGGTATAGGCTTCTTCTCTGACCGTATCCGGCTCCAGATTCAAGGAAAGCTGCGGTTCCGCTGTTTCCTCCGGCACGATTTCCTCGGCTTTGATCACATTCCCGGCCTTGAAAATAGAATCGCCGCGCTGGGCTTCATCAAGAATGTCCTGGAACTTGTCATGCGCTGTGAGCATGACGGCGTCCACATCCCGATCCCCGGTGCGTTCTCCATAAGGCAGACGCAGACCGCGCCCCACCATCTGCTCCCGCAGGATCTTCGACGCTGCCGTGCGCAAAGGAACGATGGTGTAGAGGTTATTGACATCCCATCCTTCTTTGAGCATGTTGACGTGGATCACGATCTCAACCGGATTTTCCGGATTTTCCACCTCCAGCAGGAGCTTCGTGTTGGCCTCCGTTTCGGAGCCTTTTTGCTTGGAATGGACAATGATCGTTTTGTTCCGGTATGCACCATCCCGGAACTCATCCGACTTGATATAACGCTCCACCCAGGCAGCGTGATCGGTATCTTTGCAGACCACCAGCATGAAAGGCTTTACGACAGGCTTTCCATGGTTTGCAGCATAGACCGCCAGCTTGCGCCTTGTGTTTTCGTGGCAGGTGATCCCGTCCAGCAGCATCAGTTTGTCCAGCTGCTCGTCCCCAAAGTTATAAAAATCAATATCGGATCGGGTGACGGCAAATGGCGTCCGGGTATACCCATCCTCAATGGCTTTAGATAGTGGATATTCATATACCACATTTTTGAACGGAACCTGTTTGTTACCCTTCGTAACAAGCGGCGTAGCAGTCAGCTCGAGGCCGAGCAGCGGGTGCAGCTCATTCAGCGCTGCCGCGCCGCGCTCTGCCCGGTAATGGTGCGATTCGTCCATAATGAGAACCAGATCCGGGAGCGAGGACAAATACTGATAGAAGGAGTCGCCAATGATCTCATTGACCTTCCGCATCGTTGCATCTTCTTTGTTGAACTTGTCAATGTTGTAAACAAAGATGCGGATATCCGACTCAAAAGTGGAGATCTGCTTGGATTTGTAATCATCATCCGTGATGATCTGCGGAGCAGCGCTGAAGCAGCCGAGGCCACGGAAAACATACTTCTGACTGTTGAAATCGGAAAGATCCCTCTTCAGTTTGTCATAGATGGTCGTGTTTGGCGCAACGACAAAAAAGTTGCGAATGTTGTACTGCGTGTATAGATAGGCGATGAACGCGCCCATCAACCGGGTTTTACCTACGCCCGTAGCCAGCGCGAAGGTCAGCGACATAAATTCCCGCTCAAAGTCTGTGCAGGTTGGGTACATGGCATGGACTGCGCCAAGAGCGCCGCGCAGATTCATGCCCTTGCGTAGAGAAACACTGTTCAAAATTTCTTCCAGTATTTCCAGAGACTTCTTCTGCGGCTTGCGTAGAGACATTACGCCGCTGATATACTCGGTCGTATATTGAGGAAAACGATCACTCATCGAGATACTCCTCCTCATCTTCATACACAGGCGGGTGGACGATGTTCAGCGCATAATCCGTCTTGCCAAATTCGCAGCGATCCAGCAGCATTTGCGGGATCTTCTTGATTGTAATATTCCCGTATGCCTTTTCAAGCCCCGCGTCGAAGGATCGGCAGGCGATAATAAGATACTCGCCGTCCTGCATCGTGTCCCGGATGGAATCCAAAAATGCACTGTTCAGGTGCCGCGTGGTCACAAAGAGGTAACTACTCTCATTGCCGACGGATTGTTTCCAGAACAGGCTGTTGTCCGGCTGATAGGTAAAGCCCTCATGCAGCGCCATCGCAGCCGCCAGCATATCCGCGTCATAGGCGGGATTGATCACGGCCTCTCCGAAGGGGTCCTCGTTGATCAGAGACGGTGCCAGTTCGTAGAAACGATAGCCTCCACCGCCGATCCACCCGGCAGATTTTGTTACGCCGCCCTTATCCTCACCGGAAATGACCTTGTCCAAACGAACCTTGCAAAGGGTGTAGGCATGTTCTCCCATTTCAATCCCAATGTATTTCCGCCCCATTTTATGGGCAACAGCAGAAGTAGTTCCCGATCCAAGAAAAGAATCTAAGACGAGATCTCCCGGTATAGTAGCTATATCGAGTATGAGTTTAATGAGTTTTTCTGGTTTTGGTGTCTCAAAAGCCTTTTCCGTCTTAAATAACGCTTTTATTTCCGCTTTAGATACCCGGTTGCTCCCCGCATCCTCAAAACGCCACAGAGTCTCTGGTGGCCTGCTCGTGTGCTGGTCAGCATAAATTTTATAGTAAGGAGACCATCCCTTTCTTCCGTTTACCCATTCAATTAAATGTGGGCTAGCCTCAACTTTCTGAAGAGACCATCTCCATGTGCCATCTGAACCATCGGGCCGTTTAGGATATACACTTGAACCATCTGGTGCTGTCAAAGGAAAATACAGATTAGGTCTGGCCTGTCGAGAATCATTCTGGTTCATCGCTCGCAGAGGTTTTAAGTAATAGCGCCTCCCATCCGGGTCACTTTTGTCATAATGATCCGGAACAGAGGCAGATATGATTTGATGAATAATTACTCTTTCAATATTCTTTGCAAATACAAGCGTGTGATCGTATCGCGTAGAGAATAGTTTAGCGTCCATTCGAGGACTGTCTGATTTTTCCCACGCAATATCTGCAAGGAAATTCTGTCTTCCAAATACTTCGTCGCACATCACTTTCATATAATGTGCTTCATTATCATCTAAAGAAATCCAGATGCTTCCATCCTCTGACAGGAGATTTCTAAGAATAATAATCCGAGAGTACATTAGATTTAGCCAAATGGAATGCTCCAAGTTATCATCATATTGCTCAAAGGCACTGCCTGTATTATAGGGAGGATCAATATAAATGCATTTGACCTGTCCAGCATACTTGCTCTCTAAAGCTTTTAGGGCCAGAAGATTATCCCCGTGGATCAGCATATTCTCCGTATCCGGGTCGGCGGCGCAGTTGGAGCGGGACGCATCTTCAATCAGAATCCTCGGCTCCACAACAATAGGTTTGTCCTTGCCGTACCAGGTCAGTTCCAGCTTGTTCGCCATAATGATTATCTCCTTCCGCCCTGCTGATGCGGATAATACCAGCATCCTATACACACGCAGTTTATCATAAAACCAGGCAGATTTCTACTAAATCTGTAAGATTAAGCAGAATGAAATGTGTCTCACGGTGAGACAAGTTTATATATGAAAAACCTGCCTTCCTGTGAAGAAAAGCAGGCTTTTCACTCATTTCACTTTGCAATGAATCAACTAATACAAAAACATGTTAGGACATGTGTTTTCAGCTATGCAGCTTGGATCAGCAACTCATTCTGCATTGTTTAGATATTCCCTGCATGTTTTAGCCGTAATATAGTCTTCCTTATGACTCAAAGCATCAGCGGCTTCTATTGTAGCTTCATCTTCCGTTTTAAATGCTTTCATTGAGACATACATCGGTTTAGTATCGCTGTCTCCATATACGATTCTAACAGTGCCTTCTCCCTGGATGATCTCTTTTACAACTGCATTTATAGCTGCACATACGGTGTGGAGACTAATTGTTTTTCCCAATAATTCATAGTCCAACTTCCCCCTGAAAGTTAAAAACAGTTCACTTCCAAGTAGAGGTTTTTCGCTCTCTTCATTTTTCAATAGATTCGCAGCATCCATTGATGTCAGCTTAAAACTTGTCCGCAGTGCTTTTTTCTGACAAATTAGCACAAACAGCTCATTAATATCTGCGATGTTCTCACTCGTAATAGAATTAAGCGCAGCTGGTGGAATGGCTATTTCAAGCTCCTCTTCTATAGCGGACAGTCGTTCGAAAAGATCACTTGATAATTGAAAGTGGTTGATTAGGTCGGGAAGCGTAATGCTTTCCTTTTCAGCAGAATACGTCTTTTCTTGGACGAAAAAGAAAGAGAGTAAAGAGACCGCTATTTTAAGTCCTTCAGAAACGTCCTTAACAGTCTTTGCATTTTCGTAGTGTTTGGTAAAAGAAACCTGAGCATTGTGTAAATTCTCTTTCGAAAAAGAGAGCGAAAGAGAAACGACCGAGTTGGGCATGGACTCCAGAACTATTCTATCGCTCAGATCTTTTCGTATCAGTGTGACTGTTTTTTTCTCTCCATCAACAGAGACTTCAATAGGTACATGATCGAATGCAGGGAAAACCATGGATTTACAGATTTGATCGTGAGTTTCAATCGGATAGGAAGAATCATTGCTATTTACACTTGTAGATATAGATTCTACTCCGTCTACATTGACAGCTCGTCCCTCTTTATAAGCTGTTTCTATTGCTTCATAAAACTTTTTTTGAGAATCGTGATCTTTGAACACGATTGTCCCCTCATATTTTATATCATCATTAGAGAAGATGCTTTTTAGAAGATTTGGCATTTTACCAGTCCTTTCTTATTTCATCTAAAACGAGTATTTTGCTAACAAGAATACTCTTTTGGATTGAAATACTCTCACCCTGCTGAAACTGGCTATCAGGAAGATCTAAGATTGTACCTATTATTTTTACTCTGGCAGCAGCGTCTGGAACAACAATATACCGAATATCATCATATTCAAACTCCAACCATAGCCGCCGGTATTCCTCGGCCTCCAAGCGACGATTTATAGAATTTGCTAATTCCATAAGTTTGGGATTCGCAATAATATTCTGGATTCTGAGATCAGATAGTTCTTCAAAACGTGGAACATATCTCCATTCGCATTCATCATGAAAATTCTTGTATATCTCTACATCTACAGAAGATCCGTCAGTCCGTTTGATGCGCCTATGCATTATCCCTCGTAGAGGTTTGCTAAACGCAATCCGGTAAAGGACATCTTGTTCAATCGCAGGAGAGATACTGTCGGCCGACACTGCCTCTTTTACAACGTTAGAGAAATATCGAGAATAATTGGATTTCGTGTTAATGTATTGTATTGGTTGGAGGCCACTTTTTTCGCCCCACTTTTTAGAAAAAGAAATAGCATACCGTCCGTAATAATCAAAATGCGTATTGTGTTTTCCGATCTCATCTTTTTCGCTTGGACTCAGAGAATTAAAAGAAGCTCCTGTTCCTTGAACATTGAAACTGTCAGCTAATTTATGAAATGGAATGTCACAAAAGCATTTTTGTAAAACCTGTATCTCCGAAAACTTGTACGGCTCACCACCAAGCTCCAAGTATTCTATGTTTTCCGTGCAATAACGCGGCACTAATGCGCGTCGCTGAAGAGCCGCTTGCAAGTATGTATCTTTCGTCACGAAGTGAAACAGAGTATTTGCACTTTGGGCGTAATCCTCTAACGGTATGAATCTTTCGTCCATATTACTCCTCGTTCCTGCGCAAAAGCAGCTTAATATCTGCTAAATCAAAGATCCACGGTAATTAATTATACCATGGATCACGTTAATTGTATATGGGTTTGCGGCGATAGAAAGTGTACTCAAAATATTGCCACACGCCAGTTTTTAGATACAGGGTTGCTTTTTCGTGGGCGTTGTCAACGATCCGTTGATCAAAGCCGATGAGCTGCAGAAGATCTAAAATGGAAGGAGGGCGGAAGGGCCCACTCCCGTAAGATAGTTTTATCGTCTTTGCAGGAACGGCATGGCATTGGTCATGCCGTTTCCTGCTTCATCAGTTCATTCAGCGGGATAAAACCGATCAGATCATACTCGATGTGGATGCTCTGGCGGCGCTTGCCGCTGCTCTTGTCCGGCGCTCCCACATAGATCGCCTTGATGAGCTCGTGCGCCACATAGGGCGTCAGCTCCTCCAAAGCCGTGTACTTCTGAATGCGCTCAATGAACAAATCTAAATTCTGGTTCTGCTGTTCCTGTACTTCGATCTCCTTCCGGAGAGTGTCTGCCGCTTCCTTCAAGTCCTGCTGCTCTTCCTCATAACCACGGCTCATCGCTGCAAAACGCTCGTCGCTCAGTTTGCCGGATACGTTGTCCTCATAAGTTCGCACGAACAACCGGTCGAGCTCCTGTATGCGTTTCTCCGCCTTCTCAAGCTGCTTCTGCTTGGTCTTGAGGATCGCTTTGTTCTCGGTCTGCATCTTCTCTTCCATGATCGCCCGGAAATGGGCTTCATAGCGGAGCACAAGCTCAATGACTCTCTGCGTGTAATTCCAGACCAGACGTTCCAACACGATCGCACGGATATAGTGGCTTGTGCATTCGCGTGAGCCGCTGCGGGCATTGGAGCAAGAAAAGAACCACTTACTTTCTTCACCGCTTGAGCTGTTGAAATACATCTTGCCTTTGCAGTCTGCGCAAAAGACCAGTCCAGAAAACATATGCGATTTTCCTGTCTTTGTCCTGCGGTGACGCTGCTCGCGAATCTCCTGCACCTTGTCAAAGGTGTCAATGTCGATGATGGCGGGGTGCGTGTTGTAGAATATCGCCTGATTCTCAACCGGATTCTTGCGCGTCGTCTTGTCCCAGATGGAATTGGAGTAGGTCTTGAAGTTGACCGTACAGCCGGTATACTCGCGGCGTTCAAGGATATCCGAGATGCCTCTGGATTCCCAGTGGTAGGGATTAGCTGGCTCCGGGTGATTTGCATTTCGCCCTGTCTGCAAATAATAGGAAGTGATGTTCAGCACCTTTTCCGCTTCGAGCTGATTGGCGATCTGCGTCGGGCCTCGGCCTTCCATGCAGAGTGCGAAGATGCGTTTGACCACCTTTGCGGCTTCCTCATCCACGATCCATTTCTTCGGATCGTTCGGATCTTTGACGTAGCCATACGGCAGAAATCCGGTCAGCGGCTCTCCGCGCTCGCCCTTGGCCTTGACGACGGCACGAACCTTGCGGCTGGTATCGCGAGCATAGAACTCGTTGAACCACATGCGAATCCCAGCAAAATCGTTGTCAACGCTGTTCTGGTTGAGCGTGTCGAAGTTGTCGTTGATCGCGATGTACCGGACGTTGTGTTTGGCAAAGGTGATGTTGATAAACATACCCGTCATAGTGGAATTGCGTCCGAGGCGGGAAAGATCTTTTGTCAGCACAACGGCTACATGATCTGCTTCGATCTCATCCAGCATTTCCTGAAAGCCGGGACGATCAAAATCGGTTCCACTGTATCCGTCATCGATGAAGAAAACGGGGTTCGGCAGCTTCTTGTCTCGCACAAAGGATTCGAGGATTCTGCGCTGATTGCTTATGGAGTTCGACTCGCCATCCAGGGAGTCCTCTTGAGAGAGTCGGCAGTATAATGCGGTGATTTTATCAGTTGCCCTGATCAATTCTGTTTCCTCCTTTTCGAGGGCAACTGTCTGTACAGGATTGGACGACTCTATGGTAACATAACATTTTTCGTTTGTCATCAGATATCCTCCAAATTATGCAGCATGATTCGGGAGAGTTTTTGATCCAGCATCTCCGTTCCCTCATAGCTGCCGGTGACCGTATACAGCGTTCCGTCAATTTCCTCCATGATCCTCATTTCCGGAATCCACCATGCGCTCGGATTTCGAACAACAATGCGCCCCTGCTCATCAATGCGATAGCTGCGGCGGCGCTGGTCATTGGGCAATGGATCGTGCTTTGCATAGGGATCGGGCCGACTGAAATACAGCTCCGGGATACTGTCGTCTCCGTCGTCCTCGTCATCTTCCCATGATTCGATCATTTCCAGATATTCGGCTTCGTTGGAATCAAGGTCAAATTTTTCATCTTCAAAATCGGTCATTTGGTTCTCCTCCAATCTTTTCATGAAAGTGGAAAAATAGAAAGTCAAATCGCGGGAGGATGTGAGATCGTATTCCCTGGTCAAAATCGCGTCTGGAAACCTGCATGATTGCTAGCTTTTTTATGCTCTATTGATCCACTCCGCAGCTTCTGCCGTTTGAAACCTGTCACGCTCTAAAACCTGAAAAACCGGGGTGCAGGTCAAATCG
>ODAI010740430.1_pt1 | contig 12667 bp, 11 predicted proteins | sample 1539321 | NCBI WGS metagenome assembly ODAI01 (sample SAMN02144231, study PRJEB22623) | gut metagenome | biome: sheep rumen | host: Ovis aries | place: New Zealand
CTCATGCGGAAGAACGATTCGCTTCCTGCATAGGCATCGTCCGGCGTCATCATTCCTGCGAGCATCTTGTCGCTCATGGCGTTTACTCCGGAATCGGTCAGCATGTCCATGAAGATGTCGCCGTTGTGGAGCTGGAATGTGTTGAATCCGGCTTCCTTCATTTTCTCAAGTCTCTGCTCTGCAGGGAGCAGCTGAAGCTGTTGCACGATCTTGACTTTGTGCATCTCCATAGGGATAGGTTCGTGATCATAGAATTTAATTGCGGGCATTGCGGTGTACCTCCTTTTAATTATCTCCGTCCCAAAACAAAATGCTCCGCAGCTGTTTGCTGCGGAGCGTCATCTTCCATGTACAGTGTGTTACATATCTGCAGAACGTTCAGTCAATCACAGCAAAACAGCTACCCCATCGAGGTAGTAATAATAATAGTATTCTGCTGCGTTTTTGAAGCTGTTTCTCATTGTTTATGTAAGTTTCCTTTACATTCGTAATATAATTTAGCGCTATGGTACTATCGATTATTGTCAATTTCAACAAAGAATCGCAATGTTTTTATTTAAATTCACAAATAACAAAGCCGAAGAATCTGCAGTCATGCCTTGCCCTGCTCATTCGAGCAGCCCTGTTTATGCTTCGGGCATGAGTCCGCATACGGACATCCGATGCATGTATTGCCTTTCTTCTTTTCTTTATAAATGTATCTGACAGCGAAAAACAGGATCACTGCAATCGCCAATAACGCTATTACTGTGGCTGCATTCATAGTGCCCGCCTCCTTTCAAATATGGATTATAGCACAATGCGCGGCGAACTACATCGCCGCGCACCGTGCTTTAGTTAAGCAACCTTATGCAGGAAGTTTATGCTGTTGCCTTTGCGGCTTTTGAAGCCCTGTGCAGTTCGTACTGCTCGTCGAAGTGAGATCTTACTCTCTTTCCGATGAGCACGACTGCAGCTACCATGCAAGCCACTGCTATCAGACCAGGAACGAATCCTGCTGCGAAATGTCCCTCTGTGAAGAGAGTACCGAACTGGTTGATAAGGAATGCTACAGTGTAGCCTGTTCCGAGCTGGAGGCCGATAGCTCCCCAGAGCCAGCCCTTGCTCTTCATCTCTGAGTTCATAGCTCCGATAGCTGCGAAGCACGGAGGTGTGTACAGATTGAAGAAGAGATATGCAAGTGCGGTTACCGAAGTGAGTCCCATAGTCATTGCTACAGTGTTCGCTCCGCCTGTCATCTCGAGTGCGTCAACATCGATGAAGGATGTAAGTCCGTATACTACTGCGAGTGTACCGACAACATTCTCCTTTGCGATGAATCCTGTGATAGCTGCTGCAGCCAGCTGCCATACTCCGAATCCGAGAGGAATGAGGAGGATAGCAAACGGAGAAGCGATCGATGCGAGGATCGAAGTGTTCTCTGCGCCCTCTTCAATAGCGTTGAAGTGCCAGTCGAATGTCTGCATGATCTGAACTACTGTATTGCAGATCAGGATGATAGTAGCAGCCTTGATGATGTATGCCTTGGCACGCTCCATCATGGATTTGAACGCGAACCTGAGGCTCGGTGCCTTCCACTTCGGAAGCTCCATGATGAAGAACGACTTTCTGTATTTATATCCTGTTATAGCCTTGATAAGAAGTGCGCCGAGTAAGATCAGTACCAGTCCGAAGAAGTAGCACAGAGTGCTGACCCAGCCTGCTCCCGAGAAGAATGCGCCTGCAAAGAGTGCGATTACAGGGATCTTTGCTCCGCAAGGGATGAAGGTTGTGAGCATTGAAGTTGCTCTTCTTTCTCTCTCGTCACGGATAGTACGGCATGCCATGATGGCCGGGATACCGCAGCCTGTTCCGATAACTACAGGGATTACTGACTTTCCTGACAGACCTACTCTCTTGAAGATAGGGTCCATAACGGCACTTACACGAGCCATGTAGCCACAATCCTCGAGGAGTGCGATCAGGAAGTACATTACCATTACCAACGGGAGGAATCCTACTACTGCGCCTACACCGCCAACGATACCGTCAGCAAGCAGAGCAGAGAGAATTGCAGGGCTGTTCTCGAGCTGACCTGCTACCCACCCCTGGAAAGTTTCGATCCAGCCTACGAGCCAGTCTGCCACGAGAGGTCCGAGCCATGCCTGGGATACCCAGAATACGAACCACATGACTCCCGCGAATACCAGAATACCGGCGATTGGATTTGTGAGTATTCCATCGACCTTGTCCTGTGAAGTTGTCTCTGCAGAAAGAGTCTTTCTAGTCTCTACAGAAGCGACTATGTCGTTTACAAAGCTGTAACGCTTGCGGTCTTCCTTGTCTACCGCTTCTTTATCGTGCAGATTGATGTCAGCCTGCATGTACGGAGCCACCTGTGTTGTGCCTGCCAGTGAGATCGCCTTTTCGATCATCTCTGCAAGGCCCTTGCTCTCTGTGGATACTGTTTCATATACAGGGCAGTTCAGCTTTTTTGACAGCTTCGCTACATCAATCTTAGTTCCTTCTTTTTCATTGATGTCAGTCTTGTTAAGAGCAACTACCACAGGGATACCAAGCTCCAGAAGCTGTGTTGTAAAGAAGAGCGATCTGCTCAGGTTGGTAGCATCTACGATATTGACGATAGCATCAGGGTTGGATGTGCGGACATATTCACTCGTAATACCCTCCTCAGGAGTGAACGGTGACATAGAGTAGGCACCCGGAAGGTCTACAGCGATAACCTCCTTATCTCCTGCGAACTCCTTCTTCAGCTGGAACTCTTTGCTGCCAACTGTAACTCCTCCCCAGTTTCCGATCTTTTCGTTTCTGCCCGTAAGGGCATTGTACATTGTAGTCTTGCCGCTGTTCGGATTACCGGCAAAAGCAATTCTCATTTGCAATACCTCCTTGTATATATCATTTTCCTATATGAGCTAAATTATGATTGCTTTGGAAAGCAATTCATCCAGATTGTATCTGCCATCCTTTATAACGACGATGCAGCTTTTTTTCTTTTTGGAAATGAGAGTAATCGGCTCACCCGCATAGCAACCCAGTCTGAACAGGAACGAATTCATATCGTCATCATCAGTATTGATTTCTTTGATGATATAGGTCTGTCCCGGTTCAGCATCCATCAAAGTCAGGATACTGCCTGATATATCTTTCGTTTCCTCTTCAGACTTTGCGCCTGCCGAGCCATTTTTCATTGCATAAGCAAGATCCATCGTACTTCCTCCTAAATTGTTAGTATAGCTTAACTATCGTTAGTTATAGCTAACTAACGCCGGTTTGTCAAGCAAATTCCGACTATTGTTATAGGAATTTTCGGACTATAAAAGCCCTGAGACTTTCGTCCCAGGGCCGTTTCTGAAGTCATTACCGATTTGTCATTCTAGTCCCAAAGTGGCTCAACTTCTTTCTCTTCCGGATCTTTCTTCAGCGCTATATTAAGAATGATGGCAACTATAGCAGCCGGAACGATTCCGGATCCGCCGAAGATGTATCCGACAAACGGCGGCATGAACGCAAGAACGTTCGCAGTGGAGCCAAGACCATAGCCGAGTCCGAGGGATACTGCAACGATGGTAACCTCACGGTTGCCAATTCCGTCTTTGGTGATCAGCTGTATGCCGCTGACTACGATAGAAGCAAACATCATTACAGCAGCTCCTCCAAGTACGGACTGAGGCATGAGCTGTACGATTGCAGCCAGCTTAGGGCAGAATCCGCAAAGCACCAGGAAGATAGCGCCCATCGTGAGAGCATAGAGATTGACGATCTTGGTCATTCCTACAAGTCCTACATTCTGGCTGAACGATGTGTTAGGCAGAACTCCGAAGAAAGTAGCGAATGTTGATCCGATACCGTCACATGCTACACCGCCTGAAAGCTCCTTATCTGTAGCTTCACGTCCGAGGCCGCCCTCAGTGATACCTGAGAGGTCTCCTACCGTCTCAACTGCAGTTACGATAAACATGATCATGATAGGAATAATAGCTCTTGCATCAAATACGAATTTGACAGGCATGATCTTCGGAAGCGAGAACCATGCTGCCGCGGCTACCTTATCCCACTGCAGCACCCACGAATGGATGAAAGTTTCTCCCTCTACAACATAAGTGGTGTCAAGGAAGAGCGGTAGTATTGCGCATATGATGTATCCGAAAATGATTCCAAAGAGAATCGACGCTGCTGACAGGATGCCCTTTGTGAAGTGCTTAAGCAGAATGATTGCTATGAGCACTGCAAGTCCTATCATGAGATTGGTTGGAGAACCAAAGTCCTTGTTGTTGTTTCCGCCGCCGAACGAGTTGATACCAACGCTGATCAGCGACAGTCCGATTGCTGTAACTACCGTACCGGTTACTACACTAGGGAAGAATCTGCGCAGAGGTTTGAGCAGGAATCCGAGGATCATCTCGAAAATACCGCCGATCATGCAGGCACCGAGGATAGCTCCATAAGCAACTACTCCACCTCCCATGGAGCCTGCAACTCCGCTGCACACACCGATAAACCCTGAGCTTGTACCCATTACACACGGCAGGCGTGCTCCGATCGGGCCGATAGTCCAAAGCTGTACAAGCGTAACCAGACCCGCAACAAGCATAGCATTCTGGATCACAGGCACCATCAGGCCGGCATCTCCGAGAGAACATGCTCCTCCAATAACAAGGATCGGTGTCAGGTTACCGACAAACATGGCCAGCACGTGCTGCATTCCAAGTATGATCGCTTTCCCGGTAGGGATCCTTCCCTCGAGCTCATACTCTGAAGTCATTACGCTGAGGCCCTTTTTTTCTTTAACTTCTGCTGATGACATTAACTCTACCTCCTCCCCTTTTCCAATTGTTTAGACTTGTTTTGATTTTAGCAAATTGCAAGACCATTCAAAACTATTTTTTGCATATCTTTGATGCCCCCACTATACATGCGATTGCAGCGCCAAGCAGCCGGCAATCCTCAACGGTATGCCTTGCACTATAGATATTTTAAGCATTCTGTAGTAAATTATAGGTGAATGGCCGGTACTTATTTAAAACTATAATCCGCCGGAGAAATGATAAAAGATAACACTTTTTTGCAGCAGCACTATTAAGGAAGGAAGGGTATATATGGCTGAATGGAAAAATCTTGATACACTTAATTCTTATAAGGCACTTGCAGCATCAGATCATCGCGTAGACCTCAAGGAGGTCCTTGCCGGAGCTGAAGGCGCAGACAGAGTCAGAAGCTATTCCGTACCAATGGCATGCGGACTTTCATACAACTATGCAGCTAAACAGGTAGACAGCGAAGTCCTTTCCATGCTGGCTGACCTGGCAGCAGAGTCCGATCTTTCAGGAAAATTCGAAGAGCTCTACAACGGAGCAATGATCAATACAGGCGAGAAGAGACTTGTACTTCACCACCTCACCCGCGGACAGCTTGGCAATCCAGTTGTGGAAGATGGCGTTGACAAGAGAGAATTCTACCTCGGAGAGCAGAAAAAAGTAGCAGATTTTGCTGCTAAGGTGCACTCCGGCGAAATCACAAATGCCGCAGGAGAAAAATTCACAACAGTAGTTCAGATAGGTATAGGCGGAAGCGACCTTGGTCCACGCGCCATGTATATAGCGCTCGAAAACTGGGCAAGAGCCAACAACTGCCTTCTCATGGACGCGAAATTCATAAGCAATGTTGACCCGGATGACGCTGTAAGCGTGCTCAACACAATCGATGTTGCCCACACCATCTTCATCCTGGTTTCCAAGTCAGGCACAACGCTCGAGACACTGACCAACGAAGCATTCGTAAAGAACGCGCTCAGCAAAGCCGGTCTCGATCCTTCACGCCACATGATAGCTGTCACAAGCGAGACATCTCCTCTTGCATCCAACAGCGATTATCTTGCAGCCTTCTTTATGGATGACTACATCGGAGGCAGATACTCCTCAACATCCGCAGTAGGCGGAGCCGTTCTCTCGCTCGCATTCGGAGCAGACATCTTCGGCAGATTCCTCGACGGAGCTGCAGCTGCAGACAAACTTGCAGCAGAGACAGATCCGATGAAGAATGCAGCTATGCTCGACGCTCTTATCGGCGTATATGAGCGCAACATTCTCGGATATGAGAGCACTGCAGTGCTTCCGTACGCACAGGCACTCGCAAGATTCCCTGCTCACCTGCAGCAGGCAGATATGGAATCCAACGGCAAGTCCGTAAACCGCTTCGGTGAGCCTGTAAACTACAAGACAGGTCCTGTGCTCTTCGGTGAGCCGGGTACAAACGGACAGCACTCGTTCTATCAGCTGCTCCACCAGGGCAAGGACATTGTCCCGCTGCAGTTCGTAGGTTTCAGAGAAAACCAGACAGGTGTTGATGTAGACATCCAGGGCAGCACAAGCCAGAAAAAGCTAGGCGCAAACGTAGCAGCTCAGATAGTCGCATTCGCCTGCGGAAAGGATGATGAGAATCCGAACAAGAACTTCGATGGCAACAGACCTTCGAGCATCATCACAGGAGATCAGTTGACACCTGAATCACTTGGCGCTCTTCTTGCACATTTTGAGAACAAGATCATGTTCCAGGGATTCCTGTGGAACCTCAACAGCTTCGACCAGGAAGGCGTGCAGCTCGGAAAGGTTCTGGCCAAAAAGGTACTCGCACACGATACAGACGGCGCTCTTGCAGTTTACTCAGAACTGCTCGGTATATAGCCGTAATACAGCAGCAATAAAAGACTGCCGCTCACGAAACATCACGTTTCGGAGCGGCAGTTTATTATTATGTCTAAAAAGTTTTATTTACCTTCAGATTTCCTCAGCAAAGCCTCTACCTGATCTCTTTTTGCATGCAGGACGCATCCTCCTATGTGATCACCCGCAAGCACGCCTCCGTCTCTCAGTGCTGTAAACAATCCGGAATCCAATGCTTCACGGACCGATGTCTCCTTTACGTTTATATCAGAATATGCCGAGAACGGACAAGGTTCAGCTCCTCCATGCGAATTTATATGGAAGAATCCCCGGCCGGCAGCGAGGCATCCGCCGGAACTTTTTTCGTCCCCCGGGAAAGCGATATACATCATATCCTGATTCTCAGCCCTAAGGTGATCCATCCTCTCCGTCATGAACTCGCGGTCGCTGTCATCTGGAGCAAGCTCCCGGCTTTCGTCCGTAACAGGCACATATTCTATATAGAAAACCGCCTTGCAGCCCCTCTGACGCATAAGATCGAGGAATTCATCAGAATACACTTCACCAATGTTCTCCTTTGTGACCGTAACAGAAACGCCGTAGATCAGGCCTCTGCTGCACAGCTCATCCATATTGGCGATGAGTCTGTCGTAGACGCCTTCACCCCGCCTTGAATCCGTCTCCTCTTTGCCTCCCTCAATGCTCATTACCGGTATGAGGTTGCGGCATTTGTCGAGAAGCTCAAAATACTTCTCATCCATGTAAGTGCCGTTGGTAAATATCGGAAAAATGATATTCTGCATGGTACCGGCAGCCATGATGACATCTCTCCTGAGCATAGGCTCCCCGCCTGCAAGAAGTATGAAGCTTATTCCAAGCTCTTCTGCCTCACGGAATATCTTAAGCCATTCCTCATCGTTGAGCTGCATGCTTGCCTGACAGTCGACTGTAGCGTTGTTGGCTCTCGAGTAGCACCCTGCGCAATGGAGATTGCAGCTCGAGGTAATGCTGGCAATAAGATAAGAAGGCACATGAAGTCCGTTCTTCTCTTCCTCAACTCTGATTTTATTTGCTTTGGCACTGGCCAGAGCAAATTTTGCAAGGAACGCGCTTTCTCTCGGATTTCTGAGAGTTGCTTTCAGCGCATCTTTAACTACCTGTTCAACTCCCTCTGACAGGTATTGCTGAATATCAAACTGTTCTTTCATAAGTTTTTTGCCTTCCTCTACATCAGAGGAGATATCATCTTTGCAAGTCCTCCGATAAGCTTGTACGAGAACTTATCTTTCCTGATGGTTTCAGAAGTAACCATTCTGCACTTTGAAAGAGTATCCTGGAAATCCTCTTCTATATCCTTTATACAGTCAGTCTTATACAGATAAGTAGCACATTCAAAATGATGGTAAAGGCTCCTGTAATCGAGATTGATGGTTCCGACAACAGCCTTTATACCGTCACTTACAAACACCTTTGCATGTACAAAACCAGGTGTATATTCATAGATCTTTACGCCTGCATTACACAGTTTTCTGTAGTGAGTCTTCGCAAGAGAGAAAGCCACTTTCTTATCCGGGATGCCCGGGAGTATCAGCTTTACATCGACTCCGCGCTGAGCTGCAAAGCAAAGCGCTGTCTCAAGCTCACCATCGAGTATCAGGTAAGGCGACATGATGTGCACATAATCAGTTGCACGGTTGAGTATGTCCATGTACACCGCCTCGCCTGCCTTATACTCATCGAGCGGGCTGTCGCAATACGGCATTACATACCCGTTTGCGTTTTTTTCATCTGCGGGAAGCGAAAGCCATTTATCGTAGTCTCCGGCTTCCTCCATGAGATTCCACATCTGAAGGAACATAAGGGCAAAACTTCTGGCCGCAGGCCCCTTGAGCATTACAGCTGTATCCTTCCAGTGGCCAAATCTTTCTATACGGTTTATATATTCGTCAGCCAGATTGACTCCTCCATTGAAAGCAACCTTGCCGTCAATAACGAGGATCTTACGATGATCGCGGTAATTGTAGTGCGAGGATACCACCGGCTTGATCGGTGAGAAGGCTTTCGCATGGATGCCCTGCGCCTCAAGCAGCTTGAAGTAATTGACCGGGAGAGTAGACATCTCACACATGCCATCATACATAACTCTGACTTCAACGCCTTCTTTCACCTTGCGTGTCAGCACATCGAGTATGCGACCCCACATATAGCCTTCTTCAACTATAAAATACTCCATGAAGATGTATTTCTCAGCTTTTTCGAGCTCCGTCAGCATGGCTTCGAATTTCTTTTCGCCAATCGGGAAGAACGTTACTTCGGTTTTATCATAGACCGGGAAACACCCTGTTTTGTTCAGGTATTTGCTGAGATCATCTGTGCCTGATCCGTCATGCTCTATCTCACGTATCACGTTCTGAGGCTGCTCGAGCCTTTTACGTGTCTTATCTATCTGCTTCTGGACCATCTCGGTCTCCATCCTGTGGCCGATATTTGACTGTGTAAACAGGAGCATTGCGGCACCAGGCAGCGGCACAAGAGATATTACAAGCATCCAGGTCAGTTTTGCAGAAGAGTCCATGCCGCTGTTGAACAGATAGACTATCATCACGAAGGTAAACACCCACTGTACGTTCATCAGCATCGGCAGCTTTTCTCTGAACTGAAGATATGCCATTACGAGAATCACTATCTGTAATACCAGCAGAGCTGCGATAACAAAAAATCTGCTGAAAATGAGATGTGTTATTCCTTTTTTGACCGGCTTTGCAAGGCTTACTATTCTTTCTTCTTCCATAAATCAGCTCCCTGATTATCACTAAACAATAACCATATGATACCACACAAGAAGCTATTTTCTGATGTATTTCTGATCTTTGTCAGGCACTCCTTCTGTATCTGAAATATATCTTTCAACTGTCATATGAAGGTCGGATTTTTCCATTTAGCATTCTAAAAGTCTGGTAAGGCAGTTATATGTTATCTCATATATAGACTGATACCTGAAGTTCACGCCGGCAGTCTCCATCGCTTCCTTTTGCTTGGCTGTCACCTCGGAGTACGGATAAATGCCGAACATGAACGGATAAAAAACATATATGACATGCTCAATGTCTGACTCACTCATATCCGGACAGTGTTTCCCTAGGATCTCCCTGAACAGCTTCAGCGATTTTCCGTAAGCCGTTTTAAATGATGCCAGCATCTCTTCACGGCTGTTTTCTTCCATATCATAGTTGTTCATTGAAAGGAGTTTCAGAAGCTGGGCTCTCTTCTGAAGCGATTTTGCGATCAGATCTGCGACCTGAATTCTGCTGTATGACTCTCTGCTTTCTGATATTCCTTCAAGCTCATCGTTCCACTTGTTATACTCGCGTTCGAAAAGCGCAAGGAAAATCTCTTCCTTCGTATGGAAATAGTTGTATATAGTAGGGCGCGAGAATGATGTGATATTACCGATCTCCTTGAGAGTAATGTCTTTAAAGCTCATCGTCTGATACAGCTGCTCGCACGCATTTACGATTTCCTCTCTTCTCTGCGCGATTATTTCCGGTGTTCCCTTAAACATTCACATTTACCTCATTATGCACTTAATCGTTCCAGACTTCGCCGAAGAGCACATCATCATTGAGATGCGCAAACATAGGAGCGAATCCTTCAGGCCGGTCCCTTCCTGCAGTCTGTACTGCCTTCTCACTCATTTTATGCCTTTTTTACGGTCTGATGTTGACCGGATAGTTGTATGCTTTGTTTAAGCATTAGCTCACAATTGGTTGACTTTGTGTCAGCACTCATATGATAGCTCAGTTCTGACACTGTGTCAACCGAATAAACTCCTGCATAACCGGATTTATCCAGCGATCCTTGCTGCAAAGGTAATATGAATTCATCCTGATTCCGTGGTCCTTTACATTAAGTTTTGCAAGCTCTCCGTTTTCGACCATGCCCGATACGACATACTCCGGCAGCAGCGCAACCCCAAAGCCGCCTGATAACAATCAAGAGTTCAGCAGCAATACCATAAACGCCAAAGACTCCGGTCACCATTGAATGGTTCTGGAGTCTTTGGCTATTTGGTTTAACAATAGTATTCTCCGGGCAATTATTAACCAACATTTTAATAATAGGTTGATATTATTGCCCGAAGGATTTACACTATATATGTTCATTCAGAAGAAGGTATTTGGGGCCAGATGTCACAGGGAGGAAAATGTGAGCAGCAGAGATGAGTTCCTTAAGATACTTGAAGAATGCCGCGGAGAATTCATTTCGGGGGCTGATGCCGCCAGACGGCTGGGCATATCCGGGACCGCAGTTTGGAAGGCTGCCAGAAAGCTCAAAAGCGAAGGGTATATGATTGAGTCAGTTACCAACAAGGGTTACAGACTCCGTGATGATTCTGATGTGCTTTCATACGATTCAGTATCCAGACATCTTGATCCATCTGTTTCAGATGTCCTTACGGTAGATGTATTCACATCAACAGATTCAACAAATAACGTTTGTAAAAACAAGGCAGCTGAAGGCGCACCTGAGGGCTATGTAGCTGTTTCCGCCAATCAGACAGCCGGGCGCGGCAGACGCGGCCGAAGCTTCTACTCACCTTCCGGCACAGGATTATACCTCAGCATACTTCTCAGGCCTGAAGGGCTTTCTGCAAGAGAGTCCCTCATGTTCACAACCATGGCAGCTGTAGCAGTATGCGAAGCTATTGAAGCTGTCTCAGGCAAGGAGACCGGGATCAAATGGGTCAACGATATATTTATGGATGACCGAAAGGTCTGCGGAATCCTGACAGAAGCTTCTTTTGACCTTGAGAGCGGAACACTTGACTACGCCGTCGTAGGGATAGGAATAAATGTTTTCACACCAGAAGGAGGATTTCCTGAAGAGATCCGGGATACCGCCGGTGCCATTTACAGTGAACGCGAAGCGTCAGGTTATTCCTTATCTGACATAAGAGGCCGCCTTGCAGCAGCTGTTATCAGCAGATTTATGGGATATTATCTTGAGGCTAAAAAAAAGAACGCAGCTATTGGAGATCTCCCGGCTCACATATCCGAATACCGTAAAAGATGCATTGTCATAGGCAAGGACATCAATGTGCTGATGCCGGGGGCCGATCCGGCACCGGCCCATGTACTTGATATAGATGACGAGTGCGGTCTCATAGTCCGCTATCCCGATGGGAACCAGGAAGTCCTGAGAAGCGGCGAGATCAGCATCAGACTATCAAAATAACTTTTTAAGGAGTAAAAAAAATGACCGTTATGACCAATTCCGCAAAGAAAACAAATCTAAAGACAATTGATTTCGCACTCGCAGCATGTTTTGCTGCCGTTATGGCAGTTTGCTCATGGATATCCATTCCGGCAGCAGTTCCTTTCACAATGCAGACCTTCGGCGTATTTCTTGCGGTTGGTCTTCTTGGCGGCAAGCTTGGAAGCATCGCTATAGTTGTCTATCTTCTGCTTGGAGCGATTGGGCTTCCGGTTTTCTCGGGATTCTCAGGAGGCCTGGGTTACATGCTCGGAGCAACTGGCGGTTACATCATTGGCTTCCTTTTCTCTGCACTTCTGATGTGGCTCATCGAATCCTTTCTTGGCAAAGATATCAGAGTTTTGGCAGTCTCTATGATACTTGGGCTCCTCGTATGCTACGCTTTCGGAACAGCCTGGTTTATGATCGTATATACAAAAAACACCGGGGCGATAGGTCTCGCAACAGCTTTAGGCTGGTGCGTCATACCTTATATCATCCCCGATGTTATTAAAATCGTACTGGCAGTACTTCTTACACAAAGGCTCCGCCCAGTCATTAACCGGGCAACTAATTTCTGACCTGGTCTTGTATAGGTTTTAAAGGCGCCCAGGTCGTAATGACTAGGGCGCCTTATGTCTCACAATACTGCGTTATGAATAATCTTATTACTTGACTTCTAGTGAAGCATTCCTCTTCAATATGTTGATGCTTTGGAGCTGGTCATTTTCCATGCTCCATTCTCTTTTCTA
>ODAI010451417.1_pt1 | contig 12666 bp, 11 predicted proteins | sample 1539321 | NCBI WGS metagenome assembly ODAI01 (sample SAMN02144231, study PRJEB22623) | gut metagenome | biome: sheep rumen | host: Ovis aries | place: New Zealand
GCCAGTCGGACCTATCAGCAAAATATTGGATTTCGAAAGTTCCACATCTGTGCTTTTCGCACCGCAAGCCAATCTTTTATAATGGTTGTATATAGCCACCGATAGGACTTTCTTAGCTTTATCCTGTCCGATTATGTAATCGTTTAAAGTCTTACAAATTTCTTTAGGAGACGGCAGCTCATTATTTTTCTTTAAAGAATCCGCCGGTTCAGCATCGGAGATTATTCCAGCACATAACTCAATGCATTCATCGCATATATATACAGTAGGACCAACAATAAGCTTCTTTACTTCATGCTGGGTCTTACCGCAAAATGAACAACGCAAAGTGCCATCTCTATCTGATCTCTCCATAACATTCTCCTATCAACTAGTTCTTATTTAATATTCTCATCAATATTCAAATAAATCATTAATTTCATAAAAATATTTTTACGTTCCATCTACTTTCTCTTTAACAAAAAAGTATCCTACTGTTTTAATTTCATTTTATCCACAAAAAATTTTCGATAAAAAGTTTTTTCGATCTTTTTCGGGACATAAAAATCCATAACTCCCACTTTGTCGGCACCCAGCATGTCCACTTTTCGTCCGTAAGCATCAAAAACGGCACTAATTCCGAAATTTGTCACCCGCACCAGAGGAATTCCTTCCTCTATCGCCCTCGCTCTTACTATATTCAGATGTTGAACCAGCTCTGACGTATGCCCGAACCAAGCGTCATTAGTAACATTAACTATCACGTCGACATCAGTGTCTTTACTCGAAATAAATTCACCTGAAAATATCGCTTCGTAACATATGGTAAGAGCTATTTTCAGCCCTTTCAGATCAATCACATTGGAATTTTTTCCGATAGCAAAATCTCCAATGCTATTTGCTATCGGAGCAAAAATTTTCGGAATAAAATTCCTAAACGGAATATATTCTCCGAAAGGGACAAGATGTTTCTTATCATAATTCACAATGTTTTTTCCGAATTCATCCAAAACAACTACGCTGTTATACACGTTTCCGCTGAAAGAATCCTTTCTCACTGCCCCTGCCAACAAATATCCGTCACTCGGTACAACAGTAGCTAATTTTTTGGTCAAAATTTTAGATTTATCCGTAAATAAATAAGGAATACTTGCTTCAGGCCAAATTACAAAATCAGGAGACCAATTTTTGCTGTCAGATTCCATCTGACTCAAGTTCAGATATAAATTCAGGTTATCGGAAGCTAGAGATCTATTCATTTTATTTTTTTGATGAATGCTTCCCTGCACACATCTGACTTTGTAATCCGTAAATTCACTTGGATTTTTCGGAATCCTAAAAAAACCGAACAGAAACAAAGAAACAAGCAGTACAAGTACGACACCTACTGCCTCATAACTCTTTTTCAAATTTATCCGACGCCAATAAAATCCCGCTCCCATTATGCAGCCAACCATCAAGGTAAAAAATGTCTGTCCGTATATTCCCCAAATACTGAACGCCTGCATAAACTCCTGGCTCCCACTCCAAACATATCCGGGCAGTGCCCAAGGAAATCCAGGGGCATAATGTCCGAAAAAATACATTATGAAAAAATTGAGGACAGAAAACACAAGCGCGGCATTCCAGACATTATTACAGTAAAATCTTTTTGTGATATATACAGGCATTAACAACGGAATCGACAAATAGGTCGGAATTGCAACCAATGCAAGCGGAATCAACATCCAGTGCAGCCTGAGATCAATGGTCAAAGGATAGCCCAGCCAGTATAAAGCACTGATGAAATAAAAAAGCCAATAGACGAAACCATTGGCAAGTAGTGATTTCCCTTCATGCTCGAAAATTTTGCTGAAAAAAAAACCGAAAGCAATAATAAATGGCAATCCGTTCAGAAATCGGAAATACCCCAGACAACTACTCCCAACCTCAAAACAATCGGAAAAAACAAAACTCGATGCGGATAATACCCCTAATGTGGCGAATATTAAATACCCTCTAAATTTAGGATTTATATTCAACCACAAAGAAAAAACTTGCCGCACACCGCCGCTAAACATCACTACATATAATAACTATTTCAGAAAATCTTGGTACATCTTCGATGCAACCGGTCCCACAGAATTCTGATAACGTCCATCATACTTTTTCACATCCCCGGAGACCTCCCAAAAAGTCACCTGTCCGATCTGCATTCCGGGATATACGGTCACTGGCTGAACAGCATTCAACTGCAAGGTCACCTGTCCGATAGCCCCAACATCAATTAAATCTGCTGTAATATTGATAAATAACCCTAAACGCCCTATAGAAGAACGTCCTCTGATAACGGGAACAAAGTAATCGCTGCCGATCACCTCTTTTGTATGTCCCAAGTAAACAGTCCCCGGTGCCAAAGTCAGCCCTTCTTCAGGAATCTCCAGCTCTCTAGCCGAATTTTCTTTTTTCACATCCAACACATAGTCATTGTAAACCAACAGCTTGTTGCCCAAGGTAAAGTTATATGAATTTGGATTCAACTGATCTCTGTTAAACGGATCAATAATTATTTTTTTCTCTTCGTAATTTTTTAAAATTTCGCTACCAGTTAAAATCATGTTTGTTACTCCCCCTTTATTTCTCAACAAATTCTTTATAAATTTCACTGGATTTTGCTGATGAAAACTTATTGTATTTCCCATCATAGAGCATCTCTCTGTCCCCAGAGGTTTCCCAGAAAGACACCTGCCCTATTCTCATCATAGGATAGATTCTCACCGGCTGAACCGCTTTCAGCTCCAGAGTCCAACGGTGAGCAGATCCCAAATTTCCTAAATCTGCGGTAATTTGCAGGAACAGCCCCAGCCTTCCCAAGGAAGACTTTCCTATCAACAACGGAACAAATTCCTTGCTACCTATTTCCTCATAGGTATTCGCCAAATAGGTTTTGTTAGGAGACAGAACATAACCATCATCATTGAATTCTATCTCATGATATGATGTCTGTTTTTTAGGATCCACAGGCACATCATCAAGTTCCAGTAATTTTCTGTCAATGCGATAATCATAACTGTTGGGATTCAGCATGTTCTCATCGAAAGGAGAAATACAAATCTTTCCGTTTCTTACGCCTTCTAAAATCTTTTGATAAGTCAATATCATTAACACACCTCACGATAGTACATTAAATATATATGAAAATTCAGATTTTTCTATAGAGTCGCGTGAAATTTCTTGAAAATTATCAATCCAGCAACTAAACTGACAAGCGTAATCGTGGAGTTGGTATGCGTTTTGGAAATTATCTTTTGATTTCTTCTTTATTGTTAACCTCATGCGAGCCGTTTGTAAATTCTCGTGGGAATGTTATAGCCGAAAAACAGTTTGAATCCTTTGTTATCGGGAAAACGACGATGGAGGATGTGTTGGAAAGCTGTGGGACACCTTCTCTGCACAAAAATAATTTTACATGGATATATATTGGGGGAAGGTCAGAAGAAACTTCATTCAAAGGTATCGAAATGAAGGATCGCGCAATGGTACGGCTGACGTTTAGCGAGAATAAAGTCTTAGCAAATAAAGAAATAGTTAGACCGTCAAACAATGTTTATAATTTCAATGAGGAAACTACTAGCCTTATCTCCAATAAGGAGGCAGAATCTCTTCTGAGGAGATCTCATGACTGAAAATCTTGAGGCAATCCCTGAGATAAGCGTAGTTTTACCCTGTTACAATGAATCAGAAGCAATTGATTCTTTCTTCAGTAAAATCATACCTATTTTAAATGGACTGACTCTGTCTTTTGAGATCGTGTGTGTAAATGACGGAAGCAAAGACGATACACTGGATAAGTTGATTGAAGTTAAGAAAACAGTTCCACAGGTTAAAATCATAGATTTTTCGAAAAATTTTGGAAAGGACGCTGCCATGTCCGCAGGGTTGGATTTTTCCATCGGGAAATGCGTCATTCCCATGGACTGCGATCTGCAAGATCCGCCTGAACTGATTCCCGAAATGGTGAAAATTTGGAAATCTCAGAATGTAGACGTCGTTTTAGCTAAAAGGGAAGATCGATCTGACGATTCTCTTGCAAAAAGATTAACTGCCTGGTTGTTTTACAAATCTTTTAATCAGTTTTCAGACTTGGAGATACCCGAAAATGTCGGAGATTTTCGCCTGATGGATCGCAAAGTCGTAGATGTCGTAAAATCATTTCCAGAAAGAAAAAGATTTATGAAAGGATTGTTCGCATTAGCAGGATTCAAGTCAGCCTATGTCGGTTACAAAAGACCTGTGCGAACCAAAGGAGAATCCAAGTGGAACTATTGGAAACTTTGGAACTACGCATTGGATGGCATCACTTCATTTTCAACGTTTCCGCTGAAATTGTCTACCTATTTTGGGTTGCTTGTCACGCTGTTGGCTTTCCTTCGTGGTGGTTGGATTTTGATTCGTACACTAATTTTCGGAATAGATGTTCCTGGATATGCTTCCCTGATGACGGCAATTTTGTTCTTCGGAGGAGTTCAGTTGATAAGTCTGGGAATTATCGGAGAATATCTCGGTCGTATCTATCTTGAAACAAAGCAGCGACCTTTGTATGTAGTTAAACAAGTCCTATGACTTCAATGTACAAACCTTCAAAGACTTGCTGAGTTTTATACCTTGAACATCCTTAAAGGAAAGTTTCACTGCCTCTTTTTTCTGTTTTTGATATATACATAGACCTCTTGAGCCGCTTTCATTCGGTCAACTTTGAGTGTTTTTATGATCTTCGCAAAACCATTGATCTGTCGATACTTCAAATCTGTATCCAGTATATTCTCAACAGTCTCTGCAATGTTTTCCGGCGTACAACTGTCCTGAAGAAGCTCAGGTACCAGAGACGTTCCATTCAAAATATTGACCAAACACACATACGGAATTTTTATAAGCCACTTCACAAACTTATAGGTAATAAATGAAGTCTTATATATAGCCACAAACGGCAGTCCCATTTTGGCCAACTCTAACGTAACTGTCCCTGAAGCTGCCACCGCAATATGAGACAGATTATACGCTTTCACTTTTTTCAATTTTTTCGTCGAAACAGTCGGTTTATACTTCCAATCTTCAACATATTTCTTTATCAGAGGAGCAACTGTTTTTACCGTCGGAAGATAAAACCTGACTTCAGGATGCTTCTCAATCATCAATTCGGAAAATTTTTTCAAAATCGGCATGTGATGCTCAAGTTCCGAAGGTCTACTCCCCGGCAATAAAGTTATTGTGAGATCATTTGATCGCAACTTATCATCTCTTACGAAATCAGCGTCAGAAGCGATAGGGTGCCCTACAAAAGTTGTGTTTACCCCGTAATTTTTCAGAAAATCTTTTTCAAACGGAAGCAGAACCATTAACTTGTCGATAAATTTATGTAGGCTTTTTGCCCGCCAACCTCTCCAAGCCCAGACAGGAGGAGAAACATAGTGAACAATTGGAATATTCGGATTTTTCTTTTTAACCTGTTTATCTATTCGGTGTGTAAATCCCGAAGAATCTATCGTTACAATGACATCCGGATTGTAATTAATTACAGTATCCACTGTCTTTTTTATAAGATCCTTAATGAAAAATATCTTACCAATAACCTCCCAAATTCCTATGATGGAAAGTTTCGAAATCGGACACAAATTTATGAGACCTGCTTCTTCCATACACGGACCACCAATACCCACGAACTCAATATCTTCGTCGATTTTTTTCAAATCTTTTATCAGACGACCACCAAGATAATCTCCTGACGATTCTCCCGCAACAACAAATACTTTGTGCTTTTTGCGAATTTTTACCGCTTGTAGGAAAAGTCCATACTCATCTACTTTTCTCAGAACTCCAGCTTTATCCAGTATAATTGTTCTGCCTGCTTCAACAACAAGCCCTCGGAAATCATGTCTATGCAAATTTTCTATGGTCTGAACTCCGATAACAGGAAGATCCATTCGAAAATCCTGTTGTGGCTTCGATGTTTTCACTAACACTCCATCAAAACAGCGATCGATTAATGCATCTGTTCCACTAGCATCTTCCTTCGCAATTACGCTATCTCCGGAAACCACAATACTCTGTCCGACATCTCGAATTCCTAACATTTGAGATTCTTTGATACCCAGTTCAATCTCTGACTGCTCCTCTGCAGTCGGTTTTCTTTCGGAAAAAACTCCCTCCGAAAAGAAAGCGCCTTTCAAAAAGTTGGTCCCTGAAATTAATTCAATACCTCTTTCCTTAAAAATATCGGCGATCGCTCGCAACAAAGCATCATCTCCAGCGCAAAACAAGATCTTCCACAGTCGAATCAGGCACTTAAATCCCTCCAAATCCAGAGATAAATCAAAAAGTTCCGGACGCTTAACGTGCCCGGCAAAAGTCACCTTTTTTACGCCGTTCAGTTTAAGAAATTGAAAAACTTTACCAACTTGCCCCAACTTAAATGTAAGTTTAGGAACATCAGGATATATAAAAGTGCGATCGCAACCATCGACAAAAAGCAGACAGAAACCAATCTTCTGCCTCTGACAAGAATCAATGATTATTCGGGGATACTCCCCTTTACCGCAAAATATACCAATCATTATTTCCCTTTAGGTAAACAAAACGATCTACTGCTTTTATATCGCATAAAGTTTACTATTTCTTTAACAGAATCAAAATTTTGTAATTTTTTTTCAGCATTATTTAAATTCTCTGTGAGAACGTTGTCTCCGAAAAAAATAATCTGATATGCTTCACGAATAGCGGAGATTTCTTCCCGAGAATAATTCGCTCGTTTAAGTCCCAAAACATTAACGTCATAAAGATGACCACGCTCTCCCTTCACCGCTCCAAAAGGAATAACATCCCTTTCAACACCCGTCATACCGCCAATCACCGCATTATGACCTATCCGCACGAACTGATGTACGGCAGAGAGACCTCCTATTATCGCATGATCCCCGACTTCAACATGTCCGGCAAGCGTCACATTGTTGGCCAGTACAGTGCTGTTTCCTACGACGCAATCATGAGCTATATGAACTCCGATCATCAGCAAATTATTGTCTCCTACAATCGTTTTCATCGCTCCACCTTTGGTTCCCGGATGAATTGTAACATATTCACGAATCGAGTTATTTTTTCCGATAATAACCTTAGATTTTTCTCCGTGAAATTTCAAATCTTGAGGACGAAACCCTATTGCTGCAAACGGAAAAATTTGAGTACCTTCACCGATATAAGTGTCACCTTCTACACAAACATGTGACATAATCCTGACATTGTCCGCTATTTCGACGCCATCCCCGATAACGGAATAAGCTCCGATCTCCACGTTATTTCCGATTTTCGCTCGATCGGAAATAATTGCAGTCGAATGAATCATTGTTTATCCTCTAGAACTATCATCGCTGTAAACACAGCCTCTGTAACCAAAGCACCATTAACATACGCTTCGCCTTTGAAACGCCAAACATTTCCGCGACTTTTTTCTTTACAAACGTGCAGATGCAAAACATCGCCCGGTTCGACTAATTTTCTGAATTTTATTCCATCCATGGACATAAAATAAACCAATCCGCCACTGTTTTCTAAATTCATGGTTTTCGAAACGACCACTCCTGCCGTCTGTCCCATAGCTTCGACAATTAAAACTCCCGGCATAATCGGACGTGCGGGGAAATGTCCTTGAAAAAACGGTTCATTATTTGTAACGCACTTAATCCCGACTGCACTTTCGCCTGGTTTCAAATCTTGTACTCGATCAATCAAAAGCATCGGATATCTATGAGGTAAACATTTTTTAATTTCGTTAACATCTAAACTCAACAATTCTTCTGAATTCGACAAATTTTCGATCATAAGTCTTTCTCCCGTTCCTCTTTTATTTTTTCTTCTTTTTGGTAACCGACATCTTCAAAAAGGCTGCTTGCCTTTTCCAGATTCCTGCATCAACGGCCGGAATACCTCCAACGATTTTGCCGGGATCGATATCGGAAGCAATTCCGCTTTTTGCTGCAGCGATAGCTCCATCACCTATTTCAAGATGTCCGGCTACTCCGACTTGCCCCGCCAGAATTACTCTATTTCCTATCTTAGAACTTCCAGCAACACCGACCTGAGAAACTAAAATAGATGCCTTCCCAATCGTTACATTGTGAGCAATCTGCACCAAATTATCGATTATGGTATCGTCTCCTATTATCGTATCTTCAATACTTCCTCGATCTATCGTTGTGTTAGCTCCAATGCGGACTCTGTCTCCAATAATCACTCGCCCTAACTGTTTGATATATACCATCCTGTTTCCCGCGGGAATAATCCCGAATCCAGATTCTCCGATGCGTGCTCCCGAGTTAACTATAACACCACATCCTATAATACTGTGAGAAATCGTAACATTGTTTCGGATCAGACTATTGTTCCCGATTTTGCAACCTCTTTCAACAACCGTATTGCTTCCGATAACAACGTTGTCTCCAATTTCAACATCATCTTCAATTTTTACATAATCTCCGATATAGCAGTTTTTTCCGATTCTGGCAGTCTCACTGATGACAGCTGTTTGACAAATATGGGATAGATGCTCGTCCGGTCTACACAAAACCGAAAGAGCTTTTGCATAACCAACCATAACATTCGGAGTAACCAAGGCCATAACATCTTCCGGCAAATCACTGAGATCTGCATCCGATATAATCACGGCACCCGCTCTGGTCTGCTTCAAATCACCTTTGTATTTCCTGTTTCCAAAAAAAGACAAATCACCCTTTGATGCATGTCGCAGAGTTGCAATACCAGATATTGGAAAGTCTCTACCTCCAAATACCTTAAATCCGCAAATGACAGCCAATTCTGCTGCATTGATTTTTTTTATTTCTCCAAAAAATCGCTTATCTATCATCCATTACCTCTTCATTGGACTTTTTTGTCATATCCACTTTTATTTTTGGGAGTCTACTGTCTAGTCTATGAATTGCCTCTTCCGTAATATCAGGGCATTCGGAAGCCCCATAAACAACCACATCCGAAATTAACACCAGGGGATATCCTCTTTCATCTGCAATTTCTTTTATAACTTTTCGAATCTCTCCCTCAAGAACCTCAATTGCTGATCTATAGGCTCTTTGTATCTGATATCTTTTTTCTTTAGTCATGTCATACAATATGACCTGGAGATCCTCAACTTTTCTCTCATCGGAACCGGTTTTGGCATCAGAGTCCATTTTCTTTATACTGTCCTCCAATTCCAAAAGATCCTTTTTCGATTTATTGTTGATTTCCTCTATCTGATCATCGATACTTTGACCGGCCTTTGATCTTTTTGCGACATCTTTCAAACTTACGATAGCCAACTTCGATCCATTCTCAGCTCCAACCGAAACCTCTGTTTCAGCTTCTGCTCCAAAAAAAGAAACATTTGCGAAAAAACAGATAGTCAAAAATTCAAAAAACTTCATCTCATCAGCCCTGTTAACGTAAATACTTGCTTATCATCGAAGTGCTTCTTCTTCAGAGCAAACCCAAAGACAAATGACATCGGCATACCCAGAGGACATTTTGCCCACTCAATCGCAACACCTGTAGATGCTCTGATAGCACTTGAATCATATACTTTATTTTTCGGATACTTTGTCCCCCAAGCACTTCCGAAGTCCAAGAAAGCCACTCCGTTTATTCCCATTTCTTTTGTGGACAAAGGAGCCCTCAGCATGAAACTGACAGTCCAGTACTTTGTACTACCTAAACTGTTGCCTTCTGCATCTCTTTTATAAAGTTCCTTGCCATTCCTATCATAGACTATTTCCCCTGAATCGATCTCTCTTGCGCCAATACCGTACGAATTAAACCCTCGCATCGAACCGCCCCCACCAAGGGTAAATCTGTCACAACTTCTGGTATTGGAAATTTCTCTGATATGCCCGATCTGTCCATTTAACACAAAAGTGATCTTCTCCGTAACAGGTCGATATATATTTCCTTCCAGAACATTTTTGAAATATTTTACATTTCCCATCAATCCCGAATAAGCGTTTGTCATAGAAATATCATATCCGTATTTCGGTTCATAAGGATTATCAACATCAAAATAAGTCAAAACTGAGGATAACTCGCAATTGGTATACTTTCCGTACTCTTCCTGTCGAATATCTTTATTCTTAAATCTTACGACTTTATTATCAAAGGCAAACGAATCCGGAAGCTCGTTAGTCCACTTACCTAGACTCTCATTCCAAAATTTTCTTCTGTTAAACGAGACAGAATAACCGACTCTATGCACCAAATGCTCGTTGATCGCGTAGCGAATGTATGGAGCAATATAAAACGAACGAACAGAGCCCCTTTCAAACTTTTTGCGATTAGTATCACTTGCACCGACTTTGATTCCAGCTCCGATGTTCTGATCAAAAAACCTCGGATCAAATAAATCGATTTTTGCTCCGCGATATTGCTGCATCCACATGATATCTGTAGACAGTTCCTTTCCAGTTCCCATGAGATTATTTTCAACAAAACCAATGAATCCTCCGAAACCATCGGAATCATTAACGCTTAATCCAAATCGAATTTGAGCAGTAGAATCTTTTTCTTTTACAGAAACAACCACAACCTTTTTATCATCTGACGATCCATCCTCCTCTCGAACTTGTACATCGTCGAAGTATTCCATCGCTTTTAGCTTATCTACAGTTTTCTGAATCTTATAAGCATTCAAAGCATCTCCTTCATGTACAGATAATTCCCTACGAATAACCTTGTCTAAAGTACGGGTATTTCCGATAATCTCTATGCGGTCAACAAAGACCTTTTTAGTTCTTACTATTTTGTAGAATACGTCGGCTAGTTTCTTTTCTTTATTATACTGCACATCCACTGTTACGTTGATAAAAGAATTACCAGCAAGAGAAACCTCTTTCCGAATTTTATCCCGCACTTCGTATATAAACGATTCATTATAAACATCTTTAGACTTGAATTTTATATAATTCATATAGTCTTCTGCTTTTACGTCGGAAACTTCCGATACCAAGGAGATATTCCCTATGTTGTACTTATCCCCTTCCTCCATGATGAAAGTACAGAAATGAGAACGCCTATCCCTGCTCATTTCCGCGTGGCTTGAAGTTACGGTGAAGAAAGGAAATCCTTTACTCCTATAAAATCTGGTAATAGATTCTATATCTACGTCTACCCGATCTTCGCGATAAATCTGACTATCATAATCCCAAAACCGCCATATCCGAGCTTCTTTCATGGACAGGATATCTTTCAACTGATCGTCAGAAAAAGCTTTATTCCCAACAAAAATAATCTTTTCAATCTTTGTTTTAGACCCCTCTTTTATCTCAAATACAATGTCAATTTTGTTACCTGAACGTTCAATATATCTAGGATTGATCTCGGTAAAATAGAAACCCCAAGCTTTATAAGCTAACTGCAAATCAGAAAGCACATCTTTGACAATATGATTGCTAAACAGCCGCCCCTCGCCCAATCTACCGTTTACAACACTCTTCAGCATCTCATCGGTTCCAGCATCATTACCTTCAAACACAACTTTGTCTACAATAGGCTTCTCTTTCAATTTGATTACTAACTTATTACCTTGCTTAAAAAATTCAACATCAGAAAAGAAATCCTTCTTGTATAAATTTTTTATACTTCGATCTATATCTTTATTTCCGTAAATTTCTCCAGGCTTTATGGTAAGAGCATCCGCAATAGCTGCTTCTTCCACTCTATCCAGACCCTTATACTCAATTTCCTCAACCACATCTGCAAAAACCGTAGCACTAACGCTCAAGGACAACACAACACCAGGTAAAACTTTCATCAACTACCTCTTAAAAATAAAATTGCTAACAGCTTCTATGTTTAAAATATCATTTACAGTCGTAATTAACATCAAAAATATCAAAAATATCATACATGCTACCATCAAATACTCCTGTAATTTTTCGTTAAGCTTCTTACCGATAATCTCTTCTACAAAACATATAAATATCCGTCCTCCGTCCAGAACTGGCAACGGGAATAAATTTATGAATCCCAGATTTAAGGATAACATTACGGTAAACATAATCAGTTGAGCGAAATTTCCAGATTTTGATAAATCCCCGGCAACTTTTGTCATTTGGACTATTCCACCAAAATTATCGATTGAAGTTTTTCCGGAAAACAATCGCGAAAATATACCACACATTTCAACAGTAGTATCCCAACAATCTTTTAACGCGATTTTAATCGAGCCCAAAAGACCGGATTTGATATAAACAGGATCTCCCCTTCCTATTCCGACTACCTTCGTTTTCTTTGTAGTGCCCCAAGGCTTCTTCGTCTCCTTAATTTCGGGTTTCACTGTAATATTTCGAATTACTCCGTCGCGTTCTATAGTAAAGTTAACTTCATCCTTATCAGAACAAACTATTCCAATACTTATATCCCTAAATTTTTCTACTTTTTTATCATCAATACGTAAAACTTTATCACCAGCTTTTATTCCACTTAGCTCTGCAGGACTATTTGATTTTACAAATGAGACGACAGGTTCATAATTCGGAAGACCATAGAATAAACTCATGCAAACAATAACAACAAATGCATAAATGTAATTAAAAAATGGACCACAAAAAGCAATCCAAATCTTCGCCCAGTTACTCTTTGCATAAAAAGACTTCTGTTTCTCTTCCTCCGATA
>ODAI013280911.1_pt1 | contig 12665 bp, 10 predicted proteins | sample 1539321 | NCBI WGS metagenome assembly ODAI01 (sample SAMN02144231, study PRJEB22623) | gut metagenome | biome: sheep rumen | host: Ovis aries | place: New Zealand
AAGGCCTATCTGGTCAACACCGGCTGGAACGGCACCGGCAAGCGCATCTCCATCAAGGATACCCGCGGCATCATCGACGCGATCCTGAACGGCGACATTCTGAACGCGCCCACCAAGAAGATTCCGTACTTCAACTTTGAGGTTCCCACGGAGCTCAAGGGTGTGGACACCGGCATTCTGGATCCCCGCGACACCTATGCGGATCCCACCGAATGGGATACCAAGGCGAAGGATCTGGCGGGCCGCTTCATCAAGAATTTCGTCAAGTACGAAAGCAACGAAGCCGGCAAGGCCCTGGTTGCCGCCGGTCCTCAGCTGTAATTTCATCCCCGGTTTTCCCGGCGCAGCCGCTGACGCGGCTGCGCCGCTTTTTGTGGTAAATGGCATCAATTTGGTTGAAACTGCGCAAAACTCCTTCAAAAATGTGAAGAAACGAAGGGGTTCTTTTTTATATACTGAATCCAGCGGACAGTTCAATCGAATAGACACAGGGAAGGACGGTGGCCCGGTATGCGTGATTTCCGAAAAGGCGACTTTACACTGCCCGGAGAAGCGGGCTATGAACAGCTGACGCTGGAGATGGCCAGGCGCTGGGGCGCGGATGTGATCCGGGACAGCGACGGCACGAAGCTTTCCCCCGAAATCATCGAGGCGGGATACAGGGTTTATTCCACCGTGTGCATCATCCGGGAGCACAACGCCTTTGCGCAGGCGCATCCGGACGCGCAGCAGCAGACCTTTCTGTCCTCCGATCCGGTGATGGCCCTCTCCGACACGCTGGCCATCACGCCGCTGGCGGGGTATTTTACGGAGCAGTTTGAGATCAACGACAGCCCGGACGCGCTGCCCTGGTGGGAGGTCTGGGACCGGACCGCGGGCGAGCGCGTCCCGCGGGAAAACTGGGTCTGGGAGGACGGAGAAATCCGGATCCGCCGCTGCGTGCCCTATCACCGGTACACGGCCTCTTTCCTGTGCTGGCGCATCTGGGAAGAGATCAACATGTACAATCACACCACGAACCACTGGACCAGCGAGCATCTGCGCCAGCTGGATCCGCGGCATCCGGAGGCATGGGCCTATCTGCAGGACTGGCTGCGGAGGTGGTGCAGGGACAATCCCCAGACGAAGGTCGTCCGGCTGACGTCCCTGTTCTATAATTTTGTGTGGATTTTCGGCAGCGATTCCCGGCGCCGCACCCGGTTCACGGACTGGGCCAGCTATGATTTCACCGTGAGCCCGGCGGCCCTGACCGCCTTCGAGCGGGAGTATGGCTACGCGCTGGGGGCGGAGGACTTTATTCAGGGCGGCCTGCTGCAGGCGACGCACCGTCCCCCGACGGCGCACAAGCGGGACTACATGGATTTCATTCAGCGCTTCGTGGCGGACAGGGCCCGCGTGCTGGTGGACATCATTCATGAGGCCGGCAAGGAGGCTTATGTCTTCTACGACGACAGCTGGGTGGGCATGGAGCCCTACGGGCCCTATTTCGCCTCTGTGGGCTTTGACGGACTGATCAAGTGCGTGTTCTCCGGGTTTGAGTGCCGGCTGTGCGCGGGGGCGAAGGTGCCGGTGCACGAGCTGCGCTTCCATCCCTATCTGTTCCCGGTGGGGCTGGGCGGGCTGCCCACCTTCTCGGAGGGGGGCCATCCGGAGCGGGACGCGATGAGCTACTGGCTGCACGTCCGCCGGGCGCTGGCGCGGCAGACCGTGGATCGCATCGGCCTGGGCGGCTATCTGCATCTGACTGTCGGGCAGGAGCCCTTCAACCAGGCGATCGAGGATATGGCGGTGACCTTCCGGAAAATCAAGGCCCTGCATCTGGAGGGCGCGCCGGCGACGCTGGATCTGACGGTGGCGGTGCTGCACGTCTGGGGCGGGCTGCGCCCCTGGACGCTGTCCGGCCACTTCCACGAGACGGACGGGAATGTGCTGATCCATATCAATGAGGCGCTGTCCGGCCTGCCGGTGAAGGTGCGGTTTATCAGCCCGGAGGATGTGAAGGCCGGCGCGCTGCGGGAGACGGATGTGCTGATGAACGCCGGGCAGGCGGGGGATGCCTGGAGCGGCGGCGCCTGCTGGCAGGATCCGGCGCTGGAGGCGGAAATCAGCCGCTTTGTGGCGGAGGGCGGCACGCTGATCGGCGTCCGGGAGCCGTCCGCCCGGGAAAGCGGAGCGCCGCGCTTTGCGCTGTCGCATCTGCTGGGCGTGGACCGGGACACCGGCGCCTACGCCTGCCATATGCCCTGGAGCTTTGAGACGGAGAAGGCCCCCTTTGCCCTCCCGGCGGGGGCTGTCGGCGCCACGCCCGGCATCCGCGTGACGGATCCGTCCACCCGGGTGCTGGCGGCGGAGGGGGAGACGCCCACCGTGACCCTGAAGGAGACCGGACGGGGCAGGGCGTTCTACCTCGGCGGGTTTACCTACAGCCCGGAGGCCGCGAGAATGCTCCTGGAGCTGCTGCTGTACGCGACGGGGAAGGACGGGGCGGCCGCCGGCCTGAGCGACCGGGCGGAGGTGGAATGCGCCTGGTTCCCGGCCTCCGATACCCTGCTGCTCATGAACAGCGCGGACACCGCGGTGCGGACCCGGGTCGCCTGTCCGAAGGGCAGCTGCGAGGCGGAGCTGGCTCCGTTTGAGACGCGGATCCTGGACATGCGGGGATGACCTCCCATGCGGTTTATGGTCGAAATTGCACCGTTTCAGCGCAAAAATAACTTGTTTTGCACAGCACAAACTGATATAAAAGAAGTAGGTAAGCAACAAAATCGAAGAAGGTGAACCGATGCAGGCAAATAAACTCAGTCGGGAAAGAAGAAGCGCCATGCGCCGATCCTACCTGAAGAGCAACTGGCAGATGTATTTGATGGTGCTGGTGCCGGTTGCCTTTGTGATCATCTTCAAGTACGCCGCCTATCCCGGGCTGCGGATTGCCTTTATGAACTACAAGCCGGCCAAGGGCTACGCGGGCAGCGAGTGGGTCGGGCTGCAGACCTTCGAAAAAATCTTCCGGGACAAGGATTTTCTCCGCGCGCTGAAGAATTCGCTGGTCTTCAACTTTCTGGATCTGCTGGTCGGGTTCCCGGTGCCGATCATTCTGGCGCTGCTGCTCAACGAGCTCCGGTTCCAGCGCTACAAGAAGATTTCGCAGACGGTGCTCTATCTGCCCCATTTCCTGAGCTGGGTCATCATCGCCAGCGTCGCCCTGAACCTGTTCAAGCCGGAAACCGGCCTGGTCAACATTCTTCTGAGAGACGGAGGGCTGATCGACAAGGGGGTTCCCTTCCTGACGGAGAAATGGCACTGGGCAGTGACCTATCTGCTCATCGGCGTATGGCAGAACATGGGCTGGGGCTCCATCATCTACCTGGCGGCCATTACGGGCATCAGCCCCGATCTTTACGAGGCCGCCACCATCGACGGCGCCGGCCGCTGGCGCAAGATCTGGAACGTGACCCTGCCCTGCATCCGCGGCACGATGGTCACCCTGCTGAACATGAACCTGGGCCGGGTGATGGGCTCCAACTTCGAGCGCCTGGATTCCTTCGGCAACGTGCAGGTGAAGGAATTCCAGTATCAGCTGGCCATCTACATCTATGAGAAGGGCCTGGCGGGCGGCAACTTCAGCCGGGCCACCGCCGTGGGCCTGTTCCAGTCCCTGGTGGGGCTGATCCTCGTGCTGACCTCGGACCGGGTGTCCAAGGCGCTGGGCGAGGACGGACTGCTGTAAGGAAGGAGGAGAGAACGCATGACGCAAACCGGTGAAGTCAAGAAGGGATCCCTGTTCCACGGCGTGAAGCGGGTGCGGGTGAGCGACTTCGTGATCGCCTTCATCATTCTGCTGCTGTCGCTGACGTGCATCGTTCCCTTCCTGCATATCGCGGCCAAGAGCATCTCCTCCAACGCGGCGGTGATGTCCAAGTCCGTGTATCTGCTGCCGAAGGGCCTGAACGTGGATGCCTACGCCTCCATCTTCCGGGACGGGCAGCTGACCTATTCCATGCTGTATACGGTCTGGATGACGCTGCTTTTCACGGTGATCGGCATGATCATCACGATTCTGGCGGCGTATCCGCTGGCCCGCAGGGAGCTGAAGGGCCGCTCCGTGATCGCCTTCATCCTGATGTTCACGATGTACTTCAGCGCGGGCCTGATTCCGGAGTATCTGCTCTACAAGGATTTGAAGCTGATCAACACCATGTGGGTGCTGGTGCTGCCGCTGTCCTTCTCGCCCTATAACATGCTGATCATGCGGTCCTTCATCCGCTCCACGATTCCGGACAGCCTGTACGAGGCGGCCAACCTGGACGGCGCGAGCCACTTCCAGATTCTGACCCGGATCGTGCTCCCGCTGTCCAAGCCAATTCTGGCGACGCTGGCGCTGTTCTATGCCGTGGGCCGCTGGAACGCCTACGCGGACGCCAAGTACTACATCACCACCAAGGCCCTGCAGCCGCTGCAGTATCTGCTGAGCAACATGGTGCTCAATTCCGGCCAGGACGCGGTCAGCCTCTCCGAGGCGGCGGCGGTGGAATCCACGCCGGAGGTGCTGCAGGCGGCCGTGGTCATGTTCGCGACGCTGCCCATCATGATGGTCTACCCCTTCGTCCAGAAATACTTCGTGCAGGGGACCATGATCGGCGCGGTCAAGGGCTGAGTCTTATCCGGTTTTCAAGGGCGGCAAGCCCTGAAATAAAAATTGAAGGAGGGTATTCACACATGAAGAAACTCATCTCCCTGCTGCTGGCACTCTGCCTGGTGCTGAGCCTGGCGTCCGTGGCTTCCGCGGATGTTCCGACGGACTGGGAACCCTTCGCGGAGCGGGTCAAGATCACCGTTCCCGTGTATGACCGTTCCAAGGTCGGCTATCCCGCCGTGGACGACAACTACTGGACCCAGTGGATTCAGAAGGAATTCGGCGATAAGTACAACATTGACGTGCAGTATGTCGCCATTCCCCGCGGAGACGTGATGACCAAGTACTCCATGCTGATCGCGGCCGAAGAGACCCCCACGATCCTGATGGAATACGACTATCCGAAGGTTGCGCAGTGGGCCAATGACGGCGCCATGACCGAGATCAACCTGGAGGAGTTTGCCAAGGTGGCCCCGACCTTCTATCAGGCCATGGTGGACAACAACCAGCTGGGCTACACCGATATCAACGGCAAGACCTACTTCGTGCTGACCGAGCGGCCCTACTATGACACCACCTTCACCTATGCCACCTTCGTCCGCATGGACTGGCTGCGCCAGGTGGGCTATGACCATGTGCCGCAGAGCTACGAGGAGACCAAGGACGCGATGAACAAGATCATCGAGGCCGGCATCACCAAGCAGCCTCTGGGCCTGGGCGTTCCGACCAGCGCCTACATCACCAACTTCGGCTTCCGTGATTTCCCGGTGGACGAGGCGGAATGGGCCATGCATTCCTCCCTGGGCACCCCCGGCTTCTCCTGGTATCCGACCGAGCGGATGCTCAAGCGGACCAACGCGGAATATCACATGGGCTGGTACTCCTCTGAGTTCGATCTGGAAAAGGACAGCCGCGGCGCCTCCACCGATCAGACCCAGACCGACTTCATCAATGGCGTGACCTACTCCTACGGCGGATATATCGCCAACAACATGCCCTGGCTGGATGCGTTCTATCAGAACAATCCCGATGCCGAGCTGGCCATCGCGAGCGTCTATGCCGGCGTGGAAGAGGGCGTGAACACCGGCGCGATCCGCGCGGACAACCCCTTCGGCATGATCGTGGGCTTCTCCAGCCTGGCCACCGAGGACCAGCTGAAGGCTGCCTGGATGCTGATGGAGTGGATGATTCAGCCTGAAAACCTGTTCACCCTGGAAAACGGCATCGAGGGCGAGACCTATAAGCTCAACGACATGGGTCTGCCGGAAATGCTCGAGTACGAAGGCGAGCATATGCTGAACCACAACAACAACATCGACATGACCTGCCTGGTGCATGCCTCCAAGAAGGTCGGCACGATCGAACAGACCATCACCCAGATGAGCCCGGTCGGCCTGCCCCAGGACTTCACCCAGATGCTGATCGACAACTACTATGAGCTGCGCAAGTTGGCCGACAAGGGCCTGGCGTACTCTGACCCGGTCTTCGCGGTGGCGATCGAGAGCGAGAGCGAATACAGCGCCACGCTGCTGAGCCTGTATCAGGAATACTATGCCAAGCTGGTGAAGTGCGATCCGGCGGAGTTCGACGCGCTGTATGCCCAGTTCAGCCAGGAATTCCTGGATGCCGGCTATCAGGAAATCATCGACGAGCGGCTGGCGGCCTATGAAGCGGGCAACACCACCAAGCTGCCGGTGGCGCCCTGATCCCTGCTGACTGACTGAATTCGGGGGACGGAGCCGCAGGGCTTCGTCCCCCTCCTGAAGGAGGAAACGACCGTGACCTATCAGCCGGATGAACATCGATATGACAAAATGGTCTATCGCCGCTGCGGCAACAGCGGTATCATGCTGCCCCTGCTGTCGCTGGGGCTGTGGCATAACTTCGGAGACCGCACGCCCTTCGAGACCCAGCAGGCCATGCTTCGGACGGCCTTTGATCACGGCATCACGCATTTTGACCTGGCCAACAACTACGGCCCGCCCTACGGCGCGGCGGAGGAGAATTTCGGCCGGCACATGGAGAAGGACTGGCGCCCGCACCGGGACGAGCTGTTCCTTTCCACGAAGGCGGGATATGATATGTGGGCGGGTCCCTACGGCAACTGGGGCAGCCGGAAGTATCTGATCTCCAGCCTGGATCAGAGCCTGAAGCGCATGCGGGTGGACTATGTGGATCTGTTCTACCACCACCGCCCGGATCCCAGCACCCCCATCGAGGAAACCATGGGCGCGCTGGACCAGATCGTGCGCAGCGGCAAGGCGCTGTATGTGGGCGTTTCCAACTACGGACCGGAGCAGACGGAGGCCGCGGTGCGGGAGCTGAAGCGGCTGGGCACGCCCTGCCTGATTCATCAGCCCCGGTATTCCATGCTGGACCGCTGGATCGAGAACGGGCTGACCGATGTGCTGAAAAGGGAACAGGGGGGCTGCATCGTGTTCCAGCCGCTGGCGGGAGGCCTGCTGACCGGCAAGTATCTGGACGGCATTCCGGCGGACTCCAGAATGAAGACGGACGGCCGCTATCTCAAGCCGGAGAGCCTGAACGAAGCGCAGACGAAAAAAATCCGCGCCCTCAAGGAGATCGCGGATGACAGGGGACAGAAGCTGCATCATCTGGCCCTGCAGTGGGTGCTGCGGGATGAGGTGGTGACCTCCGCGCTCATCGGCGCCAGCCGCGCCGAGCAGGTGCTGGACAATCTGGCCATCCTGGACGCGCCGGCGCTGACGGAGGCGGAAATCGCCCGCATTGAGGAGGTTCTCGGCTGAGCGCGGCTCAGCGCTCCTCCGGGACGGACTCCGCCTCGGTCCAGCCGGTGAAGGTCAGGAGGGAGGGACGGGGACTGTCTCCGGCGGTCTTGCGCCACTCGGTGGGCGGGCAGCCCATGGCCTGGGCGAAGTGCCGGTTATAGCTGGACAGGGAATTGTACCCCACCTGGCCGGCCACCTCCGTGATGGACAGGCCGGAGGAGCGGAGCAGGGCGCAGCTGTTCAGAATCCGGGTCTGATGCAGGAAGGCGAGGGGAGAGGTTCCGATCTCCTCCTTGAAGAGACGCCGGAAGTGCGTCGGACTGAGATGGCACAGGTCAGACAGCTGCTGCTGCGGGAACTCCAGCATATAGTTCCGGTGAATATAATCCAGCGCGGGGGACAGGACGGAGATCTGCGCGTCCCGGGCGGCCTCGGCCTCCTCGTGGCTGTACACCCGGAGCAGGCCGATCAGCAGCGCGGCGCACAGGCCGCGCACGCAGGTCTGATATCCCGGAGCGGCCTCCACCATCTCCCGGACGATGTCCTCCACATAGCGCGCGGCCCAGGGCTGCTGATCCGAGGACAGCAGCAGATGGCAGTCGGACAGGAAGGGCCCCTGCTCGCCCATGCCGTTGCTGGCGCCGAAGAAGGAGGGGCCCAGCAGCGCCTCCGGGTCGAGAAAGAGATAGCTCCAGCGGCTGGGCTCATCGGGATCGGACCAGGTGGTATGGGGCACGTTCCGGGCGATGCAGGTGACGTCCCCCGCGGAGAAATGAACCCGCCGCTTATCGAAGATCATGGTGCCGCCGGAGGAATGGCAGATGCCGATTTCCAGACAGTTGTGGAAATGCAGATGCTTCCCCGGAATCGGGCTGATGTGCCATCGGTCTCCGGTCAGCACCAGAATGGGAAAGGCGGGCGGAAGCTCATAGCTCCGGTATTCGAGAACGGTTCGTTTGGGTCTGGCCATGGATGATTCTCCTTCCGCGACGCGGATCAGTCCATCCGGAACATCAGGCGCAGCTTGGGCTGGGCGCCGGTTTCAGGATCCATGACGAGCTCGAGCACATCCTCCATGTAGTCATTCCACCGGTCGACGATGGGGCTGTTTGCCTGGGTCTGCTCGGCGAAGGCGATGCCCTTTTCGCATTCGTAGTAGCCGAAGACATCCCGGCCGTCGCTCCAGATCGTGTAGTTGCAGATGCCGGCTTCCTTGAGCAGGGCCAGCATCTCCGGCCAGATCTCGTCATGGCGGCGCTTGTATTCCTCCTGCATGCCGGGCTTGATGCGTCCCTTCCAGGCAAAACGTTCCATGGGTGATTCCTCCTTATGCGTGTTGTCAGGGAAAACAGAGATACCCTGATTATACAGGAATCCTCCGGGACGCGCAACTGGGAGGGACGGACGCAGGGGCCGCTGCAGGCGGCCCGAGTGAGAACAGCAGCCGCGATCCGCGCTCAGGAAGGAGCCAAAAGCAGGAAATCGAGTTGTGCGTGTGGAATGATACATAAAAGACATTCTGCACATCAAAACAAGGACGGATGAGTCCGGGACGGATCGAGTGTTCGATTTATCATGAACAAACAGGAAAGAGCGGGTGAGCGAGCATGGGAGAAACCTATAAGCAGACGGCGGACCGGGTGCTGGGCATGCTGCAGCGGGCGGACGGAAATGATCCTTCCCGCGGGCATCTGACCATGAACAACTGGGAGTGGCCGACCGGCGTGGCCCTGTACGGCATCTACAAGACCTATCAGCAGAGCGGAGACCGGTCCATTCTGGATTATCTCACCGGGTGGTATGACGACATGCTGTCCCGGGAGCAGAAGCCCCACCGCAACGTGAACACGGTGGCGCCCGTGCTGACGCTGACCTGCCTGTATCAGGAGACGAAGAACGAGAAGTATCGGACGGAGATCGAAAGCTGGCTCGGCTGGGTGCTGAAGGAAATGCCCCGGACGGAATACGGCGGGCTGCAGCACTGCACGGTGTGGAACAAGCACTATCAGCAGCTGTGGTGCGACACGCTGTTCATGGTCTGCCTGTTCCTGGCCAAGGCCGGCGTGGCGCTGGAGCGGCCGGAGCTGATTGAGGAGGCGGAGTATCAGTTCCTGATGCACATCCGCTATCTGCAGAACAAGGTCAACGGCCTGTTCTACCACGGCTGGACCTTTGACCGGCGGCACAACTTCGCGGAGGCCTTCTGGGCCCGGGGCAACGCCTGGTTCACCGCGGCGGCCATCGAGCTGTACGATATCACCCGGCGGAACGACGCGGCCATGCGCATGATTCAGTCCGCCTGGCTGGATCAGGTGCTGGCGCTGTGGAAGTATCAGCGGGTGAACGGCCTCTATACCACGCTGATCGACGTGGAGGAGACCTACTGCGAGACCAGCGCCACGGCGGCCATCGCCTACGGCGTGCTCAAGGGCATCCGCCTGGGGTGGCTGCCGCAGGAGCCCTATCAGCAGATGGGCATGCTTTCCGCCCAGGCCGTGCTGGATCAGATCGATGAAACCGGCGCCGTGCAGGGCGTATCCGGCGGAACCGGGATGGGGCACAACCTGCAGCATTACAAGGACATCATTGTCACCCCGACGGCCTACGGCCAGGGGCTGACCTTCCTGATGCTGACCGAGCTGATGATCCGGGAATGAGGTCCCCGGCGGGCGCCTGGAACCAGACAGAGACGGAGAAAGGATGAAGTCGAATGTCCACAAAAGCCGCGGAACGCAGAGCCGTTCACGGAACCGGGAAACAGTACTGGAAGCACCTCCGGTCCGAGGTGAAGCGGGACCGGTGGCTGTATCTGCTGCTGATTCCCGGAGTCATCTATTTCCTGGTGTTCAAGTATCTGCCGATGTTTGGCATCGTGATCGCCTTCGAGAACTACGTGCCGGCCTCGGGCGTGCTGGGCAGCGAATGGGTCGGACTCAAGTGGTTTGAGAGCTTCTTCGGATTCCCGGCCTGGACGCGGTACCTGGCCAACACGCTGATTCTCTCCCTGATGAACATCATCTTTTTCTTCCCGGCGCCGATCATTCTGGCGCTGCTGCTGAACGAGATGATGAATCTGAGATACAAGAAGCTGCTGCAGACGCTGCTTTACGTGCCGCACTTCATCTCCATCGTGATCGTGGTGTCCATCACCTTCGTGATGTTCGGACCCAGCGGCATCGTCTACAAGCTGACCAACCAGCTGCTGGGCTATCCGATCAACTACATGGGCAGCCCGGACACCTTCCGCTGGATGATCATCGGCCAGACGATCTGGAAGGAGACCGGCTGGGGCACGATCATCTTCCTGGCGGCGCTGACCAACGTGGACACGCAGCTGTATGAGGCGGCCATGGTGGACGGCGCGGGACGGCTGCGCCGCCTGTGGCACATCACCCTGCCGGCGATCCGCTCCACGATCGTGCTGATGCTGATCCTCCGGATGGGTTCCGTGCTGGACACGGGCTATGACCATCTGATCCTGATGGCCAACCCGCTGAACCGGAAGGTGTCCCAGACCCTGGACGTGTTCGTCTATGAGCAGGGCATCCGGGCCGGTCAGTTCAGCTATGCTTCCGCCATCGGCCTGATGAAGGCCATCGTGAGCGTGACGCTGGTGCTGGCCTCCAACAAGGTCGCGCATCTGATGGGCGAGCAGGGCCTCTACTGAGAAAGGAGGAAGCAGCATGAGTGAGAAAACCCTTATTTCTCCCCGGACTCACAAGCCGATGAAGATTTCCTCCGGTCCGGTCGGCCAGAACTCGACCCCGGGAAGCATCGCCTTCAACATCTTCAATTACGTGTTTGTGACCCTGGTGGCCATCACGACCATCATTCCGTTCATTTACCTGGTCGGCGCATCCTTCGCCACGGAGTACGAAATCGCGACCCGGCCCATGTTCTTCATCCCGCAGGATGTGTCCACCGGCGCCTATGAGTATATCTTCTCCTCGAGCAAGATCGTCCGGGGCTTCGGCAACAGCGCGCTGATCACCGTGGCGGGCACGCTGATCAACCTGTTCTTCACCGTGACCATGGCCTACGCGCTGAGCAAAACCCGCCTGCGGGGCCGGAACTTCTTCCTGAACATGGTCATCATCAGCATGTTCTTCTCCGGCGGCATGATTCCGGGCTATATCATCGTGGCGAACGTGCTGGGGCTGAAGAACACCTACTGGTCGGTGCTGCTGCCCGGCGCCATCAGCGCCTACAACCTGATGATCGTCAAGAACTTCTTCCAGGGCATTCCGCAGGAGCTGGAGGAATCCGCCTCCATCGACGGCTGCAACGATCTGGGCATTCTCTGGAAGATCGTGCTCCCGCTGAGCCTGCCGGTGCTGGCTACCTTCGGCCTGTTCTATGCGGTCGGCCACTGGAACGCCTACTTCGGCGCCATGATCTACATGACAGGCGCCAAGGAGAAATGGCCGCTGCAGGTGCTGCTGCGCGAGCTGATCATCATGAGCAACGGCACGGCCGGCGACCTGACCAACATGGCGGACGATTTTGTCCAGCCGCCGGAGCAGTCCATCAAGATGGCGGTCATCGTCGTTTCCACGGTGCCGATCATGTGCGTCTATCCCTTCCTGCAGAAGTACTTCGTCAAGGGCGTCATGGTGGGCGCGCTGAAGGGCTGACGCGAATCCATCGTTTCCTAAGGGCGCTGCCCTTAAAAATAATGAAGGAGGAAAACCTGTCATGAAGAAACTTGTTTCCCTGTTCCTTGCACTGGCGCTGCTTCTCTCGATGATGAGCTTCGCCGCCGCGGAAGAACCCTTCGTCATCAGCGTGCTGCTGCCGGAGTTCCCCGCCGACATCGACTTCGTCATGGAAGACAACCCCGTGCTCCAGAAGATCCAGGAGCTGACCGGCGTGAAGCTGGAGATCCAGTGGGGCCCCAACTCCACCTATGCTGAAATCTTCTCCACGACCCTGGCGGATGCGAATCCCCCCATGCTGATCTCCGCGACCAACGCGCGGGATCCTCAGGTCGTGAACTCCGCCCGCGGCGGCACCTTCTGGGATCTGACCGAAGCGGTCAACGACGCGGAAAACTATCCCTATCTGGCTGCCGGCAACCACGCGATCTATGACAGCATCTCCGTGGACGGCCATCTCTACGGCATCTACCGCAGCCGGGCGTTCCCCCGCGGCGGCATCTACTATCGCTGCGACATCGCCAAGGAAGTGGGCTTCGACAAGGAAGTCAAGACCATCGACGATCTGACCGAGCTGGCGGAGAAGCTGGCCGGCTACAGCGATGACACCTATGCCCTGAATATGTG
>ODAI011266491.1_pt1 | contig 12663 bp, 9 predicted proteins | sample 1539321 | NCBI WGS metagenome assembly ODAI01 (sample SAMN02144231, study PRJEB22623) | gut metagenome | biome: sheep rumen | host: Ovis aries | place: New Zealand
ATAATTATTTTTTGAATATTCATTGTTAGCAGTAGATATGTATATCGAGGCAAAAGTAGTAAAAAATTATTTAAGAGAATGTTTTTTGTCCACAAAAATGATTTTTCAAGGCATAATTTAAGTGTTTTTCACATTATATTATATGGACAGCCCCCTCCCAACCCTCCCCCCGTAGGGGAGGAGACTGTTGGGTGATGGTGGATGGAAAACCGCCCCCAAGAGGGAGAAAGCAAGACACTAAAGAACTAATAAACTTACTAACTAACAAACTAAAGAACTATCGAATATTGTCAAGATAATTCGTAATTTTAGCCCTAAAAAACGGGCATTCTTTGAAACAAACAAGGTTATTGGCCGAAAAACGCGAAAAAACGAGATTTTTGTAAGTCATTGAAAGTCAACGCTTTTCATTTTCCTTGCAAATTGTTGGCCAAACAGAGTTATGCTTTGAAGGGCAAAAAGCGATGAAAAGTGGTTGGCAGAGCTATGGTTTGAGGGTGTCACACATAACACCTAAGGGGCTCACATGTATCACCTGAGGGCCTTACACATAACACCTGACGGTGTCAGATGATAGGTGTGACAAAACGAGAGGATGAAAATGAGGATTGCAGAGGCAAAACGAGGGTTCGTTTCACTCTAAAACAAGTGAAAGAGTTGACATGAATTCGTAAAAGAAAATGACAAAAATAAACGGGCTTTCTATAGAAAAATTGATGAAGTAAACTATACGTTTAAGAGCATCATTTGAACTCGAAAACTCATCTATAAACAAAATATCGGCCGTTTTGCGCCTGACAATACTTCGCCACGAGGTCAAGAATAAACTCGGCATTTTGTCGCACACGGGCCTCATCGCCATCGTATCCGTTGATGAGCACAGCCATGCGAGTGGTTTCGAGGGTGATTTTCGTGCGTTCGTTGTCGCTTGTGGGAGTGCCCACTCCACCGACTTCATCGCGATAGACGGGAAGGCCCTCGATGTTAATCATGCCTCGACCAATTCCCTCATAAGGTTCACCTGCGCGTCCCACTCCCAACGTGAGCGTGTCGCCCACGAACTTAGCGGCATCGAATCCGCCAATGGAATAGCTGAAACGAATGCTGGCGAGGTTGATGAGGTCGACAAGTGTGTCTATCTGATAGAGTTCCTTGCCTTGCAACATACGTCGGATGAGCGCCTCTGAGGCTGGCCGATAGCGCGAAGGGTCTTTGCCACAAGCCTTGTAAACTCGGCGAGTTGCGGCAATGCCCGACATCAGTTTTAACGACTCAGTGGTCAGTTCGGCCTTGTATTGCTCACCAAGAGCCTTGATTTCCTGCCACAATCCTGGGGACAACGGTGTGTTCACCACGTCGGCCTCCACGCAAGCGCCCACAAAGCCTGGGCACACCTGCTCAATCTCGTTTGACACAATCACTTTCATACAGGGTGCAAAGATACTATTTTTGCTCGAAAACGACAAAACACATTTCAAAAAGTTGGACGTTTGAAATAAAATCGATATATTTGCATACCGAAAAACAAGCATGATGGAAGAACAACTGAGAAGGATGCAAGAGCTGGTTGAAGAACTCAACCGCGCATCAGACGCATATTATAACGGTCGCCAAGAGTTGATGACCGACTACGAGTGGGACGCTCGTTTCGACGAACTGAAGCGTCTGGAGGCAGAGACTGGCACCACACTCCCCGACTCGCCCACCAACAACGTGTCGGAAGACAACACCGCCGGGCAGAAAGAGGCTCACGAGTTTGCCGCGCTTTCGCTAGCGAAGACCAAGCTGGTGGGCGATGTGGTGAAATGGGCTGAAGGTCGTCCGATTTGGATTTCGTGGAAACTCGACGGATTGACACTCGTGGTGACTTACGACGATGGTCGCTTGCAGAAGGTGGTGACGCGCGGCAACGGCCACATCGGCACCAACATCACGCACTTGGCCAGCGCCATCAACGGCATTCCCGCCACCATCAAAGAGAAAGGGCACACGGTGATTCGCGGCGAGGCTGTTATCTCATACGACGACTTCGAGCGTTTCCTCATCGAGAGCGGAGAGGATTATGCCAACCCGAGAAACCTGGCATCAGGGTCGTTGTCGCTGAAGGACAACCTTGATGAACTGCGCCGCCGCAACCTCCAATGGATTCCGTTTACGTTGGTGTATTTAGAAGAGAAAAGCCTCACCCCCTATCCCCCTCTCCAGAAGGCAAGGGGGAACACCTCTGGCGAAAGAGAAATGTCTTTGTTTGCAGAGACAGAGGAACCTTCTCTATTTGATCTTCCCCCCAAGGAGGGAGCGAAAGGAGCCGTCTCCTGGGGCGAACGAATGGCTTGGCTCGACGAGCAAGGATTCAAAACCGTAGAGCGCGAACTGGTGGAGACACCAACCGCAGAGAATATTCAAGCCGCCATCGACCGTTTTACCGAGCGAGTGACTGGACAAAGCAATCAACAACCATCACGCTTCCCCTACCCTGTCGACGGCCTTGTGGTGACCTACGACGATACAGCTTACGCACAGACGGGAAGCGTCACAGGGCATCACGCAACCCGCGCCGGCCTTGCCTTCAAATGGCAAGATGAAGCCGCCGAGACCGAACTGGAAGAGATTGAATGGTCGTGTGCCGCCTCTACCATCTCGCCCGTGGCCATTTTCCGACCTGTGGAACTCGAAGGCACCACCGTGAAACGCGCCTCGCTCTGCAACATCAGCGAATGCGAGCGGTTGGGTATTGGCGACAAAGGTACACGGCTTAGTGTCATTAAAGCCAACAAGATTATACCTAAAGTCATCAAGGTGATTGAAACCGTTGGGCAGTTGCACATTCCCGAGCAATGCCCCGTTTGCCACGAGGCAACGGAAATAGTGGAAAGCGCCACCAGCGGCACACGCACCCTGCATTGCACAAACGCTGCTTGCCCCGCCAAACAACTGAAGAAATACGCCCGATTCGTGTCGAAGGCAGGAATGGACATTGATGGAATCTCCGAACAGACACTCGCCCGATTCATCAACTTGGGTTGGATTGGCGACTTTGCCGACATCTACCAGTTGCGCCAACACATCCGCGAAATCTCGTTGCTTGAAGGATTTGGCGAGAAGTCGGCAGCCAACATCATGCGTTCTATAGACAAATCGCGCGAAGCCGACACCCAACGGTTGCTCATCGCCTTGAGCATTCCGAAGTGCGGAGCCGACGTTGCCAAACGGCTGTTGGGTGCCTACACCTTCAACGAACTCGTAGAAACAGCCGCCACATGTGAAGACGTTGAGCATTTCGCCCATATCGACGGCATAGGCCCTGAGCGTTCAACGCTGATAGTCAATTGGTTCCGCGATGAGAAAAACAAACAAACGCTCAACCGGCTGCTTGAGCAAATCACGCTCAAGGAGACACCTGTGCAACCCACGGGGAAACGATGCGAAGGACTGACGTTCGTCATCACGGGCGACGTGCACCACTACAAGAACCGCAACGAGCTGAAAGCCTATATCGAGAGCCAAGGCGGGCGCGTGAGCGGAAGCGTGAGCGGTGCAACCAGCTTCCTCATCAACAACGACATCACGTCGACATCGGGCAAAAACAAAAAAGCCCAAGAGTTGGGCATTGAGATTATTTCGGAAGACACATTTGTGGAGAGGTTCGGAGAATAAAAAAAGAGAGGTGAGAATCCCGAACTTCTCACCTCTTTTTTCTTTCATCAATCACTTGCTATTGCTTTCAGCAGTTTCTTGAGCGATGCCTCGTTGGTCCACGAGAACGACGGCTCGCGCACAATTGCCCAGAACTGGCGCCGCTTGGCTTTTGGCGTGAGGCGCAGCACATCATGGTCGTGAGCGCGAACTGTCTTTCCGCCATAGCTGATGTAATAATAGTTGAGAAGAGGATATTCCACCTGATCCTGGTCAATCAAGTCCAAAGATGTCGTACTGATTTGGTCGCTAACCTGAATGTTTGTGATTTGCCGATTGTTCAACACCATCCTACGAAAAGTGGGCATGTCTATCACTCGAGCGCAAAACAGCTGTCCAGTCCCCACCGAGTCAACGCGGTAAGCCAACACAGAGTCGATGCGATAATAGGTGCGGTCATCGAATTCAACGCTCTTCAAATTATTCGTGAAAGCCTCTTTAGTTTTTGTTCCACTCTTATAGACTAACGTGCTGTTTTTCAAGAAGATATTAGCCAATGGAGTAGAAACATCTTTACCTGTCACCAGATGAATGACAGCCGGTTTGAATTCAGCATATTCAGTCACTCGCCGACTCAAGTTCTGAGCCGACATCACGCCACAGACGAGCATCATGCATGCAGTCAATATGGATTTTTTCATTGTTACATCCTTTATGTTTCTATATATTAAACGAAGTAGACGGGCGTTTGTAAAATACCATTAACATTAATTATGTGTTTGACCGTTTGCCCATTCCCCCTTCTTTTCTTATCGTAGGAAAGGCTTTGAGAGCAATGCCGTTGTCATTAGTGGCTAATGAGCTTGTCATTAACGGCAAATGAGCCTGTCATTAGGGGCTTTTGACCACGTCATTAGGGGCTTTTGACAAAATGCCCCGACCTACTCTCACGAGCAATGTCGGGGCTTCTTGTTGCATGCAATCTGCTATGTCTAATAACTAAATCTGTTTTTCATTTCTTCTTCAACCAAAGGCCGCAAGCCGAGAACCACTGGCCGAGCCAAGTCTGACCGGTGAACTCAGGATCGGAAGTCAGACCATAGCTCACCACAGTGTTGGGCTTCGTAACGACGATGTTGTCGAATTTCAGGCGGTTCCAGCCGTAGCCCTTTCCATCGTTGGCTTTGACAGCCTCTTCCCATTCGTCAGGAAAGTCGGGCGTTCCTTGAGGGCCTTTAGGAATCTGGTCTGGGGTTGTGGCAACCATGTGATCAATGGAATCCCTCGCCGCCTGCCATATTCCACCGCCTTCGTTTCCATTTGCGGGAATCTCTATCAACTGTTTCTTTCCATCGACAAGCGTGTAGACAAACGCTCCCGTTCCGTTGGCTCGTGCTGCTACGGTGAGTTCATAGGTTCCGGGCATGAGCGTATCAGAGCGTTCCACGCGATAACGCTGGCGATGGTGATCATCGTAGCTGTCAAGGTAGCGCTTGCCAGCAGAATGGTTAGACATATAATATTCTCCATAAGAAGTCAACCGCCCGTTACAACCTTCAGCATTCAAGATGTACCAACCGTTTTCGTTCAAGAAGTCGTATTCATCATATCTGACTTCCACACCATTGATTGTCACAGGAGCATTGCGTTTCTGATGCCAATAATCATCGCTGATTTGCGTGAGCATGACTCCAAGACAAACCGCCGTAACCATCGCCACAATCCATAAGACAATAGCGAGGATGCGATGAAGAACGCTCATGCGCGAGACAAGGCTGTGCACAATGCCGTAGGCGGGAATGAACAAAGCCAACAATGCTGCCACCAGGAAACCAAGGAAAAGCGGCATATTGCCTTCGAGAATCTTAGCCGTGTACCAATCAAAGAAATAAGGTGCTTGGTCGGGCATATAAATAGCCAACAACGACCATACTATCAGAATCACGCCCGCGCAGAACAAAGATATGGCGAGCATCACCAACAACACTTTGAAACATGTTGCAAAGAAGTGCATCACACCATTGAGCATTCTGCGCATCACGCCGCGATGCTCTGGGCGTTCGGCTCGTTCATCAACATTCTGCACCACTTCGTTGGTCAAATTAGCCATATTCACGGGTTTGCCTTGCATTTTCAATTGTTGTTCGGGTGTTTCGGCCTCGGGCATAATCAGCGCAAGAATGATGTAAATCCCAAGGAATACCAGAACGACATTCATGTTGAACAAGACGAACGTGTAATTTCTGCTGAAGAAACTGCCCAAGAACGAGAGCACGAGCATAACCAAAATGATGGCCAACCGCAACTGTGTGGCTTCAATCTCGAAACTAGAGGCCAAACCGGAAACGACTCCCGCAAACATCTTGTCCTTCGGATTGCGGTAGAGGCGACGAGTCTTGAAGAATTCCTTCACCGCCTCTACCCCCTTGTGACCGTATGGCTGATGATACGCCGACTGCTGATTCGTGTTTCCGTCAGCGTTGGCAGAGTTTCCATCAGCCGATTCAGCGTCGCCCTCCATTTGCTCGGGTTGGCCTACGCGGTTGATGATGTCTTTCACGTGGTCGATGTTCACGGCTTCCACACCACTGGCTTTCAATTCATCGAGCAGTTCGGCTATGCGCTCTTCAATATCGTCGGCAATTTCTTCGCCTCCCTCCTGACGCTTGAAATAGTTGCGCAACGTCTCCATATAGTTGTGCAACAACTCGTAGGCATCTTCGTCGATGTTGAACAATCGGCCGCAAAGATTGATTGTAATATTCTTTTTCATCTTGTTTATTTGTTTTCGGTTTTCAATAAATTCACGGTGTCTGAAATCTCGCCCCAAGCAGCATCGAGCCCTTGCAGGAATGCTTCGCCCTCAGGAGTGAGGGCATAATACTTGCGTGGCGGCCCCTGAGTGGATTCTTGCCATTCGTAGGAGAGCAGATGGTCGTTCTTCAATCGGGAAAGCAACGGGTAGAGCGTGCCTTCAACAACAAGCAGATGCGCTTCTTTCAGTTGCAGAAGAATGTCGGAAGCATACGACGGTCTGCGCCTGATGAGCAGCAAGACGCAATACTCGAGCATTCCCTTTCGCATCTGCGATTTTGCATTGTCAATGTTCATAATTCTCAATTCTTTTTTTCATTATTTTATTTGTTGGCGTTCAACGTCGGTGCAAAGATAGGTAAAATATTAGTACCTTGCAATACAAAGTACTATAAATGTGAATGGAATTATAATTCTTTAACAAAAGAAGCCGCCACATTCGATGTGACGGCTTCATGAATTGAATGTTCCTTGATGTTCGCGCTAAAAAAGAAAAGAGGCGCTGAAAACCAAAGGAAAAATAGGTTTATCGCTCGTTGATGGGCACGTATTCTTTGCGGTCGAGAATGTTCTTGTAGGCGGGACGAATAATGCGCCTTCCCTCGAAGTTGAGTTCCTCAATGCGGTGGGCGGTCCAACCCACGATACGCGCCATTGCGAAGATGGGCGTATAGATTTCCTGTGGCAGACCAATCATCTCGTAGATGAAGCCGCTATAGAAATCGAGGTTGGCACAAGCAGGCTTGCGGCTCTTGCGGAAGTTCATCAGACACTTGATTCCTTCTTGCTCGATGAGCTTCAGGAACTCGTACTCCTCTTCCCTGCCCTTCTCTTTTGCCAATTCGCCAGCCAGCTTCTTCAGCTCAACAGCTCGCGGGTCGCTCATCGTGTAGACGGCGTGGCCAATTCCATAGATCAGTCCGCTCTTGTCATAAGCCTCCTTGTTGAGCATCCGGTTCAGATAGACATCAATCTCGTCGATGTTTTTCCAGTCGTTGATTTGCTCTTTCAAGTGGTGGAACATGTTGATGACTTTGATGTTGGCGCCACCATGAAGCGGACCTTTCAACGAACCAATGCCGGCAGCAATTGAGCTGTAGGTGTCGGTACGGGTTGACGAAGTTACACGAACGGTGAAGGTCGAGTTGTTACCTCCACCATGTTCAGCCTGAATGATGAGCAGCAAATCGAGCATACGAGCGTCGAGTTCCGTATAATCATCGTGCTTCAGCATGAAGAGGAAGTTCTCGGCAATCGACGCACCCTCCTTCGGGTGGCGGATGTGAAGCGAGCGACCTTGCTCAGAGTGGCGGTAGATGTTGTAAGCGTAGGCGATGATTGTGGGGAACTTGGCAATCAGCTCAATCGACTGACGCATCAGATTGTCGCGCGAGATGTCATCGGGATTGGGGTCGAAGGTGTACATTTCAAGCACGCAACGTGCAAGAATGTTCATGATGTTGGAACCTTCAAGGTCTATGATGTGCACGATGGTGCGATGGTCGAGCGGCATATTCTCGTTGATGAGTTCGCGGAAAGCCTCCAACTCCTCCTCGTCGGGCAGGTTACCCGACAACAAGAGGTAGGCGATTTCCTCAAATCCGAAACGCTTCTCGCTCAGCAACGGCTCCACGAGGTCGTCGAGTTCATATCCACGATAGAAGAGCTTGCCCTGTGTTGGCTGGGGTTTGCCTTCATCGTCAATCTCGTAGCCCACCACATTACCAATGTTGGTCAAGCCCACGAGCACGCCGCTACCGTCTTCGTTGCGCAAGCCGCGCTTTACGCCATATTTCTGAAATAATTCGTTGTCAATCTTGCACGAGTTTTTAACCTCGTCACTCAGTTTGTAAATTAAATATTCTTTTTTCATTTTTATTCTATATCACTATATAGCTCTCTTTACTTTGCACTATAGTTCAGTGCACTTCCAGCCTTGAACCAATCAATCTGCGTTTGGTTGTAAGAATGCTCAACGGGGAAACTCTCCTCGGTTCCATCCTCATGCTTCAGCACGATGGTGAGCGACTTGCCTGGTGTGAAATCCTTCAAGCCAAGGAGTGAAATGCGGTCGTTCTCCTTCACTTTGTCATAGTCGTCTTTGTTGGCAAATGTCAGGGCAAGCATTCCCTGCTTCTTCAGGTTGGTTTCATGAATGCGGGCGAAACTCTTAGCGAGCACCACTCTCACACCCAAGAAGCGAGGCTCCATAGCCGCATGCTCACGGCTGCTTCCTTCACCGTAGTTGTCTTCAGCCACAACGATGCTTCCCAGATTCTTCTCCTTATAGGCTTTGGCAGCTGTAGAAACTTCCACATATTCGCCCGTGAGCTGGTTCTTCACCTTGTTTGCCTCGCCATTGAACGCATTCACGGCGCCCATCAGCAGATTGTCGGAAATGTTCTGCAGATGACCGCGGAACTTCAACCAAGGACCAGCCATCGAGATGTGGTCGGTGGTGCACTTTCCTTGAGTCTTGATGAGCAGCGGCATGTCGACAAAATCGTTTCCATCCCAAGCGGCAAAAGGCTCCAGACGCTGCAGGCGCTTCGATTCGGGAGCAATCACCACCTCCATGTCAGCATGGTCGGTGGAAGGTGCAATGAAGCCATTGTCGGCCTCAGCGAAGCCCTTTGGCGGGAAGTCGTAGCCCTTCGGAGCATCAAGACGCACGCTGTTGCCATCGCGGTCGGTCAGCGTGTCGGTAATAGGATTGAAGTCGAGCCTTCCGGCAATTGCCAAAGCGGTGGTCAGTTCTGGACTTCCGATGAAAGCAAATGTATTGGGGTTGCCATCAGCACGACGGCGGAAATTGCGGTTGAAAGAAGTGACGATGGCGTTCTTGCGTTGCGGATCGTCGGTGTGGCGGTTCCATTGTCCAATACAAGGTCCGCAAGCGTTAGTCATGATGATTGCACCAATGCGCTTGAAATCGTCGAGAATTCCATCGCGTTCGGCAGTAGCGCGAATCTGCTCGCTACCAGGGTTGATGATGAGCTGAGCATGAACGTTGATATTCTTCTCAGCAGCCTGACGGGCAACCGAAGCCGCACGGCACAAATCCTGATAACTAGAGTTGGTGCACGAGCCAATCAATCCCACTTCCACCGTCATCGGATAGTCGTTGGCAGGACCTTTGGCTTTCATCTGCGAGATGGGAGTTGCAGCATCGGGAGTGAAAGGACCATTGAGATGGGGCTCCACTTTCGAGAGGTCGATATCGATAATCTGGTCGTAGAACATCTCGGGGTTAGCATAAACTTCAGCATCGGCCTGAAGGTCGGCTGCGTTTTGGCGAGCCATAACAGCCACAGCCTCACGCCCTGTCTTGCACAGATATTCATCAGCGTTTCTGTCGAAGGGGAAGATGGAACATGTAGCGCCCAGTTCAGCACCCATGTTGCAAATCGTAGCCTTACCCGTAGCTGAAAGGCTCTCAAGTCCTTCGCCGAAATACTCAAGCACGGCATTCGTTCCGCCTTTCACGGTGAGCAAGCCCAGAATCTGAAGAATCACATCCTTCGGAGTTGCCCATCCGTTCAGTTTACCAGTCAGGCGCACACCAATGAGACGAGGCATCTTCAGCTCCCAAGGTTGAGCCGTGAGCACGTCAACAGCATCAGCGCCGCCCACTCCGACAGCCACCATTCCAAGTCCGCCAGCATTAGGCGTATGCGAGTCAGTACCTACCATCATTCCGCCAGGGAACGCATAGTTTTCGAGCACCACCTGATGAATAATGCCAGCACCGGGACCCCAGAAGCCAATGCCATATTTCAAAGCCACCGAGCGCAGGAAATCGTACACCTCGCGATTGGTTTCGAGAGCTGCTGGAAGGTCTTTCTCGACACCCACATCAGCACGAATCAGATGGTCGCAATGCACAGAGGCGGGAACAGCCACACGAGCCTTACCGGCATTCATGAACTGCAGCAGAGCCATCTGTGCCGTAGCGTCCTGCATAGCCACACGGTCGGGACGGAACTCCACATAATCAACACCACGCTTGAAGGGTTTCATGTCTTGGGGTTGATAAAGATGGGCGAACAATACTTTCTCGGTGTAGGTCAATGGACGGCTAACAGCCTCGCGTGCCACACTCACTTTCTGCGCGTATCCAGCGTAGAAATCTTTCAGCATTTCAATATCCAGGATCATAGTTTATTTTGTTTTTAATTGTTATTATCGCATACAGCCATACATTAGCGGCTGCAAAGTTACTAAAAGTTGTGCGCAAAACAAAGAACAATGCCTTAAAAATGTAATCAGCAACAGTTTGAAGAGAAGAAATGGAAGTTCCCTTGCATATTTATTCAGAAATCGTCATGTTTGTTTTGCAACTCCTCAAACACTCCCTTACAAGCGTCTTCTATCAAATCGAGGGCAAACTCGAAATCGCGTTCGTTGCCATAATAAGGGTCGGGAATGGAACGTTGGCCTTTGTGCGAACGAAAATAGTCGGACAACCGGCGAATCTTCTGGCAATCGTGCTCGCCACGCGCCTTCCTCCGCACATCTTCCTCGTTCTCGCTGTCCATCACGAAAATATAGTCAAAACGGTCGAAATCCTCCGTTTTGAACTGGCGCGCACGACTGTTGAAATCATACCCACGCTTCGCCCCACACTGGCGCATACGGCGGTCGGGCAACTCACCCACATGCCACGAGCCAATGCCAGCCGAGTCAATCTCGTATTCATCGTCCACCCACTTGTCCCACACAATCTTCTTCATCACCCCCTCAGCGGCTGGTGAACGGCAAATGTTGCCCAAACAAATAAACAACAAGCGTTTTTTCATAACGTTAGGATTCAAAAACTAATGATTACCCTTCCTCGGGTTTTGACCGTGCAAAGATAATCATTATTTTTCTATAATCACGATTCTTGCTCCAATTCTTTCTCTTCGTTGTCGGGTTCCACCGCAGGAATGGGCAGGTTGGCGGTTTCTTTCACGCCGAGCTCCTTCAGCTGGTTGGCTTTCTGCACAATGCTCTGACGCCCCGTGAACGCCTTTTTGTAGGCTTCTTCGTAGTCGTGATGAAGCACCTCGAGGTCCTTCCCCACTTTGTCGAAGCGTTTGATGAATTCGCCCACGCGCCTCAACAGTTCCTCAGCCATTCCGAAGACGCGTTTCTGGTTTTCCGTCTGTGCGTATTGACGCCACGCGATTTGTATCATCTTGAGGATGGCCATCAGGTTCTGCTGGCTGGTGATGAACACTTGCTTGTCGAACGCCTCACCCCACAATCGCGGTTCGGTTTGCAGAGCCAGCTGCAGAGCACCCTCGTTGGGCACGAACATGATGACGAAATCGATGGCGTGGCGCGGCGGCTGGACAAAGCTGCTATAGTCTTTCTGCGCCAGGTTGCTCATCTGCGACCGCACGCTTCGCACCAGCTCCTGCGCATAGCGCTGCTTCTGCTGGGCATCTTCGGTGTTCACGTATAGGTAATACGCCTCAATGGACATTTTCGAGTCGATAATCACATCCTCGTTTTGCGGATAGTGGAGAACAACATCAGGCACCAGGCGCTTGTTGCCGTCGGCGGTGGTGATGACCTGTTGCGTGTCGTAGTCGATTCCTTGGCGGAATCCCTGACTGTCCAGAATCTCCGTCAGCATGCGCTCGCCCCAGTTGCCCTGTGCCTTGTTCCCACCGCGAATGACGTTGGTGAGCCTTGTGGCGGTGTTGTTGATGCGGCTGGTTTGCTCGCTCATCTCCTTCAGTTGTTGCGAGAGCGAAGCCGTCTGCTTGGCCGTCTCGCTATTGGTTTGCTGAATGGCGCGTTGCAACTGGTCGATATTCTCCTTCAGAGGGTCGGTAAGGGTTTTCATCGACTCGGTGTTCTGCGCTTTCAGCTGAACGCTCGTCTGGTCGAGCAACCGCGAAGCAAGGTTGGCGAACTGCTCCTGAACGGTCTTCAGCTGCTGCTCGAACTGCTCTTTGCGCAGGGCTGTCTCGCGCGAATTCTGCTCCTGCTCGGCTTCCAACTGCGTTTGCTTGCTGGCCAGTGCCACCTTCATGCTGGTCAGTTCATCGTTCAGCACGCGCACGTCATCGGCCGATGCGTCGAGCTGCTGCTGCAATCCTTGCCGCGCTGTTTCCTCCTGTGTCAGCCGCTGAGCTGTGAGCATCAGCGTCTGCTGCACCGCCTTCTTGCGATTCAGCATGAAGAGCACGCCAACGACCGCTCCCACAACCACTCCTATCA
>ODAI011450792.1_pt1 | contig 12663 bp, 8 predicted proteins | sample 1539321 | NCBI WGS metagenome assembly ODAI01 (sample SAMN02144231, study PRJEB22623) | gut metagenome | biome: sheep rumen | host: Ovis aries | place: New Zealand
GATCGATTACTTTAAAAATGACTTCCTGATCATCGTGGACGAGTCCCACATGACCATTCCGCAGATCGGCGCCATGTACCACGGCGACCGCTCGCGCAAGACGACGCTGGTGGAGTACGGATTCCGCCTGCCCTCGGCGCTGGACAACCGGCCGCTGAACTTCGAGGAGTTCGAGGGGCATATTGATCAGATGCTTTTCGTGAGCGCGACGCCGGGACCCTACGAGGAGGAGCACGAGCTGCTGCGGGCCGAGCAGATCATACGGCCGACGGGACTTCTGGATCCCAGGATCGACGTGCGGCCCGTGCACGGGCAGATCGACGACCTGATCGGCGAGATCAGGAAGACGGTCAAGAACGGAAACAAGGTGCTGATCACGACGCTCACCAAGAAGATGGCCGAGGACCTGACGGATTACCTGGCGGGGGCGGGCATCCGCGTCAAGTATCTGCACTCGGATATTGACACGCTGGAGAGGTCGCAGATCATCCGGGATATGAGACTGGATGTTTTTGACGTGCTGGTCGGCATCAACCTGCTCCGGGAGGGCCTGGATATTCCGGAGATCGCGCTGGTGGCGGTCCTCGATGCGGATAAGGAAGGATTTTTGCGGTCCGAGACGTCGCTCGTGCAGACCATCGGGCGCGCGGCGAGAAACGCGGACGGACATGTGATCATGTACGCCGACAATATAACGGATTCCATGCGGAGAGCCATCGACGAGACGGAGCGCCGCAGGAAGGTGCAGATGAAATATAACGAGGAGCACGGCATCACGCCGCAGACCATCCGCAAGGCGGTGCGCGACCTGATCTCCATTTCCAAAGAGATCACCAGGGAGCAGACGGCCTTCGAGAAGGATCCCGAGTCCATGAACCTGGGCGAACTGCGGAAACTCATCGACAACGTGGAGAAGAAGATGCGCAGGGCGGCGGCGGACCTCAACTTCGAGGCGGCTGCGGAGCTTCGCGACAAACTGCTGGAGCTCAAGAAGCACGAGCTGGAGCTGACCGGCGGCAGGTGAAGCGGAAGGCGCCGGGTGCAAGGCTGCGGCCGCGCAGACGCGCGCCGCGGAAAATGTGCTTCGCACGCGCCGCGGCAGGATCGCCGGGCGATCCCACATAGAAATATGCTGACAGAACAAGAGAAACGGAAGGTCCTTTATGGCTGTTAAGATCAAGAAACCGGACTACTGGCCCGCCCTGATCGAGGGCGAGAAGCTGGCCGGGGTCCAGAGAGAGAAGGATGCGAAGAGAAGGAGCATCATCAATAAGGAAGACTGTATCCGCATCCGGGGCGCCAACGAGCACAATCTCAAGAATTTGACGCTGGAGATCCCCCGGAACGAGCTGGTCGTGCTGACCGGGCTGTCGGGATCCGGAAAGTCGTCGCTGGCTTTTGACACGATCTATGCAGAGGGGCAGAGAAGATACATGGAATCGCTGTCCTCCTACGCGAGGCAGTTCCTGGGACAGATGGAGAAGCCGGACGTGGAGAAGATCGAGGGACTGTCGCCGGCCATTTCCATCGACCAGAAGTCCACCAACAGGAACCCGAGGTCGACGGTGGGCACAGTGACGGAGATTTACGACTATTTCAGGCTGCTCTATGCCAGGATCGGAATTCCCCACTGCCCCAACTGCGGCAGGGAGATCGCCCGGCAGACGGTGGACCAGATGGTCGACCGCATCATGGAGCTGCCGGAGAGCACGAGGATCCAGATCCTGGCGCCCGTAGTCCGGGGCCGCAAGGGCGAGCACCAGAAGGTCATCGAGCGCGCGAGGAGGGCGGGCTACGTGCGCCTGCGCGTCGACGGAAATATGTACGACGTCTCCGAGGACATCAAGCTGGAGAAGAACATAAAGCACAATATCGAGATCGTCATCGACCGCCTGGTCGTCCGGGAGGGCATCCAGAGGAGGCTGACGGACTCGGTCGAGAACGCGCTGCAGCTGGCGGAGGGCCTTCTGCAGGTCGACGTCGTGGGCGGGGAACTGATGCAGTTCTCCCAGAGCTTTGCCTGCCCGGACTGCGGGATCAGCGTCCAGGAGATCGAGCCCAGGAGCTTTTCCTTCAACAATCCCTTCGGCGCCTGCCCGTCCTGCGCGGGCCTGGGCTACAGGATGGAGTTCGCCCCGGAGCTGATCATTCCCGACGACACGAGGTCCATCAACGAGGGCGCGATCGCCGTTCTGGGATGGCAGTCCTGCATGAACAAGGGAAGCTTTGCCAACGCGATCCTGATGGCGCTGACCAAGAAGTTCGGCTTCAGCCTGGATACGCCCTACCGCGAGCTGTCCAGGGAAGTCCGGGACATGCTGATGTACGGCACGGACCAGAGCGTCGACGTGTACTACGAGGGACAGCGCGGCAGAGGGATCTATCCGGTCACTTTTGACGGACTGATCAAGAACACGGAGCAGCGCTACCGGGAGACGGCCTCCGAGGCCATGAAGGCGGAATACGAGACCTTTATGCGCATTACGCCCTGCAATGCCTGCGGCGGCAAGCGCCTGCGCAAGGAATCGCTGGCGGTCACAGTGGGAGGTATCGATATCTATGATCTCACCTGCATGTCCATCCGGGCTCTGGGCGATTTCCTGGAGAAGCTGGAGCTGACCAGCACCCAGCAGAAGATCGGCGCCCAGGTGCTCAAGGAGATCAGGTCCAGAGTGGGCTTTCTCATCGACGTCGGCCTGGATTACCTGACGCTGGCCCGCGCGACGGCGACGCTGTCCGGCGGAGAGGCGCAGAGGATCAGGCTGGCGACCCAGATCGGTTCGGGACTGGTGGGGGTCTGCTATATTTTGGATGAGCCGAGCATAGGCCTGCACCAGAGGGACAACGACAAGCTGCTGCGGACCCTCAAGAACCTGCGGGACCTGTGGAACACGGTCATCGTGGTCGAGCACGACGAGGACACGATGCTGGCGGCGGACTATATTGTGGACATAGGGCCCGGCGCGGGCTCCCACGGAGGAGAGGTCGTGGCGCAGGGAACCGCCGAGGAGATCATGGAGAACCCGGCGTCCATCACGGGCCAGTACCTGAGCGGCGCCAGGGCGATCCCGGTGCCGACGGAGCGAAGAGCGCCCGCGGGCTGGATCAAAGTGCGCGGCGCGCGCGTCAACAACCTGCGCAATATCGACGTGGAGTTTCCGCTGGGGGTCATGACGGTGGTCACGGGCGTTTCCGGATCGGGCAAGAGCTCCCTGGTCAACGAGATCCTCTACAAGCATCTGGCCAGGAGCCTCAACAGGGCCAGGATCATCGCCGGCGACCACGACGGGATCGACGGCCTCGAGAACCTGGACAAGGTCATCGCCATCGACCAGTCGCCCATAGGACGCACGCCCAGGTCCAATCCCGCGACCTACACGGGCGTGTTCGACATGATCCGCGCGCTGTTCGCGGGGACGCCCGACGCCAAGGCCAAGGGATACAGCAAGGGGAGATTTTCCTTCAACGTCAAGGGCGGACGCTGCGAAGCCTGCGGCGGAGACGGCATCATCAAGATCGAGATGCACTTCCTGCCCGACGTGTATGTGCCCTGCGAGGTCTGCGGCGGCAAACGGTACAACAGAGAGACGCTGGATGTGCGCTATAAGGGCAAAAACATCTACGACGTGCTGGACATGACGGTCGAGGAGGCGGTCACTTTCTTCGAGAACGTGCCCTCGATCCGGCGCAAGATCCAGACCCTCTACGACGTGGGACTGGGCTATGTGAAGCTGGGCCAGCCCTCCACGGAGCTGTCCGGCGGAGAAGCGCAGAGGATCAAGCTGGCGGCCGAGCTGTCCAGAAAGAGCACGGGCAAGACGATCTATATTTTGGACGAGCCGACGACGGGCCTGCATTTCGAGGACGTCGCCAAGCTCAACGTCATCCTTCACCAGCTGGTGGAGGGAGGCAACACGGTCGTGGTCATCGAGCACAACCTGGATGTCATCAAGACCGCGGATTACATCATTGATATGGGACCCGAGGGCGGAGACGGCGGCGGCACGGTCGTCGCGCAGGGGCCGCCCGAGGAGGTGGCGAAGGTCCACTCCTCCTATACGGGATACTATGTCAACAAGATGCTGGAGAGAGACAAGAAGCGCCGTCAGGCGTCAAAATAGCGCCCGGGGCAGGAACCGCGCGTACAGGCGGGCGCCCGGGCAGCTGACCATAGATCAAGGCGGACGGAAGGATCCATGCAGGAATACAAGGGATATGTAGAACACATCATCTACAGGAACGAAGAAAATACATATACCGTATTTGAGGTGCAGAGTGAGGAGGGTATGATCACCTGCACCGGCTTTCCGGCGGCCATCAGCGAGGGCGAGAGCTGCGTCGTGACCGGAGAGGCCGTCCATCACGCCGTCTACGGCGAGCAGTTCAAGGTCTCCGGCTATAAGGCCATCCCTCCGGAGACGGCCCAGGCCATGCTCCGCTATCTGTCCTCCGGCGCCGTCAAGGGCATCGGCCAGGCGCTGGCGGGGAGGATCGTCAAGAAATTCGGCAACGACACCCTCCGGATCATGGACGAGGAGCCCGAGCGCCTGGCGGAGATCAAGGGCATCAGCGAGCGCAAGGCCCGGGAGATCGCTCTGTTCGTGGCCGAGAAGAGAGAACTCCGGGACGCCATGCTCTTTCTGCAGCAGTACGGCGTGACCAACGCCGTAGCGCTCAAGATCTGGAAGACCTACGGCGCGCAGATGTACAACGTCCTCAAGGAGAACCCCTATCAGCTGGCGGAGGACATTCACGGGATCGGATTTGCCACGGCGGACGAGATTGCGGAGAGAGCGGGGATCAGCGCCCAGTCCGAGTTCAGGATCCGCAGCGGCATTCTCTACACGCTGTCCATGTCCCTGGCGGAGGGCAGCAGCTATCTGCCCCGTGAGGTCCTTTTGAGCAAAGCCGCGGAGCTTTTGCAGATCCCGGAGGAGCTCATGGAGATCCAGCTGGACAATCTGGCCGTGGAGCGCAGAGTCAGGATCCGCCGCAAAGGGGAGGAGATCCAGGTCTACTCCAACACGGCCTGGCGCGAGGAGCAGCAGATCGCCAGAATGCTGGCCGAGATCGAGGCGGAGCCCGTCCGCCAGGGCGCCGGCCAGCCGGAGGAGGTCCTGGCGGAGCTGGAGAGGGAGGAAAATATCGAGCTGGACGGGCTGCAGCGGGAAGCCGTGCTCATGGCGGCCCGCCACGCTGTGCTGATCGTATCGGGAGGCCCGGGCACGGGCAAGACCACCACGATCAACACGATCATCCGCTATCTGAAGAGAGAGAACCTCGAAGTCCTGCTGGCGGCTCCCACAGGGAGGGCGGCCAAGCGCATGACCGAGGCCACGGGCTGCGAAGCCATGACCATCCACCGCCTTCTGGGCGTCCGCGCCGTCGTCGAGGGCGGCGAGAACACCTTCGCCACGGAGGCGGAGCTGGGGAGGGGCAATGGAAATGCGGCCTATTCCTATTTTGACAAGGGACCGGACAACCCCCTGGAGGCGGACGCCATCATCATCGACGAGATGTCCATGGTGGATATGCACCTGTTCTGCTCCTTCCTCAAGGCGGTCATGCCCGGGACCAGGCTGATCCTCGTGGGCGACGTCAACCAGCTGCCCAGCGTCGGGCCCGGCAGAGTGCTGCAGGACCTGATCGGATCGGGCGCCTTCCGCACGGTCATGCTGACCAGGATCTTCCGGCAGGCCATGGAGAGCGATATCGTCACCAACGCCCACCGCATTCTCAGCGGGGAAATGCCCACGCTGAGCAACCGGAGCAGGGATTTCTTCTTCCTCGAGAGGGACAACGCGCCTGTCATCTACAAGCACACGGTGGAGCTGATGCGGGACAAGCTGCCGGGCTATCTGCACTGCGAGACCGGCGAGATCCAGGTACTGACGCCCATGCGCAAGGGGCCTCTGGGCGTCAACCGGCTCAACGAGGTGCTGCAGAGCGTGCTCAACCCGCCGTCGCCCCGCAAGAACGAGGTCCGGCGGCAGGAGATCGTCTTCCGGGAGGGCGATAAGGTCATGCAGACCCGCAACAACTACCAGATCGAGTGGGAGATCCGTGGCAATTACGGGCTCCGGATCGACGGGGGCACAGGCGTCTTCAACGGGGACGCGGGCGTCATTCAAAATATTGACAGCGAGGCGGAGACCGTCACCGTCTGCTTCGACGAGGAGAGGATCGTGGAGTATCCCTTCTCGGATCTGGACGACCTGGAGCCGGCCTACGCGGTGACGGTCCACAAGTCCCAGGGTTCGGAGTACCCGGCCGTGATCCTGCCGCTCCTGAGCGGCCCGGCGGGGCTCTTTACCAGAAATCTTCTTTATACGGCTGTCACCAGGGCCAGGGACTGCGTCGTGATCCTGGGAAGCCGGCAGGCGGTCATGCAGATGACCGCGAACGTGAGGGAAAACAGGCGGTATACAGGGCTTAAGGAGAGAATACATGAGATATTTGGAATCACCGACGCCGGTTCTGGATCTTCTGTTTCCGAGGAGATGTCCGATCTGTGACAAACCGGTGAATCCCTACGGCAGCCTGATCTGCAGGGAATGCGGGCCGGTCCCGCAGCCTGTGGGGGACTGCGTCTGCTGCCGGTGCGGCAAGCCCGTCTCCCCCGAGGAGGAGTACTGCGCCGACTGCCGGAAAACCCGGCATCTCTACTACAGAGGCGCCGCCGCTTTCCGCTACAGGAGCGTCTCCGGCTCCCTCTACCGCTTCAAGTACGAGGGACGGCGGGAATACGCGGACTACTACGCGCGGGAAATGGCGAAGACACTGGAACGTCTCCTGATGGAACTGGGAGACCGCCACAGGCCCGATCTTCTCGTGCCCGTTCCCTGCTCCGCGGCCAGAATGCGCAAAAGGGGCTATAATCAGGCCGCCGTCCTGGCGGAAAAACTGTCCGAAATCGTGAATATTCCGGTTGAAAACGGCTCTCTGAAGCGGGAAAAAGACACCGGAGCGCTGCGCGGTATGACTGCCTCCGAGCGCCAAAATAATTTGAAAAAGGCTTTCCATGTATATGGAAATGGTGTAAGATTAAAGTCGATTATGCTCATTGATGACATTTATACCACCGGCGCTACGATCGACGCATGTGCCGGAGCCCTGCTCGAAGCAGGCGCGAAGGAAGTCAGTTTTCTGACGTTCGCGATCGGAGAGAACAGTTTATGATCAATAAAGACAGAGTCCGAACGATGACCAGGCTCGCCATCTACGAGGAAGGCCAGGGCGTCACGGACGACAAGATGAACGGCTACTTCAAGAATGACTATATTGTCGGACATATGGTGGGATCCTTTGTCAGCGGTACGATCGCATGTTTATTGATCGTGTTTTTGTACTGCTGCTATCACTATGACACCCTTATAATCGATATCTTCGAGAACCGGTATGAGGGACTTTTGTCGACGGCCCTCACTCTGTATGCCGCGTTTATGATCTTTTTCCTTGCGGTCTCATTCTTCGTGTACCGCTGGAGATACAACGCGACCAAGGGGAGGCTGGACAGATACCGCAGAAGACTGGAACACCTGAAGGAAAGCTACGATAAGGAAGATAAGCATGTTGACAAGCATATTTGAGATAAGAAAGAAGATCATTGAAGCATACGGCCAGTTCGAGTACGTCGTGGTTCCGGCGTTCAAGTTCGTGGTGGCCTTTCTTCTTATTCTAATGATCAACAATCACATCGGGTTCAATCTGGGCCTGACCAACAAGCTGCTGGGCGTGATCATCGCGCTGATCTGCACGCTGGTGCCCGTGAATTTCATGGCCGGCATTATGATGCTGCTGGTCCTGGCACACCTGTACACGCTCTCTCTCGAGACCATGATCGTGGGCGGAGCGATCTTTTTGCTGATGTTTCTTCTGTATTTCCGCTTCTCCCCGAAGGATACGATCATGATCCTTCTTCTGCCTCTGGCCTTCGCAGCCAGAGTGGAGTATGCGGTCCCCGTAGTGGCAGGTCTATTGTTTGCTCCCGGAAGCGCTGTGGGAGTGGGCTTCGGAGTGATCGTCGTCAAGTATCTGGCCTATGTGGAACAGAACAAGGCGGTACTGGGGAACAGTGAGATCGGACCCGCGACAGTCGACAATTTCAGGAATATCATTGACGCGCTTATGCAGAACAAGTCCATGTGGATCATGGCGGCGGCTTTCGCAGCCGCGGTGATCGTCGTCTACTTCATCCGGCGCCTGGAGACGGCGCACTCCTGGACGATCGCGATCATCGCAGGAAGCGTAGTGGAACTGTTCGTGCTTCTCTTCGGCGACATGCAGTACGACACCAATATCGACCTGACCAAGGTGTTTATCGGCGTCTTTCTGTCTGTGATCGTGGAGCTCATCGTGGAGTTCTTCTGCTTCATGGTGGACTACACGAGGATCGAGAGCGTGCAGTTCGAGGACGACGACTACTATTACTATGTCAAAGCAGTGCCGAAGGTGACAGTATCGGATTCGCTGCGCGTGGTCAAGACCATCAGCACGTCTGAGAACAGCGGCGCGGCTTTCCGCGATCAGACCGGCCGGGGATCCGGCTCGGCCAAAGGAGCGGAATCTGGAGAATAAGGCAGCAGAGCCCGCCGAAGCCGGAGGGGCATTACAGACAGGACGGAAGAGTTAAAGATGCAGCGCTTTTTATCCATTCTTCAGAATTATCTGAATCAAATTAATATGCCGAACGTGCGCTGGACCGATATCGTGGAGATCCTGATTCTCGCGTATCTGATCTATCATATTCTGCTGTGGGTCAAAAATACCCGGGCGTGGTCCCTGCTCAAGGGACTGCTGGTCGTCGGTGCTTTTGTGGCGCTGGCGGCGCTCTTCAACATGAGTACGATCCTGTGGATCGTGCAGCATGTCACGGGGCTGGCCGTCACGGCCATCGTGATCCTGTTACAGCCGGAACTGCGCAGTGCGATGGAAGAACTGGGGCAGACCAACATCCTCAGTTCTTTATTTAGTTTTGATAACGCCAGGACGCCCGAGGGAAGATTCTCCGACGACACGATCTCGGAGATCGTAAGGGCCTGCCTGCAGATGTCCCGCGTCCGCACGGGAGCCCTGATCGTCATCGAGCAGACGTCGCCCCTGCAGGAATATGCCCGCACCGGGATCAACGTCGACGCGCTGGTCTCCAGCCAGCTGCTCATCAACATTTTTGAAAAGAACACACCTCTCCACGACGGAGCCGTGATCATCCGCAAGAACCGGGTGGTCGCCGCCACCTGCTATCTGCCCCTGTCCGAGAACCGGATGGACAAGAACCTGGGAACCAGACACAGGGCGGCCGTGGGCATCTCGGAGGTGACCGACTCCCTGACCATCATCGTTTCCGAGGAGACCGGCGAGATCAGCCTCGCCTACCGCGGCTCCCTGACGAGAAACGTCACGGAGGAGTATTTAAGGGAGAGACTGGTTACTTTACAAAACAAGGAGATTCAGGAGGCCAGACATGCAAGACTTCTCTCTCGAAGGGGGAAAGAAAAAGATACAGGGTCAGATGCCGGGACTGCTTGAGAACCTGGGCCTGAAGATCATATCCCTGGTCATAGCGACTTTTTTGTGGTTCTTTGTCACTAATTACCAGGATCCGGAGATGGTGCTGACCATCAACAACGTGCCGGTCAAGCTCCTGCACACCGAGACGCTGGAATCGGAGGGCAAGGTCTGCATCGTGCTGGACGACAGCGACATGATCCCCGTCGTGACCATCAATGCGCCGCGATCCGTAGTGGATTCGCTCGAGGCTGACAATGTCATCGCCACGGCCGACGTCGACGACATGAATCCGGACTACACGGTCCCGATCGTCCTTACGACCAACAAGTACAGCGATTCGATCACCAATATCAACGGGTCCATCAACCACGTGAGCCTTTCCGTCGAGGACGAGGAGAAGGCGACGATGGCCATCGAGGCGTCCGCGACGGGCAATGTCGCAGAGGGCTATCAGATCGGCCAGATCACGCTGGAGCAGAACCAGGTGCGCGTGACGGGACCTGCGTCCGAAGTCCGCAGGGTCAAGAGCGCGGGCGTCTCTGTAGATGTGTCCGGCTCTGACAGAAGCATCAGCACCAACGCGGAGATCCACCTCTACGACGAGGACGGCAGAGACCTGGAGATCGACAAGGATCTGACGCTCAACATCGACAAGGTCATGGTCAAGGTCGAGGTGCTGGCCACCAAGGAGATCCCGGTCAAGATCGCCGTGAGCGGAACGCCGGCGGACGGCTTCAGGCTGACCGGCGAGACGCAGGTGGAGCCCGGCAGGATCCGGATCGCCGGCAAGAAATCCGCTGTAGACGCGGTGACGGCTGTGAACATTCCCTCCTCGGAGCTGAATGTGACCGGCAGAAACAAGAATCTTGTTAAGACCATCGACGTCTCGGAATATCTGGGAAGCGGCGTCGAGCTGGCGGACGGAGAGAACGGCAAAATCAAGATCACGGTCGAGATCGTGGGGACCGAGGACGAGTAAGAGCCGGCAAAACAGAGCTTTAGAGGAAGTACGCCTCTGCAGCATATAGTCCTCCAGCGCAAACGAGGGGGAAGAGAAAGGGGAGCACACATATGCGTGGCTATCAGAGATACAGGAGAACTCCTGTCGTTAACTATCCGGAGAGAGAATGGCCCAACAAGCAGATCGAGAAAGCACCCGAGTGGGTGAGCGTAGACCTGCGGGACGGCAATCAGGCGCTGATCGATCCCATGGTCGTCAGCGAGAAGATGGATATGTTCCGCCTGCTGATCAAGCTCGGATTCAAGCAGATCGAGATCGGATTCCCGGCAGCCAGCCAGATCGAGTACGATTTCTTAAGAGAACTGATCGATAAGAACATGATTCCCGACGACGTCGTGGTCCAGGTCCTCTCCCAGTGCAGAGAGGAGCAGATCGAGAAGACCTTCGAGGCCATCAAGGGCTGCAAGCAGGCCGTCGTTCACATTTATAACTCCACGTCCACCCTGCAGAGGGACGTCGTATTCGGCAAGGACAAGCAGTCCATCATCGACATCGCCGTGGAGGGGACCAGATGGGTCAAGGAGAGAGCCGAGAAATTCCCCGGCAAGATCTATTTTGAATATTCGCCCGAGAGTTTCACCGGCACAGAGCTGGATTTTGCCCTGGAGATCTGCACCGCGGTGCAGGACGTATGGCAGCCTACGCCGGAGGATCCGATGATCATCAATCTGCCCTCGACGGTAGAGATGACCACGCCCAACGTCTACGCCGACCAGATCGAGTGGATGAGCCGCCACTTCAAGAACCGCGACAGCATCATCCTGAGCGTCCATCCCCACAATGACAGAGGATGCGGCGTAGCCGCGACAGAGCTGGCGCTTCTTGCGGGCGCGCAGCGCGTGGAGGGAACCCTTCTGGGCAACGGCGAGAGGACCGGCAACGTCGACATTCTCACAGTCGCCTACAATATGTTCTCCCAGGGGATCGATCCCGAGCTCAATCTCGAGGACATCAACGAGATCATCGAGGTCTGCGAGAGATGCACCAAGATGGGCGTCGATGAGCGCCACCCCTACGCGGGCAAGCTTGTCTTCACGGCCTTCTCCGGTTCTCACCAGGATGCGATCAACAAGGGCATCAACGCCATGAAGAAGAGGAAATCCAAGATCTGGGAGGTCCCCTATCTTCCCATCGACCCGGCGGACATCGGCAGGGTCTACGAGCCGGTCGTGCGCATCAATTCCCAGTCCGGCAAGGGCGGCGTGGCCTTCGTCATGAGCACCTACTACGGATTCAAGCTTCCCAAGGGCATGCACAGAGAGTTCGCGGACGTCGTGCAGGCCATGTCGGAGAAGCAGGGAGAGGTCCCGCCGGAGCAGATCATGGAGGCTTTCCGCAGCGAGTACCTGTACAGGAACGAGCCTCTGCACTTCAGAAAGCTCCAGGTCACCGACATGAGCAGCGACAGCAAGACCGAGTTCGACACCAAGGTCAGGGTCGTGTTCACGGACCACGGCAAGATGGAGCAGGTCGAGGCAGTCGGAAACGGCCCTCTGGACGCAGTGCTCCGCGGCCTTTCGCTCAAATTCGGCCTCAACGTAAGGATTCTGGACTACGAGGAGCATGCCCTCAAGTCGGGTTCCGACTCCCAGGCGGCCGCCTACATCCATCTGATGGACGGCGAGAGCGGCAGGATCACCTACGGCGTGGGCGTCAGCTCCAACATCACGAGAGCTTCGGTGCGCGCTATTTTCTCCGCCCTCAACAGACTGCAGCTGGGCGACAAGAGACAGGGCATTTCGGACAGCTTCTGATCCCTGCGGAACGGAAGACCTGTGCGGGTCAAAATATGGAAAATGATTAACTAGAGAGGAGCCGTATTCAATGGCAGATCAGAAGAAACTGGTAGCAGAGATCACATCCATGGATGAGGATTTCACACAATGGTATACAGACGTTGTTATTAAGGCGGGACTTATCGCCTATTCCCACATCAAGGGATTTATGGTTTACAAACCGGCGGGATATGCCCTCTGGGAGGCGGTCCAGAAGCATCTGGACGCGCGTTTCAAGGCTGTCGGCGTCGAGAACGTATATCTTCCCATGATGATCCCCGAGAACCTGCTCAGCAAGGAGAGCGACCTGGTCAACGGCTTCGCTCCCGAGGTGGCCTGGGTAACGCACGGCGGTCA
>ODAI010694047.1_pt1 | contig 12662 bp, 23 predicted proteins | sample 1539321 | NCBI WGS metagenome assembly ODAI01 (sample SAMN02144231, study PRJEB22623) | gut metagenome | biome: sheep rumen | host: Ovis aries | place: New Zealand
GACGGCGGTGTTGCCCTGCGTGAAGCCCTCGTGGTTCTTGAGAGCGCGAATCATGTCCCATTCGATGCTACGCATTTTGTTTCTCCTTGTTGGCGGTTGAGTCTTGCGACACCCATAGTATATCGCTATGGCTTGAAAATGTCAACGGGATTTTTATCGGTAGTTTCACCGGCCTCCCAGTCGAGGGAATGGTATAATCAAGGATGTTCCACGATGTTCCGCGAAAAGAAAACCCCCGGCCTTGCGGTCGGGGGTGACTTGCTAGGCCGGTCTTCCGGCTGACAAACCTAGCCAAGTGTCCGGGGGATTCTACGCGGGAACCTCCATGATGAGGATGTTGTGGGTCTCGCCGTTGCCCTCGTAGGAGACGATGCCGCAGTTGTCCTCGTCAACCGTCGCCTCCTCGTTGTCCTCGTAGTCCTCGGCGATTTCCGCAAACGCCTTCTCGGCGGCGGCGTTGGTGGCGAAGGGCCCAGCAAGGGTATCGATGCTGTCAATGGACTCCCCATCGTAGGAGAGGGTTTCGACGATGTAGAACTTGGTGGTCTTTTTGCTCATGGTGTGGTTCCTTTTGGGTTGGTGGTTTTGCCTCTCGGCGCTCATAGTATATCAATAGGTTTTGAAAATGTCAACGGGATTTTTAGTTCCAGAAATCATCCGGGACGAAATCGATTCCGCCGTAATAGTCAAACATCTGGGCATCTGTGACGAGATTGTCCGCGTCGGCGAGTTCGCCGTAGGAAACATCCCCGCGAGTCTCGACGAGGTAATCCTGCTTGAGTTGGACCATCTGGTCCCGATTGAGTTCCTTGACTGTCATGGCGGTGTCCTTTCGTGCCCATAGAATATCAAGTCGGCTTGAAAATGTCAACGGCGTCTACATTTTTACGCGGCTGACCTCTTCTCCCTTCTTCGTGACCACAAGATGAACCTCGGCTCCCCTGTCGGCGAGACTGTGGGCAAACTGGTAGAACGGCTCAAACAAGCCACCCCTCGTCACCTTCATTCCGACGAGGGTCTTGCAATCCACCAGAAGGTCGGGGTCGCTATTGTCCACGATGATTTCAACCCGCATCTTGCTTCCGCGAATTGGGGCCCAAGAGAAGTCTTGTCCGGTGAGTTTCATGTGTGGTGGTTCTCCTTGCGCCCATAGAATATCACTACAGGTTGAAAATGTCAACGGGATTTTTTAGCCGGTGTTTCACAGGCCGGTGAGTCGAGGCGAGGCTATAATCAAGGATGCGGGCAATCGACGGCAACAGGAAATAAAAACCCCCGCCGTTGCATCCCGGCGGGGGTGGGTTGGGTCTTTGCCCTTCCTCTTTTCAACGCATTTGCGAACGGGGCTTGCGCCTAGCCCCCCTCAATCCAGAGAATGAAGTCCATCATGTCCTTGCACCCGGCTTTCGTCGCCTCCTCGGCGAGTTGCTCCCATCCGTCGGATTCATCCATGTCCCTGCCAAGCCTTCCGTAGAAGCCCTGCGATTGGGCGAGTCCCCAGACGATGCCTTTGATTTCCTCGGCGTCCATTTTGCCTATCTCCGTGCCGTGGTATTGGCGGTATGCCTTCCCTTTCGGCACTCATAGTATATCAACGAGTCTTGAAAATGTCAACGGCTTTTCAGCAATTCCTTGAACTCTTTGATTCTCTCGGCCCTTGCCTTGTCCTCAAACTCGCCGTTCATGGTCTTTCTGGCGAGGGCCTCGTATTTGCGCCGCCAGTCCTTGTAGATTTTCTCTCCCCTCATCTTTGCGCCGTAGAGGTCGAGAAGGTCGAGGGCCTTCAATTCCTTGTTGCGTTTCTCGTCCTCATCCGTGTCTAGGCAAAGCGCTTCGGAGATAAGGCCGTGCGCCATCAGCAGTTCGTCCGGCAGATAGTCGATTGAATCGGTTGTATCGGTATTGTAGTTCATTGGATATTTTCCTCCGCCCAAAGTATATCTGGACGGAGGAAAAATGTCAACGGAAAATTACGGATGCGGGAGCGCCGGGGCGCAGGGGGGCCCTACCCCCCCTTCTCCGCCTTGCCCCTCGCGATTCCCTTGAGATACCACGAGAGCATATTGACCGTCTTCTCCTGCTTCCTCTCCTTGAGGGCAATCGCATACTCCTCAAGGTTGTAGGCGATGCCGACGGCAATGTCGATGATGCCGAGGTTCTTGTCGATGCTGGCCTTGTCGGAGCAGAGGATTTCGCAGATGCGGTTCGCGGCGTTGTGCGCGTTGCGGAGTTCGGCGGGAGCATCCGCGAAGGCGGCGTCGATTTCCGCGTCTCGCTTCCGCATATCCTCCCAGTCCTGCTCGGTGAGTTCGTCATTGGGGTCGGGCTTGTAGTCCATTGTGGTGGTCTCCTTGTGCCAATAGTATATCAGCCCAGACAGAAAATGTCAACACCTTTTTGCGCATAAAACGCACACAGGGGGGCCGCACCCCCCTGTGTCCTTGATTATAACCGGCCTTCGAGTCGCCGACCTGTGAAACCCGGTGATTATCCGAGCAACATTTCAAGTCCCTTTGCGACCCGTTCGGTCTCTATGGATTCTCCAAGACGGCTCATCGTCTGCATCAAGGAGCGGAGTTCGTCAGCAAGTCTGGGGTTCTTCACCATAGCAATCCTAAACCTGTTCAGCGCCCTTCTGGCCAACTCTCTGGCCGAGCCGTGGGTGATGCCGAGGATTTCCGCGATTTCCTCTCCCGACTTCGGGGCGTCTCCATCCAGTCCATACTGCAAGGTTATGACCTTGCGCTCCGTCGGGGAAAGGGCCATGCCGGACAGAATCTCGCCCACGCGGTTGCGCGCATCGGAAACAGCCGCCTTGCGGGCAGGGTCTAGGCCGTTGGGGTCGTCCGGTTCGCCTCCCGCGTTCAGCCCGCCCATATCATCGTCGGATTCCATTCCGTGCGTGATTGCATCCTTTACGGGATTATCGCTTCCGTCGGTGGGGGTGGAATCGAGAGAGCCTCCGTTCCTGCCCATTCTTCTAAACACTTCCCTCATGTAGTCGCGGGCGAATTGCTCCATTCCGTTCATAATCCAGTTTCCGGATTTTGCGCCCTTTTCCGGATTGTATTCGGCCATAATCTTTCCGGCCCTTCCCATCAACTCCTGTATGAGTTCAATCATGTATTCGTGGCGCTCGCCGGGAGGAAGGGTTGTAGTGACCCTGCTTGCAATCCTCACCGCCATCTTCACCAGTTCCTCTGGGGTCTTTCCGGTCTGGGCGAAAAAGTCCGGCGGGAACACACCGGGCCTCATGTAGGATTTGATAAGTTCGTCCAAAGCCGACTGCGAGGACTCCGCCCTCTTCTGCATCCTCGCCTCCTTCGCCGTAAGCGGCTCGTTAGCAAAGGCCTGTTTGGCCTCGTAAAGTCCCATGTCCTGTGCCGCGAGGGCGAAAAGTGCCGATTCAACTAGTGTCATTGTGTTTTCCTCTTGTATGTATTTAGCGCGCACGGGGGCGGCACCCCCCTTATTGGACCGGTTTCACAGATGGCAGAGTCGAAGGCCGGTTATAATCAAGGGTTCGCCGCCTCGACGCAGAAAAAAAATCGCCCCTCTCCGGCGTCCCGGAGAGGGGTTTGCTAAAAGTGGAAACAAGGGTTTCCTACGGGGGAGCGTTGGGTGTGTTCATCCTTTCTTTTCCTTTCTCTTTGTGGAGGGTTGGGAAAACTGTGCGGTGGTTCCTTTCACTCCCATAGAATATCACTACGGGCCGAAAATGTCAACGGGATTTTAGCCCTCGTCAATGTCGATGGGGACAACATCGAGAACATCTGCGCTTTCCGCTTCGCTGAAGAGTCCGGCGAGGTCGAGGGGATTGATTCCCTTTGCCCGCAGAATCTCGTTGGTGCGCTTGCACCCCTCGTAGGCCGCGATTCCCTTGCGGGTGGAAGAGGCGTTGTCGAGGTAGTCGAAGCACTCAAGGAAGTCGGCGAGGTCGGTGTTCTCCTCGTAGGCCATCGCATCCTGCGCAAGGCACTGCCAGACCTCCCCGCCTTTCGGGTAGTCGCAGGACTGGAAGTTGGTGCGATAGATGAGTTCGTCATCCATGTAGACCGCAACATCCCAGACGCGGTGGTTCGGCGTAAACTTCTCCACTCCGCCGGTGGTGTTCTCCTTCGCCTCCACGCGAAACCGCTTCATGGCTTCCGCGAGGGGGATTTCATCGTTGTAGGAGTCGAGGCTGATTTCGTGGTTCATGGTGTTGATTCCTTTCACGCCGATAGTATATCAGCGAGTTTTGAAAATGTCAACGATTTTACAGCAAAATCTCTTCGATGAAGCCCAATGCGGATTCCGCATCCATTTCGCCGTTTTCCTTCTTCTTCAGAATCTCATGGATTTCCTTGAGTTGATTCTTTGGCGTGAACGGATTCTTCTTTCCGTAGATTCCAACATACCTGTAGACAAAGGAGAACACGCAGTATTCGTATTCGTCTGAAAGCGCATTCTCGATTTGATTGCTTGCATCGACGAAATTGTCCGCAGGAATCACAAATTCCTTTATGCTCTTCGGGAGACCGAGGGACTTCGGGGAAACTCCATCGGTGTCCCACTTGATGCCGGAAATTTCAAAGACGTATTTGTTCATGGTGGTAATTCCTCTGCCCATAGAATATCACTACGGGCCGAAAATGTCAACGAAAATTACTTCCCGCCTTTGGCATACGCCATGTCCTTCGCGGCTTCCTCGGAGTTCTTGGCGAGTTCGCGGAGTTCGCATTGCCTGTCGATGAAGGCCCCGGTGTTCTTGAGGGCGGTTCCGCAACCCGCAGAGGCGAGAAACTCAATGTCATAGTCCCCGTCATTCTTGGGGTTAGTGTGCCAGAACTTCACATAGAACTCCTGCGCATCCCCCAGAATCTTCTCCCCCTTCTTGGAGGTGGCCCACTTGGCCATGAGGGTGTGTCCGGCGAAGGTGAGTTCCATGTGCCCAATCATGGGTTCCCCCTTGATTGCCTTGAGCAGTTCCTTCGCGGGAGAGTTGGTAATGACGATGGTGCAGGTTCGGTTCATGGTGGTGGTTCCTTTCACGCCTATAGAATATCAGTTGGTGATGAAAATGTCAACGTGATTTTACCGCCGGTTTCACGCGCACGCAACCGGCGCGGCGTGTATAATCAAGGACGCACGGGGGCCCCACCCCCCTAGACAAAAAACAACCCCCGGAGTCTTCTCCGGGGGCTGACCGGCACCACCACAGGCCGGGTTTATCGGTGGAACCACCCACCTAATTGCGAGGAAGCGGGAAGGGCTCAAGGGCTCCGTGAACCGCCGCCATGAAGGTGTTATGCCTGTAGAGCAAATCCCTGTTGGCCTCCCATGTCTCCTTGAATGCGGAGACCGCCTCTTCGGGATTCCTTGCCCAGACGCGGAACAGTCCGCAGACGAGGTAGCAGTTGCGATGCGGGTGGATGGGGCAGGGCGGGTCTTTGCCGAAGACCGGGACAACATTGTCCATCTTGTAGGAAAACCTCGCGGTTTCCTCGTCAACCTCGTCGATTTCCGTCACATGGCCTCCGTAGAAGGAGCATTCCACCTTGAGCCAGTCATTCGCCTCCTCAAGGGTCGGCTTGCGGATTCCGCGAATGCAGATGCTCGGCTGGTCTTCGTTGCCGTAGGCCGTCTTCTCCCCGAAGTAGACTTCGTAGAAGTGGATTTTCGGCTCCTCCGGCTTGAACGCCTTGAGCAGGATGGCCTCCATTTCTTCCACGGTGTTGGGGTAGGGGAACTCGTGAATCTCAAAGGCCCTGCGCCAGTTGTAGTAGGTGCGAAGCATTCCGGGAATGTCGGCGTAGGTGTCCATGAGGTCGCCGTCGGTTTCCTTCTGCACCTTGTCAACCTCGCGGATGAGGCGAAGGGCGTCGGAAATCTTGTCAATGGTCTGGTCGGTGGTGTCCATGTCTGTGGTTCCTTTCGTGATTAGTGGTTATTGCCTGTCGGCACTCATAGTATATCGGCAAGGGCCGAAAATGTCAACTACCAGATTACGGAATTGTAGGAAACTTCCTCGGCATCCGTGGCGGCGTTGCGGATAATACTCGCCTTCGCAAGCCTTTCCTTCTGCGCCTTGAAAATTGCGTCGCATTCCTCCTTCGTGAGGGCGAATGCGTCACGCTTGACCTTCGGCTCGGTTTTGAAGTGGAGAGGTTGCTGATATTGTTTGGAATACTGGTCCTCCCAAGCGGATTCGACACCGTAGACAATGCACGAATCCGCCATCTTCATTGCGTCGATTACGCGGAAGCGGTGAATCTCCTGCGGCGTCTGGTGCTTGAACTGGATAATGTCGCGGGTCTTCATGCGCTTCTGGATTGCGTCGCGAAGAACCTTCTCCTCGGCTTCCTTCTCCTTGTCGGTGAGGCCGATGCTTCCAGTTTCGTAAATGGGGTGGAGTTTCATGGTGGTGGTTCCTTTCGTGACCATAGTATATCGCTATGGCTTGAAAATGTCAACGGAATTATTCCGGGTCGGATTCCGATTTGATTCCAAGTTCGGAAGCGGTGTCGATGATGGCATCATTCACCCTGTCCCAGTCCGCAGAGCAGTCCTCAAGCGCATCGGAAACGATGCTCATGCCCTTGACATTGGCCGCGATGCGCTTGGCGTCGGATGCGGAGTAGTCCAACTCCTCGGCTTGGGATTCAATGTCCTCTTCTGTCCAGACCTTGACCGCAATCACATCCTCCTTTTCGCGGAGGGCGGCGGCGAGTTCGGAAACGGTGTATTTGGAGAGTTCCTTCGACTTGTTCATGGTGGTGGTTCCTTTCGTGGTTGGTGGTTTGTCTTTCGACACCCATAGTATATCGCTACTGGCTGAAAATGTCAACGGAAATTTATCCCCCGTTTCGCGAGCGCCGGAGTCGAAGGCCGGTTATAATCAAGGGCTGGCCGGTTCGACGGCGAAAAAAGAACCCCCGCGATTTCTCGCGGGGGCTTGAACCGGGTGCGGTTCTTGGCTCGCTAGAGTTCCTTGACGATTTCCGCCTCGGCGCTGGGGGAACCCTTGTAGAACTCCTCCGCCAGAGTCCAGAGGGCCGTGTTCGCATGGACATTCTGGATAATGTTGCGGATGGGCTTGCTGTTGCGCTTGCGCTGTCCGTCGGCGAGGTTAGACCAGTCCATCGCAATCCCTCCCTTCATCATGTTCTCCTGTGTGCGGTTGAACACACTCCACAGGTCATTGCCGCTGTCCTCGTAGCGGCGCGGAGCCACAAGGGCCAGAGGGTCGCCAACGGGGCGAAGGCCAATCTGGGTGCGAATCTCGTTGGCCTTGTAGGCGAAGTCGCGAATGTCTCCGTCGGAGAGCATCTTCGTCTTGAAGGCATCCACCTTGCCGTAGGCGTTGGAAAAGTCCTCGGCAACCCCACGGATGGCCTCCAAGACCTCCTCCATCGTGTGCCCCATGTGGCGGATTCGGAGAGACTCCTTGCCCCCGGCAATCATGCCGTTTTCGCAGATGAGGCGGAAATACCCGGTGTAGACCTTGAGGGCGCAAGCGCCGTTGTGGCTGTTGACCACCACGAGTTCCGGGAGTTCCGGCTTGCCGAAATCCTCGCGACGGCACAGGCGGTAGAGGTGGCGGGTGGTGTTCTGAAGGCCCTCCGCCTCCATCTTCTGCATGGCCTTGCCGTGGGACTTCTGGGTGATGGCATCCCTGACCACGAAGTCCATGCGCTGAAGGTTGTCGATGATGGTGTCCGACTCAAAGAGCGAGTAGGACGCGGTGCGCCGCGTGTCCGCCTTGTGGTTGAGGTGCTGTGGCAGGACATACGGGAGTTCCATCGAGGTGAGAGGCTGGTCCATGTGGTGAGCCTCTTCCGAGGTGGCCGTGAGAATCACGGTGTCGAGGGAGTTGCCGAACTGGTTGTTCATGTTGGTGGTTCCTTTTGTTTTGATTTGGTTTGTTAGTGTTGTTGCCTTGCGGCGCTCATAGTATATCGATGAGTTTTGAAAATGTCAACGCCTTTTTTAGGCCAATCCAATAATTTTGTTGAAATCCTCGGCGCAGAAGGCCTCGGTGGCAACATCCACGGCGTCGATGCGGATTTTGTAAGCCGTGACCACAACGGAGTTCTCCTTGACCTCCACGGAGAACTCATCCGCATCGTAGGTCTTCGGCTCAACCGGGACAAAGCGGGGCTCATCCCGGAAAAGGCCAATCTCGCGGCGAATGACGGCTTTGGCGAAGACAACGCCGGAGAGGTGCGCGGAGGCGTGGGTCTTGAAGTCCTGTGTAAGGATTTCGTAGCCGTGGCCATAAGGAAGCATGCGGTAGATGGAGAGTCGGTAGATTTTCATGGTGGTGGTTCCTTTCACGCCGATAGTATATCGGCTTTGGTTGAAAATGTCAACGCCTTTTTTAGAAGGGAATTGCGACGAGGAAGTGGCCCTGCGCCTTGTATTTCTCCCATCCGGCGGCTCCCCGGTTGACGAGGCCCTGCCAGTAGTCCCTGCCCTGCACCTCGACGATTGTCTCCTCATACATCTTGAGGGCGACGAGATACCTGCCGATTTCCCCCTTGCTGGCGGAAGCGGAAAGGTCTTTCTTGATTCCCGCGTAGTAGGTCGCGTGGGTCATGGTCTTGCGCTGAAGCCGGGTGCGGCGGGTCTTGTCCGCCTTTTCAAGGGCTTGCAGTTGCTTCCAGACAATCTCCCCGCCGGGGAAGGTGTAGACGGCTCCTTGCATTTTAGTGGGTGGTTCCTTTTGTGGTTGGTGGTTTGTCTTTCGACACCCATAGTATATCGCCGTCCGTTCAAAATGTCAACGCCTTTTTCAAATTTTTTCGCCGCCTCCCGGCCATACTTGATTATAGCCGCCTCGAAAGTCCGGCTCGCGGGAAATCGTGGGAAAAAGAAACCCCCGGCCTTGCGGTCGGGGGTTCGGTTTCCGTGCAGGGGGTTTGTGTTTTACGGCTACTGTATCCCTGTTTTTACGGCATTCGCCACAAGCCGTCTCAACGCACCGGAAATGCGTATTATGTCTTTTATCTAGTCCTCAATAGCCCACTTGTCGAAAGCCGCCTTGACTTCGGCGTAATACTCATCGTCATTGGAGCCGAGGATGTTTCCCGCGTAGTCGGAGTATTCCCAAGTCTCCCACTCTTCCTCAATTTCCTTCGGGTCGGCATCCATGATGGTAGCCTTGAGTTCAAAATCGTAAAACTCGCTGAACGAGAGTCTTTCTTTGAGGGCGGTATTGAGTTCATAGGCCACGGCAAAAGTGAAGCCATGCTTCTTGCAAGTCTTCTTGCCGAGTTCGTTGAGGTGCTTCTGGAACAGGGCGATGGCTTTCTTGCCATTCTTGGAGGCAAGGTATTCGGAGGCGAGAACCGTGGGGACTTCAATGTCCATTTCGTCGATGGTGTTCATGGTGGTGGTTCCTTTCGTGGTTGGTTGGTGGTTATTGCCTGTCGGCACTCATAGTATATCGGTTGGTCTTGAAAATGTCAACGGGATTTTTAGTCCTCCGAGGCGAAGGGAATTGTGATTCGGTGGGTGAAATCCTCATCCTTCTCGTTGCCCCAGACGAAGGCCGTGACGCCGTTGAGGTAGATGGGGTTGCCATTCTTGTCCTTCAATTCAGACTTGGGCCTCTCCACGGCAACAAGGTCTTGGACAAACTCCCCATTCTTCTGAAGGGTGATGGAAACTCCCGCCTCAAGGTCATTCTTGACGGAAAGCGCATATCCGTTGCCAATGTCGATTTCAAGCATCTTGGCCGTGTTCGCAAGGCGAAGTTCGGCAGGGTCGAATCCCCAGATTTCGGAAGTTTCCAGAATGTTCTGCTGAATCTGGAAAGCCTTTGCCTTGCTGAACGAGGGGAAGGACGCAATGGCCTTCTTGGTGGCCTTGTCAACAACGAAGTTGGTGGTTTTTTTCATGGTGGTGGTTCCTTTCACGCCCATAGTATATCAATGGGCCTTGAAAATGTCAACGAGATTTTTAGTCAGCCTTCTCGCATTCGTGGGGGAAGATTTCGTATTTCCTCCCACTCTCATCGTCGATAAGCCAGAGGTGCTTGTCGGTGACTTCCGGGTTCTCCAAACCCTCTTCGCGGGTGATTTCGTATACGCAGAGCCTCATGCCCTTGTAGAGGACGAAATCCCCTTCCTCGATGGTGACGCCATTCCTGTCGGTGGCATCTTCCTCCCCTTCCTCTTCCTCCCGGAGCCTATCGTCGAGTTCAAGCAGTTCCGGGTCGGTTCGGAAAAGCCAGTCCCTGTCCTTCTCATTCAGAGGACCGCAGGACGAGAGGTATTCTTGGATGGTCCAGATGTATTCCTCGGATTCTGTCCACTTGGTTTTGCCAGACGCAAGATACTCATTCTTGCGTTCCTCCACATACTCTTGGAGGTCGAGGTCTTTGCCCTTGTAGTGCATTGTGGTGGTTCCTTTCACGCCCATAGTATATCACTATGGCTTGAAAATGTCAACAGGATTTTCTACTTCCACCCGTAGATGTTCGCGACAACCGGGTAGAGAGACTTGGTGGCGGCGCAAAACTGCTCCTCCGTCATGCCGCCGTAGGCAATTTGCTCCACAAGGTTCTCCGCTTCCTCCCGGCTCTCCGCGATGCGGAACAGGACGCGGTTGGTTCCATCGTGGTGCGTGAAGGTTCCGCGAATGTCCTCGCCGTCGCCATACCACTCGTTGTAGTCCTCGCCGTAGGACAGGATGGATTTGGCGTTGTCCCCGTAGACCTTGCCGCCGTTGGGGTGGCCATTCCAGAGGCCGAGGACGGCAAAGCCGACAATCACGCCGTCAACAGGCTTGTTGAGGTTGATTTCCTCGTCTTGCATCCACTCCTGAAGATGGAGGTTGAGGCCCTCCCAGTCATTCTCTTCCAGACCCTCCGTCTCCGGGTCGGGGTTGTCGGTGTAGATGATGCGCTTGGTGTCGGTGGTGTTCATGGTGGTGGTTCCTTTCACGCTCATAGTATATCAACGAGACTTGAAAATGTCAACGGGTTTTTTATTCAGAGTTTCACAGGCGGGCGAGCCGGAGGCCGGGTATAATCAAGGATGCGCGAGCCGGACGCACAGGAAAAAGGAACCCGGCGGATTTCTCCGTCGGGTTCCTCCCCTGCGCCAATCTTTGCGCTAGTGCGTCTTGCCGATTCCGATTTCCTTGACCGACTGGCGGATGCCGTCGGGGAGGATGTTCGTCTTGACCGAGGCCACGGAGAAGCCGTTGCGGCTCCCGGTGAGGATGAACGAGAGCAGTCTGCCCTTGCCGAAGTTGAACGAGATTGTGGTCTGTTTGCTCATGGTGCTGTGGTGGGTTGGGGGTTGTCCTTACGCCCATAGTATATCAATGGGCCTTGAAAATGTCAACGGGAGTTTTAGTCCCATCCGGTAATCTTCGCATCGTCGATGGGAGCGGGGAACGCCGTGACAAACTCCCGGATATACTGAACGCAAGTGAATCCACGCCGCATGGCTTCGGCAATCTTGTGGAAGGCCCAATCGTCATACTCATGCGTGAAGCCGCAAGTGTCAAACTCTTCGGGTCGGTTGACAACCGCCATTGGCCTGTCCTTGTCCTTCACGGGAACCTTTTCCCCCTCCCAGATGTAGGCCGAAAGTCCGGTGAGGTTTTCGTAAATGTCCACGAAGTCATTGCCGAGGTCGGTGGTGGAATCTCCGTCACCCCAGAACACCGATACGTCTTTCGCCGTGATTCCGGCATTCAGAATCTTGAAGTCCTCTGGCCGCTTCCCTGCGCAAAGGTCGCAGAAGAGCAACCCAACAGTGTCATACCAGTCACTATCCGGGTCGGGATAGAAATCGAATTCCGGGTCTTCCATGTCGATGAAGTTGCCCTTGTGGTGGTTGGCGGGGCCGTCGAAGTAGCAATACATAACATCCCCGCGAGACTCCTTGCTGAACTCCTCGACGCGGATGAACTTCACCTCATGCTCGAAAAGGATGATGGGCTTGGTGTAGGAGCCGCAGAAAATGCGGCCATCCTTCGTGACCTCAAGAAGAGGCTCCCCGTTGACTTCGGTTTTGCCAGTGTCAACCTCCGCCGCCTTGCGGATGGTGTCCGCAACGGAGAGTTTGCCGCCGCCGAGGGCGTCGATGAGTTTGCGGCAGAGGCTCGCCGCCTCTGCGGCTTCCTGCTTGGTGAGATACTCCTTCATGGTGGTTCCTTTCGGGTTGGTGGTGGTTCTTACGCCAATAGTATATCAGCGAGTCTTGAAAATGTCAACAGGATTTTTATCCGGCGTTTGCCTTGAGGGCCTTTTCCAACTGCTCCGGGGTGGGCGAGGGAGTGCCGAAGACCTTGAGGAAGACCTTGCGGATGCCGTGGAGGTAGAGGAGGTCATACGGCACGTCTCCGTAAGACCCGATGAGTTCCCCATCCGTGGCCTTGTTGGCGCAATCGATGTTGCGGATGAGTTCAAGGGCTTCCTTGAGTTCCTCGAAACAGGTCTGGTCCCTGTCGGCAACGGAAACTTCGTAGTAGCGCTTCATGGCGGTATTCATGGTGGTGGTTCCTTTCGGGTTGGTGGTAGGTCTTGCGACACCCAAAGAATATCAGAAACCATTGAAAATGTCAACGGAATTTTTTATCCCCGGTTTCACGCCGCCGGGACTTCGACCCCTGCTATAATCAATACGCACGCGCGCGGCCTTATAGAATAGGCGGCTTGAATC
>ODAI011181892.1_pt1 | contig 12661 bp, 11 predicted proteins | sample 1539321 | NCBI WGS metagenome assembly ODAI01 (sample SAMN02144231, study PRJEB22623) | gut metagenome | biome: sheep rumen | host: Ovis aries | place: New Zealand
GTAGAAGATCAGGTAAAGTCCCTCGGAGCAAGCTTCGTGAAGATCGACCTCGGCGAAATGGGACAGACCGATCAGGGCTATGCCAAGGAGCTTACTCCCGAACAGATAGCCAAACAGCAGGAAGCCCAGGCGAAAGTCTGTGAGCGCTCCGATATCGTCATCACCACCGCAAAAGTGTTCGGACGCAAGGCTCCGCGACTTATCGGAAAAGATGTGCTTGACCGTATGAAGCCCGGCGCTGTGGTTGTGGATATGGCAGTCTCAACGGGCGGAAATGTGGAAGGCTCGAAGCTGTTCGAGGAAGTAGTCACCGACAACGGCGTTATCATTATGTCCGGCGATCTGCTTGAAAGACAGGTCCCGTATGACGCATCGAAGATGCTCTCCGGAAACTTCACCGCGTTCCTCACACACTTCTACAACAAGGAAACAAAGGAACTTGATGTGAAGCTCGAAGATGAGATAATGAAAGGCTGCCTGCTGACACAGGGCGGCAAAATAATACATGACAGATTTAAGGGGGATAAGTAAAATGGCGATAGGAGAGATATTACTGCTGGTTTTCGTGTTCGTTATCGCGGGATTTCTCGGCGTTGAGCTGATCTCGAAAGTCCCGTCGCAGCTTCACACCCCGCTGATGTCGGGAACGAACGCTATCTCCGGTATAACTATAGTCGGCGCGATCTCGGCTACCGCAGTGGCACTGCACACGGACGGCATAGTGGGCGCGATATTCGGTTTTCTTGCAATACTGCTGGCGACGATAAACGTTATCGGCGGCTATATGGTAACGGACAGAATGCTTGAAATGTTCAAGAAGAAAGGAGACGATAAGAAGTGAACTGGGAAAATGTCAGTGTGATACTGACCACGATACTTTATATGGTCTCCTCGGTGCTGTTTATCCGCGGCATAAAGCTGCTCGGAAAGGCGGACACCGCAAGAAAGGGAAACCTTATGTCCGCGGTCGGTATGCTTATTGCAGTCGTTACCGTACTGCTCGAAAAGAACGTCACGGACACACTCTTCAATGAGCCTTTGAAGAACGCCTATCTATGGGCGCTTGCGGCTGTAGTTATCGGCGGCATCATCGGCGCTGTATGGTCGAAGAAGGTCGAAATGACGGGAATGCCGCAGCTCGTAGCGCTGTTCAACGGATTCGGCGGTCTGTCATCGCTGCTTGTGGCACTCACGCAGTACCTCACCGACGGATCCATAAACGTGTTCTCGTCCATTGCCCTCGGACTTACCATCGCCATAGGCGCTATAGCGTTCACCGGCTCGATCGTGGCATGGGGCAAGCTCTCCGGCAAGATGTTCAAGAAGAATGTGAACATTCCCGGCAAGAACTTCATAAACGCTCTTCTTGCACTCGCGGGGCTTGTGGGAGTTGCGATATACGCCCTCAGCATTGCGGGAATACTTGACGCTTCTATGGGAATGATCGGTGTGATAATCGTTACCGCGGCATTCCTTATCCTCGGCTTTACAATGGTCATCGCTATCGGCGGCGGAGATATGCCGGTCATCATCTCACTGCTGAACGCATTCTCCGGTCTTGCGGCAGCCTTCGCGGGTCTTGCTATAAGCAACTCTGTGCTTGTTGTATCAGGCTGTCTGGTGGGAACATCGGGACTTATCCTGACACTGATAATGTGCAAGGCTATGAACCGCACGCTGTACAGTCTCCTCTTCGGCAGTACCGCGGGAGCCGCAAAGAAAGGCGCTGCCGGTGAGCAGAAAGAACCCCGCTCCATGTCCGTTGAGGACGCATACCTCGTTCTTGAAGCTGCAAGCTCGGTCGTATTCATACCCGGCTACGGTATGGCAGTCGCACAGGCTCAGCACGCTGTCAAGGAGCTCTGCGACAAGCTCGAAGCAAACGGAGCGGAGGTAAGCTTCGCTATCCACCCGGTAGCGGGACGTATGCCCGGTCACATGAATGTGCTGCTTGCTGAGGCGAATGTGCCGTATGAGCAGTTAAAGACCGCGGACGAGATGAATCCGCAGATGCCGAACACGGACGTTGCTATCGTTATCGGTGCGAACGATGTTGTCAATCCGTCAGCGCTCACTGACGAGACCTCGCCGCTGTACGGAATGCCGATAATCAACGCTTTCGAGGCACGCACGGTATTCGTGCTCAAGCGCGGTAAGGGCGCAGGCTTTTCCGGCGTTGAGAACCCACTGTTCACCAACGACAACACCGTGATGATCTACGGCGACGCGAAGCAGACGGTATCCGCGCTGGTAAGCGAGTTTGACGAGACGTGATGTTCAGCTAAATTATATAGATATATTAAAAGTGGTATCGTGTTCAGGCACGATACCACTTTTTAACTTGTTTTCATATACTTACATCCTTATTTTACAAAAAAACTCTCGGGTGCTATCACAAAGCAGCCAAGGACCTTTTGGTTTGCTGTTACCTTTTTAATACATCGGACATAGTCAATAAAGCCTGTGCCTTTTCACCGGAGATCGTCCGGAAGTTTTCAAGCAAAGTTCTCTCGTCAGCAGACAGATAGACAGCATCTTGGCTCTCGTTGAAAAATTCGGCAAGCGTCAGCCCGAGAGCTTCAACGAGCCTTTGGAGAGTGTCGATTGTCGGCTGCCGCGTTCCTTCCTCTATTCCTTTGATATGATGACCGGAAACGCCGGTGATCTGAGTAAGGCGGTATCGCGTCATGCCTTTCGCAGAGCGGAGTTCAGTCAATCGTTTCCCAATATCCATAGTGACCCGTCCTTTCATGTACCTATATTATATACCCGAACGGGCTATAAAATAATGCCCGTATGGGCTTGAAATTGCGGACATTTAGGTATATAATGTGTGTAGGTATTGTTGCAGGAGGATTTATGGAAGTTTATACAGTCAGTTTGTTTGGGCATAAAGAATTTAATAATCCGTTAAAAGTCGGTAAACAGCTTGAAAAAGAAGTCCGTGATCTTATAGACCGCTATGAGTATGTTGAGTTTCTGATCGGAAGAAACGGAATGTTTGACCTATTTGCCGCTTCGGTTATAAGGGAAGTATGCAAGGAGTATGACTACGGTAATGCTGCCCTTGTGTTGGTGCTGCCGCATATTACACCGGATTATAAGAATAACTCGGAAATGATTGATAAGATGTATGACGAGATTGAGGTGTGCGAAGAAGCGGAGCGTTACAGCAACAGACTGTCTGTCGGGGTATGTAACCGGGACATGGTTGACCGTTCAGACCTTGTTATAGTCTGCGTGGAGCGGCGAGAGGGCGGAGCGTACAAGATGATGATGTATGCGAAGAATGCGGGGAAGCCCGTTAAAAATGTTGCCTGTTCCGATCCGTCTTCCGAACCTATTGAGGTTGATTAGTATATACTTCGTCACGACTGATAGAAAGGAGATCGTTATGCCGGTTTATGATTTGGCTAAAATACTTGAGGAAATACATTGGGAGGATTACGCGGAGTTTGACAATCCGCCCGAGTTTGCTGTGCCAGAGGAAAAGGAACAGAAACTACAAAAGCTATTAGCGAAATGTAACAATGGCAGTGAGGAGGCGAAGAATAATAATGCCCGTTTGGTAAAAACGCCTAAGTGAATTGTGCAACATTACTAAGGAATAATGGTTACAGATCGGGGTCAATCCGGATCTGTTGTGGAATATACTTCAATTAGGCTCTCGATCCTGTAACTATGGTCTATGAATCTGCTCAAAATCGGGCTTGTCCAATTGATCACATGTAATAAAGATTCGGAAATCAACATAAAATTTGAGAAAAACGCTTGCAAATAAGCTTTATGAATGGTATAATGTGATTAGAGCAAAAGCTCATAAAATTAAATATGATAATCGCAATGAATAGTAATGATTTTTGAGAAGGTCTTGATGTATACAAGATCATGGTAGAGTGAATTGAAAATATAGTTTTTGTTAGTTTGTTGAAACATTATGAAAAAATAGGACTCGGAAGTTATTATAAATCAACGCGAAAACAATGCTTGGCTGATAGTTAGGCAGTCATTAGAGTTGTGTCAAAAACAACAAAACCTTAAGAACACGCAACATTAATTGAGTTGCTGGTTATTGAGGGTTTGTAGCCTATGGGCTGCTTAAAATCAGCAATGGAAACAGGCTTGTTATTGTGTTGGCTTATTTTTCCAAGTGCTAAGAAGAGAACATGACCAAACCGGTCTACGAGAAAAATGACAGATCATAGATCTGCCCTGAAGAATGCGGTTTGGTCTTCTTTATTTTATATTCTTTTAAGAAGCTCCAAGCCGCGAGGTTTGGCGCTTTTTGTTTTTAGTTTATTGTAGCCCCAAGAAACGGGCATTAACAATAAACAACGGTATAAAGCCGTTGGTTCTGAAGAACGGAGTGACGGCAGTCCGCACCGTTTATGGTAACATACCATATAAATGGCGGGCGGCGCAGATTGTGTAAGTGAACAGCAGAGTGCTGTAAAAACTGACCACATGAAGCGAAATGCTTCCTGTAAAAGTGAGGGAAAACCATATTATAAATGGTGACCTTCACTATCAGGCGGCTGCGAGAGTATACCTCGTGTGAATGACACAAAAGGTATATGTGCGCACCTGTTAGGGCGAAGTTGCTTTCTCTCGGTATTCCGTTAGGCGGCCAAACTGCGAGTACACGACAGTAACAGTGTACAGCCGAAATCGATTTTTAGTGTGTGATCATCCCGTATGTGGAAGAGCAGCTTTAGAACGACGAGGAAATGCTGGCGAATGATGGGTTGAAAAATCATCCATTCTACGCAGGCTGCCAACATATTCAGGATAACGTTGCTTCGGAATATGTGGCGAACGTAAACGCAACGACAAAAAAAGAAAGGAAGAAAGAAAATGGTTAATACATCATAAGACAATCAAGAAAAAACTGCCGAAAGAGCTTTTCGCCGTATTTCGGCACCCGTACCTAATGGTTATGTACGATCCCGTACATAACCGATTAGGTAGGCGAAATTCCTACACAGACCTATTAATAATAGGTCTGTAGGACGGGGTGGGTCACCGAGACGACCTGTACGCGGGCTTCAGAGCGCCGCACTTAACGCGCTATTAAGCGAGGATGTGTGGGAAATATCGACATTCCCATACATATCATTAATGTTTGCACAGCCATAAAGGTGTGTACAAATTCGGCACAACAAAATGACTATGACAAAGGAGGCTGACTATTATGTCAAAGTCAAAAAATCCCAACCTGAAAAGACAGGCGAATCAGCGTTTGAACGCTATGCAAAGATATGGTGAGTCGAAGCATCAAGCTCGCCGAGACGAACACACAGTATCCCGAGGGGATATTTTCCTTTAATACTATGAAGACGTATAAGGAAGCCGTCAAAACATTTCTCGTATGGGCGAGAACAAGATACTCCGAATACAAGTTCCTTGATGATCTGAAGGAAAAAGTACCCGAGTATCTCGAAGAAAAAAAGGCGGCTGGCTTATCCGCATGTACGATTAAAACCTACGCGTCCGCACTGGCTAAGCTCTATGGGGTCAAGAAGGCGGATTTTGGAGTCGAGTTCGCAAAACGCGAGCGCAAGAATGTGAAACGCTCTCGCTTCGAACCCGATAAGAAGCTTGAGGAAGCCAATCCTGACATCGTTGACTTCGTCCGCGGGACGGGTCTCAGACGCTGTGAGCTGCGTCGTCTTGTGGGAGAAGATGTGTACAGGGACAGCGAAGGCAACCTCGTTGTTCATGTACGCAGGGGCAAAGGCGGAAAAGAACGCACTGTTACCGTTCTTGCGGAGTATATTGATATGGTCGAAGAGATCGCGGGCAAAGTTGGAGCCAAAGAGAAGGTATTCAAGAAGCTCCACAGAGGTCTTCAGCTTCACCATTATCGTGGAGATTTCGCAGCGACACTGTATAAGAAGGTGGCGAGGAGCGAGATCCCTGACGATGATAAGTATATTATGCGCAAGGATCGTAAAGGTACGATTCTCGATAAAAAGGCGATGCTTACTGTAAGCAGGGCGCTGGGTCATAATAGAATAAATGTTATCGCTCAGAGCTATCTGTACAGCGTATAATGAAGGAGGTGATGACCCATGAGGGCGGATAGTATCACAGTAACAATCAGCATAGTTTTCTCGGAAGACAATGATGATAAAGCTGTGTGCAGCATTACCGGAATTCTCGCGGATTCGCTTATAGAGCGCATCGGTGAGAATTCAAAAGAAAAGACCGGAGGAAAAGTACAGTCAGAATGATATGTATGTTTTTTACGAGTCAACATTGGATGTGCATTAGGCATATCCAAAAAAGAAGAGCCATTTATTCCGATGCTTATTTTCCGGTGAGATTTTTACGGTCAGATTTGAACGGTCCGATATTTCTCGGAACTTTTGACAGACAATGATCGGAAGCGAAAATTTCAGCGGAAAATAAGTATCGGACGATCGGCACAACAATTAATGACCAAAGAAATGAGGCAATAATTATGAACAAAGATATTAAGGTAACTATTCCAATGTATTCAGTGACAGCTTTTCTTATTGCTCACACCGATATGAACATCAAAGAAAAGATTACGGAAACTTTTGCAGCGTTCGCAAAAGGCGATTTGACATTCAAAGGTGTAGATCTTTCGTTTAATATCATAAACGATGATAAGACCGAAACAAAAGAGACTTCATTTATCAAGCCCTCTCTTGACCTGTCAGATATTGCTGTTGTGACGTGCCTTGCCGGATATAAGAAATACAAGGTCTCGTCTGTTTTACGCGGTATCTTTGAGACCGCGGTAATTATAAAGAATCATAAAAAGCTTTTGGAAAACGGGTGTTTTGGAGCAGCTCCGAAACAGATCGTGAATGATCCGACATTTGATGAGATCGTGGACACCGTGAAGAAGGGAACCCCTTTCGAAACAACAATAGCCAAGCTTGTATCCAGCACAGGTCAAGAGAAACGTACCACGGCATTTGTTGATAGAATATTTGATCAGTTGAAAGGTTTATCAATAGTTGTTACAAGAGTGAACGGCGAAGAACTCTCTGGTGAAGCATTTAAAACGTGTAAAAATGCTGAAACGGAGATCATCTTGAAACTCAAAGATGCTCAGAAAACGGCAGAGCCGGATACGGATGATGAAACGGCAGAGGCTGCCGATGCTGCTGAGGCAGAGGACGACAGTGAGGATCAGGCGGCTGAGGCTTCGGAAGCTTCTGAACCTGAGGCAAAGCTGAAACCATATGAGGTCGATGAGCCCGGAGATCCTTTAGAAGATTTTTCTTCAATGAAATTAATCTCCTAAAGTGACAGGCGCAATATAACAATACAAGCCCGCGAATGCGGGCTTGTATTAGTTTACGCAGTTTTGGGTTTGAGTTCCTCGGCAAGTTCTTTGACCGCCTCAACGGAGAGACCTGTAATAGATGCTATTTTTTCAATTGAATAGTCGTTCAGCTTAAGAAGATTTAATGCGATTTCTCTTCTCTCGTCATCAAATAATTCTTCCATTATCTTACACATAAACTGGTTCCCCCTTTCGGTATTTTTCAGCTGGTCAACCCGTTCGGCTAAATCTTTGTTAAACATATCCACGGCTTTCTTACAGTGGAAGTCGTGCATAAGACGCCCGAGCGGTGTTTCGTTCTGTATCTCGCTGTTTACATATATTATATGTGATTTGTCTTCAAAGACATCATCGGAGCCCTCAATAGTACGGCGGATATGATATATGGGCTGCCCTTTTTTCAGAACATCATTGAGCGTAACGAAGATAACATAGGTTTCGGGCAGCTTGTCAAAATCCTCGCCCGGGTCAAGAATATTGGCATCTATGATGCTGCTGATGAATCTTGCTCTTTCGGGACCGGCACCTTTGTTTGCCTGTTGCAGCTCAATGTCATATTCGACATTATTCTCGTCAACGGCATCAATGTCCAATGTGACCGATCGTCCGTGGAGATTCTTGAACACCTTCTGTATCTGCGAGCTTTTAACGATAAGCCCCGGCTTATCCATAATGATACGGAGAACGGTCTTGACGAGCTGCGGCTGCCCATTGAAGCAGGCATTCATAAAGGTGTCGTCCATAAGTACGAACTCTGGTATCTTTTTAAGGTATTCTTCGTGGCGCTGTTCTTTTGTCTTGGTTTCCATAGTGACCTTCCAATGATGTCTTTCGTTTCTTACATATATTATATCAGATTTTGAAGCCAAAATCAATAGTTTTCAAAAAACTAAAATAATTCATAGGTTTCGGAGCTTCGGATGGGGTAAAAACTGGCTGTGTACGAATGATTTGACTTTTTTAACGAAATTGCGCTTGGATTTTTGTGAAGTGTGTTATTGAACAATATAAATATTTATATTTAAGTTTGCTTTAAGTTACAGCGCTATAATAATTATAGTGATACCGGAGATATAACAGGAGGATCCTAAAATGAAAAAGACATATACACTGTTGCTTATCGCAGCGCTTATAATTTCAGCCAGCAGCTGTTCATCGGATACGAAAACTGTTCAGGAGCCGACCTCTGTTTCTTCTGAAGCAAGCACTACTGCGCAGGAAATGTCTCCCGAAACCGAACCCACCACAACAATTCTTAGTTCTGATGAAGCAGAGAGCGATTCAACCACAGCAATAACCTCTGCCACCACAACAGAAGCAACAAACACGACAACTACCGCTGTAACAACCGTTGCCTCAACTACAAAAGCTCCCGAAACGACAGTTACTACAGCGCGGTCTAAAGAGTCCGAAGCCACGGCAGAAGCTACAACTACATCTGCAACCACGCCCACGATCTCAGAAACTACTACGGCAGTAACAGAGAAATCCGTGTACGACAATTCGGCTGAATATCCGGCAACTGTATTAAAAGAGGGTGACAGCATTACAGGGGGAACTTATTCCGCGACAGGAAAAGACGAAAGCGTTCTTGAAGCATCGGGAAATGTAAAGGCATCGGTCACGGGAGCAATACTGAAAAAGATCTCCGGAGACGCATCAAGTGCCGATGATTCGAGCTTCAAGGGACTAAATGCCGGTGTAAGGGTCTATGGGAACGCAGATGTCACACTTACAGACTGCGTTATCGAAGCGGACGCGAAAAATGCTACCGGAGTATTTGCGTATGATAACGGGGTCATACACATCTCCGACAGCACTGTAACGGTAACGGGCGGCGGTGCCGGCGGAGTTCAGGTTGCCGGCGGCGGTACGCTCTACGGGAATAACCTTACCGTTACAAGCGCAAGCAAAGCGGCTATACGTTCGGATCGAGGCGGCGGTATTATGGTGATCGACGGAGGAACATATACCTCCGAAGGTTCAAGCGGCTGTCCGGTGATATACAGTACGGCAGACATAACGGTAAAGAACGCGGTGGGAGTTTCCGAACAGTCGCGAGCTGTCATAATCGAGGGCAAGAACAGCGTTATGCTTGAAAACTGCACCCTGACCGGTAATGACCAGTCAACAAAATCCGGCAGTATCAGAGCCAATGTGCTGCTTTATCAGAGCGCTTCCGGCGATGCAAAAGAGGGTACGAGCGTATTCTCAATGACGGGCGGCAAAATGATCTCACAAAGCGGTGCAATGTTTTACTGCACAAACACAAGCAGTGTCGTAAACCTGAGATCTGCGGAGCTTGTGCTGTCTGAAACCGGAGATCTGCTGATAGTTTCGGCTGGGCGCTGGGGCAAGGAAGGCAAGAACGGCGGCAAATGTGTATTCAATGCAGAAGAGCAGACCCTTACAGGCAACATCACTGTTGACAGCATTTCATCACTGGAATTGAACCTGAAAAACAGCACATACAAGGGCGCAATAGCAAACGAGGGCAAGGTTACCGTAACTTTGGACAGCGGCAGCAAGTGGGAACTTACCGGAGACAGCAATATTACCGAATTTAACGGAGATGTCTCAAATATCATTTCCAACGGCTATAAGCTCTATGCGAACGGCAAGCAGATAATATAATGCGAAAGAGACGGGTTCCCGTCTCTTTGGATGAAAAAACAAGCTGTGTCTCGAAGTTTTCTCCTTTATGCGCGCTTTTGAAAAACTTCTTTACCACATCCTTGTGGTACGAAAATTGTACATTTTTAACAAATTTTAAGGCGAATATTTGTAATTAATTACCTTGCACGAATCGGTGATATATATTATAATAGTATTGTAAGGATATGCCGCTTGCGGCATCAGCAACAGATCCCTGAATAAAGGAGAAGAAATAATAAAACAGGGCTTGAAAGTAATGATGATCAGACCGCGATGATAATCGCGGGGGTATTGAAGAAAAGGTTATGAAAGCATATATTCGGTGAAGATGTCCCACTGAGCATAGGATATCGGCACCGTCTATATATGAAAAGCGGCTCCCGCCGCAAAGACTTGGAATTTTGTAGGGATCCTTTTGAAAGGATAGACTATGGAAAATTCAAAGTCAACAACAAAGGCTCTCCGAGCAGTATTACTGCTCAGAGTGTCAACAGCAAAACAGGTGAACGGGGATGATGACTGTCCGCTCCCCGTTCAGCAGAACAGATGCACCGAAGTGTGCAAAGAGAATGGCTGGACAATAACCGATGTTGTCAACGAGAGCAAGTCAGGTTTTAAGAATGATATGTATAAACGTAAAGCGATCCTTAAAATACTGGCGCTTGCCGAAGCAAAAGAGTTTGATGTGCTTGTCATCTTCAAGCAGGACAGACTCGGCAGACGAGGAAATCAGACTACCGAGTTTATTGCCAAGCTTATCAGCCTCGGTATCAGGATCTTCAGTGCGACGGAAGGCGAGATAAAGCTTGATTCGATCAACAGTGAGGTGTATGTTACCCTCAATGGGCTTTGGGCTAAAAACGAGAGTGAGAATATCTCGATCAGAGTCAAGGAAGCGATGAAGTTTACTGTTGAGAATGGAAGCTATCGCGGCGGTGCTCCGATGTTCGGCTACAAGACTGAAGAAACCGGAGTTATCACCAAAAAGGGCAGGGTGCAGCATCGGCTGGTCGTAAACGAGGACGAAGCCTACTATGTAAGAAGGCTGTTCACGATGACGGTAAACGAGGGGAAAGGCACCACACAGCTTGCCAACTACCTGAACAACAAGGGACTTCGCACCCATAAAGGAGCGAAGTTTCAGGCAAACAACATCATGCGGATGCTGAGAAATCCTCTCTATGTCGGACACAATGATACTTCGACGGCAAAAGCTCCGTATCAGGAGGAGCTTAGGATCATTGATGATGAGACCTTCCGTCGTACACAGGATATTCTGGACCAGCGCAGTAAAAAGTACGCCGAAGAAAGGGCAGTCAGCCTCACCAATCTTGGCTCGGCTCTTCTTTCCGGAAATGTATTCTGTGCCGAATGCGGCGCTCGCATCGTTGAAAGCTGCTCTACAAGTAAGCATCTGACAAAAAGCGGAGATATTCACAAGTACACAACCCATAGGTATATCTGCTGCAACAGAGCTCACGGTGTCAAGACTGAGAATTGTCAGTCCGCATATTTGGCCGCCGAGATCGACGGGAAGATCAACGAAATGGTGAAGAGCATTCTCGCCAACATTGCCGGTTCTCCCGAGGAAGAAGCGATAAACAAAAGCTATGGTGCGCGTATCAAGGAACTGACCTGCTTGGTAAAGTCCGCGCAGACAGAGCTGAAGAAGCTGGGCGAAAAGAAGGAAAAGCTTACCGCTGAGATCGCAAATGTTCTTATCGGGGAAAGCAGCTTCACTTCCGAACAGCTACACACAGCTTTAGAGGCAGTTGAAAAGAGCATCTCTGTGGCTGAGGAGAAGCTGAAGGACAGCAAGACCCGTCTCGATAACCTTGATTCCGAACGGAAAGCGGTCGAGAGCGGCTATACAAAGCTCACAAGTTGGGCGGAGGAGTTCGACAGAGCCTCCGTCGAGCGCAAAAAGATGATCATTGCGGAGATGTTTCCGCGTGTGGAACTGTCGAGAGGATACAATGTAAAAGTAACGGTTAACAGAGCGTTTAAACCTTACATGGAAATTACAGACTGAATATTTTGCTCGGTCAAAAGCCCGTCGGGTGTTCCGGCGGGCTGACCATGGCGGTTGTTAAGCAAGCTTCTGCTGATTGATTAACTTTCTGCGCACACCATGCTGAGTGGGAGAGCGCTTGACTGTTAATCAAGATGTCACTGGTTCAAGTCCAGTAACAGGAGCCACGAAATCCCCTTAACCAAGCCGGTTGAGGGGATTTTCGTTTAGATATGGTACTTATTTTGGCTCTTATGGTCGTTGTAAGTGTTGCACATAAAACATAGCGCGTTTGTGTGTATGCTGCACATTAGTTTGTAGATCAACCGCCTGCAATAAAACAATGGCTGCGATGTTCATATTGTAATACTATTTTGATGATATTTTCCTGTATATCTGATCGGATTTTTCCGAAAATTTAATTGACTAAAGCAAACGCAGTGATTTTTGTGTTTGTAGTTCAAGCGCTATATAATTATCTTAATTTGAAATTTCTAATAATAATTTATGCTCAATTCGCCCCGAATTGAGCATTTTTCTATTGTTTGTTGCAAAGTTTTGTGGTATAATAATTAATAATAGCATATTCCGCGAAAGGAGAAGATCAATATGTCTGAGAACATTATGTCAATTAACGATATTAAGCGAATCGTCAGACCGCTTGCCGAAAAATA
>ODAI013488037.1_pt1 | contig 12660 bp, 8 predicted proteins | sample 1539321 | NCBI WGS metagenome assembly ODAI01 (sample SAMN02144231, study PRJEB22623) | gut metagenome | biome: sheep rumen | host: Ovis aries | place: New Zealand
CAGGCCAGGGATGCCACGGGGGGGGCATCCGCAGCGTCGGTACTTAGCGAATGCAAGCCAAAGGCGCAGCATGAGCTTAGTACCGCTACGCGAGGACATAAGCGCGAGCGGCCCTCCGACGCAATCCATGGCCTGACCGGTAGAGCAGTGAACGGTAACCTTTAACCTGCGGGGGGTATGGTGTGTATCTGATGACATTGACGAAAAACCATGAGTTCTATATAATAACGTCAGGCTGCAAAGATGCAGTGTAATTCTTTTTTGGGGATGGTTTTTATATGGCGCTTGCCGAGAGCAGAGTCGATATCCCGGAACATCTGCAAAGCCAGGTATTCGGACAGTTCGACAGTTATCTGAAGAAGATTGAACGTACATTGAACGTGACGATGATCAGCAGGGACGGTGAGCTTCGGATCGTCGGTGCAGGATCAGGGCCGGAGGGGGCGCGCAGGGTTCTGGAGGATCTGACCCGGATCGCGCAAAGCGGCCGGGAAGTGACGCAGCAGAATGTGGATTATGACCTCTCACTAGCCCTGGAGCACCAGGATGGCGGGATCTCTGAGATCAGCTCAGATGTTATCTGCCATACGGTGAGCGGAAAGCCGGTCTGCCCGAAAACATATGGCCAGAAGTCCTATGTCGATGCGATCCGCAGCCATATGATCACCTTCGGGATCGGGCCTGCGGGTACCGGGAAGACTTATCTGGCGATGGCGATGGCGATCACTGCCTTCAAGAGCGAAGAGGTCTCCCGGATCATCATGACCCGTCCCGCGATTGAAGCAGGGGAAAAGCTGGGATTCCTTCCGGGCGACCTGCAGAGCAAGGTCGATCCCTATCTGAGGCCGCTGTATGACGCCCTTTACCAGATCATGGGGCCGGAGAGCTGCCAGAAGAACTTGGAGAAGGGGCTGATCGAAGTGGCACCCCTTGCGTATATGAGGGGAAGGACGCTGGACAATGCGTTTATCATCCTGGACGAGGCACAGAATACGACGCCTGCACAGATGAAGATGTTCCTTACAAGGATTGGCTTCGGATCCAAGGTCATCATCACCGGCGACCTGACGCAGAAGGATCTTCCTTTTGAATCCAGAAGCGGTCTTGAGGTGGCGGTGGATGTCCTGAGGAAGATTGAAGACATTTCCTTCTGCCGCCTGACCAGCAAGGATGTGGTGAGGCATCCCCTGGTACAGAAGATTGTCCAGGCTTACGAGGCATATGAGAAAAAGCATGACACTGAACTACGAAAACGAGACAGAGATTACCCTCGAGCTGGGAGAGAGCGCAGAGTCCCTGGCAGAGAAGGTTATCCTGGCAGGGCTTGAGGAGACCGGATGTCCGTTTGACGTGCAGGTGAACCTTCTGATAACGGACAATGAGTCGATCCGTCAGATGAATCTTTCCTTCAGGCAGATCGATGAGCCGACGGATGTACTCTCTTTTCCCATGCTGGAATATGAGTCCCCGGCTGACTTTTCCTCCTTCCGGGAAGGTGACTGCAGTGTATTTGACCCGGAATCGGGACAGCTGATGCTGGGGGACATTGTGATCAACGCACAGAGGGTCATTTCCCAGGCAATGGAATACGGACACAGCCAAAGAAGGGAATTCGCTTTTCTGATCGCGCACAGCTTTCTGCACCTGACCGGGTTTGACCATATGGAAGAGGAAGAGCGCGCCGTGATGGAAGAGCGTCAGAGAAGGATCATGGATCTTCTTGATATCCACAGGAACTGAACAGTCAGGGTATTCCGGAGGATCAACGTAATTGCAGGGTTTTATTCACGGCTGCCTGCGCAAAGGAGCGGCGGATCAGGGTCTGATCTCAGGCCGGCGGTGAATGATTTGGAGTATAACTTATTAACAAGGGGATGGGGCGGGAAGCCCTGAAAGGAGAAAAGCATGAAGAAATACAGGATTGCTGCAGCGGTTGCAGCGGGTATCATGGCAGTGTCTACAGCAGGAATGGTTACCCTTGCCGAGGAAGCAGGTGAAACCTGTGCCAGTTATCTTACAGGGATGAACGTCCCGACATCCATCGGTCGCACCAGGCCCACAGCGCTGATGATCGAAAACGACGCGGACGCGGTTGCGTGGCAGCATGGCACCAGCTATGCGGATGTCATGTATGAGGCGATGGTGGAGGGAGCCATCACCCGTATGATGGGAATCTATGAAAACATGGAGGGTGTCTCCATGATCATGCCCATCCGGTCCTGCAGGCCCTATTATGTTTATTTCGCCCGGGAATTCAATGCGCATTACGGTCACTTCGGGCAGGTTGTCTACGCTGTTCCGATCCTCCAGCTTCCGACAACGGATGATATCGCAGGCATTCCTTACGGGGAAGGCGGCCAGGATTACCAGCTGCACGATGGAAGCGCTGCCTACCTCAGGGATCATGACGGCGTGACCGGCATCTATACGAATAAGGAGCTTTTGGATGGAGTCATCAACAGCTCCGGCTGGAGCACACAGTATTCCTCCGGTTACACCGGCCATTATCAGTTTGCGGCGGACGGTGAGGTAATCAATCTGGAAAATGGCCAGATCGCGAAGGTCGTCCTTCCGGGCTTCACCTACAATCATGCAAGGTTTGATTACAATGAGGCGGACGGGCTGTACTATCGTTCCGAATTCGGTGCGCCGCAGGTCGACCAGCTGAACGGCCAGCAGCTTTGCTATAAGAACATTATCATCCAGGAATGCCCGTCCAGGCTTGCCGATGAGCATTACCTGTGGACCGATCCGGTCAATGGATATGACGGCGGTACCGGCTGGTTCATCACCAACGGCCGCGCTGAGAAGATTACCTGGAAGAAGGAAAACTGGAGCGCGGACGATCCCATCGAGACAACGGTCACGACGCCGAACTGTGCATGGGATGTGCGGGAATGCGATTTCAACGTGACGCGCTACTATGATGCGAACGGCAATGAGATCAGGCTCAACCAGGGCAAGACCTTTGTTGAGATCGTATCCTTTGATGATGATCCAAGGATCGTGGTATCGGATGATCCGTCCATCGATTCCAGCATTATCGACAGCCTGGGCTGATCCGCAGGCTGTATGCACGCATGATTTCCGGCAGTGTCTGTGTCCTTGCAAGTCTGCAGGCACTGCCGGAAGATGTCTGACAGGATCGTTGAGGTATTCACGTGGCTGACCGGGAAGAGAAGGACAGGACGGAAGGAAAGGCACCTTCCTCTGCAGGAAAAGAGAAAAAAGGAATCAATACCGCGAAGAACGTTCTCGTCCAGGGAACGATCCTCGCGGCTGCTTCGATTATTGCGAAAGTGATCGGGCTGATCTACCGGATCCCCCTGTACAATATTCTGGGAGATATCGGAAACAGCTATTATTCTACGGCGAATGAGATCTATTCGATCATACTTATGATCTCATCCTTCAGTCTGCCTCTGGCTGTTTCCAGGCTGATGAGCGAGCGGATCCAGAAGGGAGAGATGCGCAATGCGAACAGAGTATTCCTGTGCTCCATGCGTTTTGCGGTCATTTCCGGCGGGATCCTTGCCCTGGTCACATATGCGTTTGCCGGTCTGATCACCAAATACGTCATGAACGTGGAATACGCGAAATTCGGGCTCCGCGTTCTTGCGCCGGTCATCCTGATCTTCGCGATCACCGGCGTGTTCCGGGGATTTTTCCAGGGCTTCTCCAATATGGTTCCGACAGCAATCTCCCAGGTCATCGAGCAGATTGTCAATGCGCTTGTTTCCATCTGGGGGGCGTGGGTGCTGTTTGACTATGGGAAAAGTCTTGCCGCCCAGGGGGAGAATGAGCTTGTCGCTCCTGGCTGGGGCGCTGCGGGAGCCACCTTCGGAACCGTTGCTTCGGTTACCGTGGCCCTGCTGTTCATGATGTATCTGTACGCACGCTTTAACCGAAGGTTCCGGCATGCCGTGCGCAAGGATCAGACCGTGAAGCGTGAATCCTCCCGCTACCTGTACAGGGTTCTGATCCTGACGATCCTTCCGATCATCCTGTCAACCCTCGTATACAATATTTCCAATGTCCTGGATCAGGGAATCTTCAATGCGGTTCTGAAAAGCCAGAACTATACGGAGAAGCAGTATGCGACGATCTGGGGAATCTATACCGGAAGGTTCCGCGTCCTGATGAACGTACCTCTGTCATTGGCCTCTTCCCTGGGGCCTGCCGTCGTCCCGTCTCTGACGGCTGCGGTTGCGGCAAAGGATAAGGCGTCAGCTGTCAGGACGGTCCATTCCTCTACGCGCTATACGATGATCGTTACCATCCCCTGCGCGTTCGGCATGGCAGCGCTTGGCGGTCCGATCATTCAGATGCTGTTCCATCCAACGTCCGGCATGCCCCTTTCCTCAGGGATTATGCAGGCAGGCGCGATCGTGATCATCCTCTATGCGCTCAGTACACTGACAACTGCCATTCTTCAGGGGCTTGGGCGCCTGCGTGAACCATTGATCCACAATGCGTTGGCACTCGTGATCCATGTGATCGTCCTTGTGATCATGCTGCGTTACCTGAACCTGAACATTTATGCCGTCCTTTACTCAAACGCAGTCTTCGCGCTTGTGGTATGCGTCCTCAACGCTTTGACGATCCGGCGGTTTATTTTCTACCGGCAGGAGATCAAGAAGACATATCTGGTGCCGCTGATCTCATCCATCGTGATGGCATTCGGAGCCTATGCGATCTGGTATGTGCTGCATCTTGTTTTTGGCAATAGCATCGCGACGATCCTTGCGATCATTTTTGGCGTGGTAATCTACCTGATTTCCATGGTTGCCTTCCGCGGGCTGACGGAGGATGAGCTGAAAAAGGTTCCGAAGGGCGATCTGCTGATCAGCGTGTTTCATAAGATGGGGCTTCTGAGGTAATGGAAAGATCTGATATTGTTTTTGAATCTGAAGAATTCAGGCAGATGCTCCTTCGGGCATCCGCCATGGAAGAGCCGCCTGTCAAAGACGGCTCTCTTCGGCAGGCCTGGTTCATCAACCGCTGCCGCGGCATCGTGTCTGAGCGGGAGCGGAAGCTGGGGCGCAGGATGACCTTCTGCGTGGTTACATTTGGCTGCCAGATGAATGAGCGTGATTCGGAGAAGCTTCGAGGCATCCTTCAGCTGTCCGGTTTTCTTCCGGCTTCATCAGAGGACGCGGATTTTGTGCTCTACAATACCTGTACTGTCCGGGAGAATGCGAACGTGCGCCTGTATGGCAGGCTGGGGGCTTTGAGCACGTACCGGAAGAAGAATCCGTCCATGAAGATCGCCCTGTGCGGATGCATGATGCAGGAGAAGGATGAGATCGAAAGGATCCGGTCTGGTTACAAATATGTGAGCCTTGTTTTCGGTACCCATAACCTGTACCGTTTTCCGGAGCTTCTTTGCAGATGCCTTTTGTCTGACACGCAGATCATTGATGTTGTGGACCGGGATGACACCATCGTAGAAGACCTCCCATTGGAGCGCACTTACGCTTTTAAGAGCGGTGTCAATATCATGTTCGGGTGCAACAATTTCTGTACCTACTGCATCGTCCCCTATGTGCGCGGGAGGGAAAGAAGCAGGGAGCCAGGAGATATAATCCGTGAAGTGGAGAACCTGGCCAGGGACGGTGTTGTTGAGGTCATGCTTCTGGGGCAGAATGTCAATTCCTACGGAAAAGGGCTTGACAGGGAGGTTTCGTTTGCCGCGCTCCTGCAGGAGGTGGAAAAGGTAGACGGGATTGAGAGAATCCGTTTCATGACCTCACATCCGAAGGATCTGTCGGATGATCTGATCGAAGTGATGAAGGGGTCCGGGAAGATCTGCCCGCATCTGCATCTTCCTGTTCAGAGCGGCTCCTCCAGGCTTCTGAAAAAGATGAACCGGCATTATACAAAGGAATCCTATCTGGATCTGGTCAGCCGCCTTCGTGGCGCGATCCCGGACCTGTCACTGTCCACCGACCTGATCGTCGGATTCCCCGGTGAGACGGAAGAGGATTTCCAGGAAACGCTTGACCTTGTCAGAAGGGTGGAATATGACTCTGCCTTTACCTTCCTGTACTCCAGGCGCACAGGCACGCCTGCCGCAGCCATGGAGGACCAGGTAGATGAGAAAACTGCCCACGAGAGATTTGACCGGCTTCTTAGCCTTGTGCAGGAGACCGGCCGGAGAAGGTCATCGAGGTTTGAAGGAAGCGTACAGCGTGTACTGGTCGAGGATGTCAACCGCCAGGACAGTACGCTTGTCACAGGGCGCACACCGCATAATCTTGTCGTTCATTTCCCCGGAGACAAGGAGATGATCGGCACCTTTGCCGATGTCCTTCTGACTCAGGCGCACGGATTCTACTATACAGGGAGAGAAATGAATGCTTCTGGATGAGATCGATACCGGCCGGCTGTCGCCGATGATGAAGCTGTATGTCGAGACGAAAAAACAGTATGCTGACTGCATCCTGTTTTACCGTCTCGGCGATTTTTATGAGATGTTTTTTGACGACGCGGTCCTGGTGTCAAGGGAGCTGGAGCTTACCCTGACAGGGAAGGAGTGCGGGCTTGACGAGAGGGCTCCGATGTGCGGGGTTCCTTACCATTCTGTCGACGGATACCTGGACAGGCTGGTCGCTTACGGACATAAGGTGGCGATCTGTGAACAGGTGGAGGATCCGAAGCTTGCCAAGGGCCTCGTGAAGCGTGAGGTTGTGCGGATCGCGACCCCGGGGACGAACCTGAACACCGCTTCCCTGGACGCGGGAAAAAATAATTACCTCATGAGCGTCGTGTACCTGTCCGAACGCTACGGCATTGCTGCGGTAGATATTACGACAGGCGCTTTTTTCGTGACGGAAGCAGATTCGAGAAGGCGTCTTCGGGATGAGATTCTCAGATACAATCCGGCTGAGATCATCTGTAATGATTCCCTGCAGATGTCAGGCTTCGATATGGATGAGATTCATCAAAACCAGGGCGCGACTGTTTTCACGCTGGATTCCTCCTACTTTGAACTGGAAGGATGCAGGATGGAGATCCTGGATCATTTTCATGTACAGTCTGTGCAGGGAATCGGGCTGGCGGATATGGAGTGCGGCCAGATTGCGGCAGGCTCGGTGCTGCGTTACCTGACGGAAACGCAGAAGTCAGAGCTTGGCAACCTCACCCAGATCACCCCATACACCATCGGAAAATTCATGGTGCTGGACACCTTTACCAGGAGGAACCTGGAGCTGACGCAGACCCTCCGTGAGAAAGCCAGGAGAGGTTCCCTTCTGTGGGTTCTTGACAAGACGAAGACCGCGATGGGAGCCCGCATGCTCAGGTCATTCCTCGAGCAGCCCCTGATCGACAAGGAAGAGATCGAGCTGCGGCTGGAGGCAGTCTCCCAGATGTGTACCAATGCCATTACCCGCGAGGAGATCCGGGAATACCTGCAGCCGGTCTATGACCTGGAGCGGCTCATTTCCAAGGTTTCCTACCGCACAGCGAATCCCAGGGACCTGATCGCATTCCGGACCTCCCTGGAGATGCTGCCCGCCATCCGCCGTGCGCTTGGGGAATATCAGGCACCTCTTCTGCGAAAGCTGTATGAAGAGATCGATGAGCTTCAGGATATCTGCAGCCTGATTACACGCTCCATCATCGATGATCCCCCCATGACGATCCGTGAGGCGGGATTCATCAAGGACGGGTACAATGAGCAGGTGGACCGGCTGCGCGCGGCTGAGCGTGACGGGAAAAGCTGGCTTGCGGACGTGGAGAAGGAGGAGAAGGAGCGTACCGGGATTGCCAAGATGAAGCTGAAGTTCAACAAGGTCTTCGGCTATTACCTGGAGGTTCCCAACAGCTTCCGTGACAAGGTTCCGGCGGATTATACCCGCAAGCAGACCCTTGTCAATGCAGAGAGGTACATCACGCCAAAGCTCAAGGAACTGGAGGAAACGATCCTGGGCGCGTCTGACCGCCTGAATTCTCTGGAATATGAGCTGTTCACCCAGATCCGGGAGGAGATCGCAAGCCATACGCCGCGGATCCAGAAAACCGCCCGCGCGATCGCGGGAGTGGATGTATTCTCAGCCCTTGCCCTGGTTGCGGAGCAGAACCGTTATGTACGCCCGAAGATCAATGAAAAAGGGCTGATCGATATCAAGGGAGGGCGCCATCCTGTCGTGGAGCAGATGTCCGGCGGAGACCTGTTCGTCCCCAATGATACTTTGCTGGATAACCGGAAGAACAGGGTCAGTATCATCACCGGCCCCAATATGGCCGGAAAGTCTACTTATATGCGGCAAAGCGCGCTGATCGTCCTCATGGCTCAGATTGGCTCCTTTGTCCCGGCTTCCTCGGCAAACATCGGTCTGGTGGACAGGATCTTTACCAGAGTAGGGGCTTCGGATGACCTGGCAAGCGGGCAGTCCACCTTCATGGTGGAAATGAGTGAGGTGGCGCTGATCCTGAGGCAGGCGACCAGAAACTCCCTGCTGATCCTGGATGAGATCGGAAGAGGTACTTCTACGTATGACGGCCTGTCCATTGCCTGGGCTGTCGTGGAGCATATTGCGGATCCCAGGCAGATCGGCGCGAAGACACTTTTTGCGACCCATTACCACGAGCTGACGGAGCTGGAGGGAAAGATCCCCGGCGTCATTAATTACTGTATCGCGGTCAGGGAGAAGGGGGATGACATCGTCTTTTTGCGTAAGATCGTAAAGGGCGGCGCGGACCGAAGCTATGGGATCCAGGTGGCAAAGCTTGCAGGGGTTCCGGACAGTGTCATTGAACGGGCAAAGAACCTGGCGGAGGAGCTGAGCGCACATGATATTACGGAAAGCGCGGCGGCCGAACCGGAACAAAGCCCTGCGCCGAAGCGGAAGAAGAAAAAGGTCGATGAAGTGGACATGCATCAGATGTCCTTTGTGGGGGCTGTGACGGACGAGGATGTCCTCCGTGAGCTGAAGGAGATCGATGTCACAACGCTGACGCCGATCGAGGCCATGAATGCGCTTTATGCTTTGCAGAATAAGCTGAAAAACCGGTGGGAGCCTGAAATGAAGTGACGGGAAGTAAAAGTCACACCCCGCCAGCGGGCCGGCCGGAGGGGGAGGCTTCGCCCTCATCCACCCCCTTTTCGGCAGCAGGGATGTGACTTGAAACGGAGGAAATGCTTCATGAGAGAGATTCATGTACTGGAGCAGGCAACCATCGACAAGATCGCCGCAGGTGAGGTCGTTGAGCGTCCGGGCTCTATTGTAAAAGAGCTTTGTGAAAACGCGCTGGACGCGGGCGCGAATGCGCTGACGGTTGAGATCCGTGACGGCGGGATCTCCATGATCCGGGTTACGGACAATGGGGAGGGCATTGATCCGTCCCAGGTGCGCAGTGCTTTCCTTCGTCATGCGACATCCAAGCTCACGCAGGTGGAAGACCTTGTGAGTATCCGCTCTTTCGGGTTCCGCGGGGAGGCGCTTTCCAGCATCAGCGCCGTAAGCCGCGTAGAGCTGATTACAAAGGTGCGGGAGAACCTGACGGGGATCCGGTATAAGATCGAAGGCGGAAATGAGAGGCTGTTTGAAGAGGTCGGCGCGCCGGAGGGGAGCACCTTTATCGTGCGGGATCTGTTCTACAATACCCCTGCCAGGAGAAAGTTTCTGAAAAGCGCGCAGACGGAGGCGGGGTATATCAACGACTATGTGGCAAGGCTTGCCCTGTCCAATCCCCATATCAGTGTCAAATTCATGGTGAATTCCTCTACCAGGCTTTCCACTTCCGGTTTCGGAAGCCAGGCGGATGTCATTCATTCCGTATTCGGCAGGGATGTCCGGAACAACCTGCTGCAGGTGTCCAGGACGGATGAAGAACATGGACTGTCCCTGGAGGGATGGATCGGTAAGCCTTCCGTCAGCAGGGGGAACCGTACCAATGAGATCCTGTATGTCAACGGGCGCCTGGTCTACAACAGTGTTTTCTCCAAGGCGGTAGAGGAAGGCTATGAGACCTTCCTGATGCAGCACAGGTTCCCCTTTGTGATTCTCTCCCTGACATTGCCGGGAACGGATGTGGATGTCAACGTCCACCCTGCCAAGGCGCAGGTGCGGTTTACCAACGGGCCCGTGATCTATGATTTTATCCGGTCAGCCGTAAAGGAGAAGCTTACCCATCAGGATCTTGTGATCGACACCTCCTTCCAGGGTGCAGCCGCAGCGGACGCACAAAGGAAGGCAGACCGGAAAAAGGCATTGGATGCTGAGAAGGCAAAGGATGTTCCGGAACCTTTTGAGGAGCTTCGCAGGCAGCACAACACGCCGTCCGGCTACCTGGACGGAACGGGCCAGGGAAATTCCCCTTATGCCAGGCAGTATGACCGCCCATCGGATGCGCACCATGACGCGGAGAAAGACCGGCCTTCGACAAAACACCATGAGGGGGAAGGAATCCGGACTTCATCTGAACGCCATGACGCGGAGAAAATCCGACAGTCGAACCAGTTCCTGAGAGAAGTCAGCCAGATGTCCATCTTTGATGAGGTGTTTTCCGGAAACACAGCCCTGACAGACGGTAAAGCTGGCAAGGCAGATCTGCCGGCGCCTGCAGGCGGAGCACCAGGAGAACCTTCCACTCAATCTTCTTTTCAGTCAGAAGAGGGGTTCAGAGGGAACCAAGATGCAGAAGAAAAACCGGATACCGCTGATGCTGCCCAAAAGATACCGGCTGCTGCCCCGTTTCTGAGTACGCAGGCCCGGGAACAGCACAAGATCATCGGCCAGCTGTTCGAGACATACTGGATTGTTGAATACCAAAGCAGCATGTACATCATCGATCAGCATGCCGCCCATGAAAAGGTCATGTTTGAACGGCTGATGGATCGGTACCGCAGGAAGGAAGCAGCCTCGCAGATGCTCAGCCCCGGCCTGATTGTTACCCTGTCCCTTGCCGAGGAAACGCTTTTGAAGGATCACATGGAATCCTTTCAAAGGATCGGATTTGAGATCGAACCCTTCGGCGGGCACGACTACATCATCAGCGCCGTCCCGCAGGATCTGTTTGGCCTGACAGAGAAGGAATATTTCATGGAAATGCTGGACAGCCTTTCCGCGGAAACGGGAAAGATGTCAGTGGAAGCCATTACCATGCGCATCGCGACGATGGCGTGCAAGGCAGCAGTGAAGGGTAACACAAGGCTGAGCGTTCAGGAGGCGGATGCGCTGATTACGCAGCTTTTGGAGCTGGATAATCCATACAACTGTCCTCATGGGCGTCCGACGATCATTGCCATGTCAAAGTCGGAGATTGAAAAAAAGTTTCATCGTATCGTGTGACCTGAAGGTTTCAGCATACCCTGTGATGGAATGGAGAAAACGAATGGAGCAGAAGAAACTGGTGGTCGTTGCAGGGCCGACTGCGGTAGGGAAGACGAAGCTGTCTGTCGCCCTCGCAAAAAAGATCGGGGGCGAGATCATTTCCGCGGATTCCATGCAGGTCTACCGCGGAATGGATATCGGCTCTGCGAAGATCCGGCCTGATGAGATGGACGGGGTGAGGCATCATCTCATCGATGTGCTGGATCCTTCTGAACCCTTTGACGTGGTCAGGTTCCAGTCGCTGGCAAAGCAGGCCATGACGGAGATCATATCGCGCGGGAAGATCCCGATCCTGGCAGGCGGGACCGGCTTCTATATCCAGTCCGTGGTATATGACATTGATTTTACCGAAAATGACGCAGATCCGTCTTTCCGAAGAATGCTTGCAGGCTGCAAGGATCCTGCATATCTCCATGCGATGCTGGAAAAGGCGGATCCGGAAGCAGCGAAAGCCATCCATCCCAATAATATCCGCCGTACGATCCGGGCCCTGGAATTCTATCAGAAGACCGGAAGCAGGATTTCCGAGCATAACCAAAGAGAGCGTGAGAAAACGTCTCCATACAGGCTGTGTTACTTTGTGCTGACGCAGGAACGCAGTCGGGTTTACGAAAAGATCAACCGGCGCGTGGATGACATGCTGTCTGACGGCCTTGTGGATGAGGTCCGGCATCTGAAGGAGCAGGGACTAACACCGGAAATGACTTCCATGAAGGGACTGGGGTATGCTGAAATGCTCCGCTTCCTTTCGGGGGAGATTCCCTATGACGAGGCGGTGCGCCTGATCAAGCAAAATACCAGACATTTTGCCAAACGCCAGCTCCCCTGGTTTCGCCGGGAAAAGGATGTCGTCTGGATCAACCTGGATGCGTATGGTTCAGACGAGGAGAAGATCCTTCGGGAGATGCTGCGGATCCTGAGTGAAAAAGGGATAGTTGTAACTTGTAATAATTGAGGAGAAACAGTTTACCGATGAGCCAACAGTTTGAAGCGAAGCGTGATACTCTGAGAAGTAAGATGTCAGCGAGGAATTACTATGCGCACATGGGGATCTCTCCAGCGCTTTGGGAGCTGGCGGACAAGGTTCTGAAGAACCTGAGGGAGCGGTTTGAAGCGATCGATGAGATTGCCCAGGTGAACCAGCTGAAGGTGCTGCATGCCATGCAGAAAAACCGGATCAGTGCCGAGCATTTCAACGGATCGACCGGTTACGGCTACAATGATGCGGGCAGGGATGACCTGGAGAAGGTCTATGCAGATGTGTTCCACACGGAGGATGCACTGGTCCGTTCGCAGATCACCTGCGGAACCCATGCGCTCA
>ODAI013500096.1_pt1 | contig 12658 bp, 11 predicted proteins | sample 1539321 | NCBI WGS metagenome assembly ODAI01 (sample SAMN02144231, study PRJEB22623) | gut metagenome | biome: sheep rumen | host: Ovis aries | place: New Zealand
ACCAAGAGGCGCCACCAGGGCCGCAAGGGCGCGGCGGAGAAGGCGGAGAGCGAGCTCTCCGGCATGGCGCCCACGAACATCAACCTGCCGTTCATCACGGCTGACGCTTCCGGCCCGAAGCATCTCGACTACACGCTCACGCGTGCAGAATTCGAGCGCATCACCAAGGACCTGCTCGACCGTTGCCGCAAGCCCGTCGAGCAGGCGCTGTCCGACGCCGGCTACACGGCGAGCCAGATCGACGAGGTCATTCTCGTCGGCGGTTCCACCCGCATGCCTGCGGTCCAGGAGCTCGTCAAGACCATGACGGGCAAGCAGCCCAACATGTCGGTCAACCCCGACGAGGTCGTCGCCATGGGCGCGGCCGTCCAGGGCGGCGTGCTCTCCGGCGATGTCGAAGGCATCCTCCTGCTCGACGTTACCCCGCTGTCGCTCGGCGTCGAGACGCTCGGCGGCGTCATGACCCGCATGATCGAGCGCAACACGACCATCCCGACGCGTAAGTCCGAGATCTACTCGACCGCAGCCGACAACCAGACGTCCGTCGAGATTCACGTGCTGCAGGGCGAACGCCCCATGGCACGCGACAACAAGACGCTCGGCCGTTTCCAGCTCTCCGGCATTCCCGCCGCACGTCGCGGCGTGCCGCAGATCGAGGTCACGTTCGACATCGACGCGAACGGCATCGTGAACGTGTCCGCCAAGGACCTGGGCACCGGCCAGCAGCAGCAAATCACCATCTCGGGCTCCACGGCCCTGTCCGACGACGAGGTCAACCGCATGGTCAAGGACGCCGAGGCGCATGCCGAGGAAGACCGTCGCAACAAGGAAGAGGCCGAGGTCCGCAACAACTGCGACAGCCTGGTGAACGCGACCGAGCAGACGCTGCGCGAGCTGGGCGACAAGGTTCCGGCCGACGCGAAGCAGCAGGCGGAAGCCGCTATCGAGCAGGCGAAGACGGCCCTGCAGGGCACGGACATCGAGGCCATCAAGACCGCGACCGAGGCCATGCAGCAGGCTGGCTACAAGCTTGCCGAAATCGTCTACTCGCAGGGCGGCGCACCGGGCGCCGAGGGCTTCGCCCCGGCGGCCGCTGCAGCAGCCGCTGCCGCCGCGCAGGGCGCAGCCCCGGCAGATGACGGCACGATTGAGGCCGATTACGAGGTCGTCGACCCGAACGAGAACGAAGGGAAGTAAGCATCATGGCCAAGCCGAAAAACAACGCTGACGGCAAGGCCGAAGGCTTCAAGATCCCAATCGAGGACGCGGTCGAGGAAGCCGCTGCCGAAGAGGAAACCGTCGAGGCCGCTTCCGATGAAGAGACCTCGGGCGGGGCGGTCGCCGAGGAAGACGCCGAGGCGGCCGAGGGCGAGGACGACATCGTCGCCGAGGCCGAAGCGGTCGTCGAGGAAGCCGCCGCGGCCGACGAGCTCGAGAAGGCGCTTCAGGAAGCCTCCGATTGGCAGGACCGCTACCTGCGGCTCCATGCCGAGTGGGACACCTACCGCCGCCGGATCACCGAGCAGCGCGCAGAGGAGAAGGCGCGTGCGACCGAGAAGCTCGTGGAGAACCTGCTTCCCGTGCTCGACGACTTCGAGCGCTCGATCGCCTATGCGACGGAAAACGGCGAGTCCGGGCTTTTGGAAGGCGTCAAGGCCGTCCAGTCCAAGCTCGTCGGCGTGCTCGAGAAAAGCGGCGTGGAGGTGATCGACCCTGCCGGCGAGCCGTTCGACGCGCTCGAGGCCCAGGCCGTGGCGACCGTCCCAGACGACGTCGAGTTCGACGAGACGGTGCGCGACGTCTACCAGAAGGGCTACAAGATGGGCAAGAAGGTCATCAGGGCCGCGATGGTCACGATAACCACGGGAGGCCCCAAGCGCCCGAAAGACGAAGAGGCCGACGACAAGGAGTAAGTTTCGAGGGCGGGCGCGATGCTCGCCCTTGTTGTAGGAAAGGTGGTGAACGACATGGCCAACAAGCCCGATTACTACAAGACGCTCGGCGTGTCGAAGAACGCCACTGCTGAAGAAATCAAGAAGGCGTACCGCAAGCTCGCGCGCGAGAACCATCCCGACGCCGGCGGCGACGAGGAGAAGTTCAAGGACATCAACGAGGCCTACGAGGTCTTGTCCGACGAGAAGAAGCGCGCAATCTACGACCGCTACGGCACGGCCGACCAGAATCGCATCCCCTACGGTTGGGGCTCGGGCGCCCCGGGCGCCGGGGGGACGGCCGTGAGCTTCGAGGACCTGTTCGGCGGAGCGTCGGGCTGGGGGGACATCCTCGAGCGCCTGCGCAACGGCGAAGGCGCGTTCGGGACCGAGGGGAACTTCGGGGACATGGGCGGATTCGGGTTCGGCCAGCAGAGCGCCCCGCGCCCCCGGAAGGGCCAAGACACCAGCGTCAACCTGCAAGTCACGTTCGACGAGGCGTTCTTCGGCACCACCAAGCGCGTCACGGTCCGCATCCCGGGCCGCCCGGAGCCGACGACGCTCGACGTGAAGGTGCCGGCGGGCGCCAACGACGGCGACCGCCAGCGGTTCCGCGGGCAAGGCGTGCCCGGCACGAACGGCGGCCAGGCGGGAGACCTCGTCATCACGACGAAAATCGCCCCGCATCCGCAGTTCGAGCGCAAAGGCGCCGACGTGCTGACCCGGGCGACGGTGAGCATGGCGGAAGCCGCGCTCGGCACGAGCGTCGTCGTGGCCACGCCCGACGGGTCGAAGGTGCGCGTGAAGGTTCCCGCGGGAACCCAGGCGGGCACGGTGCTCTCACTCAAGGGCAAGGGCGCCCCGCGCGTCAAGGGCGCGGGCTCCGGCGATCTGAAGGTCGCCCTCGAGATTCCCGTGCCAACCAACTTGAACGACGGCCAGCGCAAGGCGCTGGAGGATTTCGTTGCCGCAAGCAAATGAGTCGTTGACAGCGCGCCGGGGAGGGCTTCGGCGCGCGAAGAGGGGCGAAGATGAACGAGCAAGATAGAAACAGACCGTTGTACATGATCGGAGTAGCCGCCGAACTCGCGGGAATGCACCCGCAAACCCTGCGCTCGTACGAGCAGAAGGGCTTGGTTACCCCGCAGCGCACGCGTGGGAACACGCGCATGTACTCGCAGGCGGACATCGAGAGGCTCGAGCTCATCAACGAGCTGACGAACGAGGGCATAAATCTCGCGGGCGTCATTCGCATCCTGGACCTCCAGGGCCGCCTTGACGAGCGCGACCGCGAGCTCGACGACCTGCATCGCCGGGTCCGCAGGCTCGCAGACCGCGTCCACGAGCTCGAGACCCGCGAGTCGGTGACGTCGCTCGTCAGGACGTCCGGCACCTCGCTTGCAATTAGGAGAATTCAATAGGAAGGAGTTCCTATGAGGCTAGACAAACTCAGCATATCCGCTCAAGAAGCCTTTCAGGCGTCTATGGGAGTCGCTTCCGACGCCGAGGCGAGCGTAATCGAGCCGCTGCACCTGCTTGCCGCAGTGCTCGATGCATCCGAGAACAACCTCGAGGCCATCCTCAAGCGCATCGGCGCCGACCCGGCCTCGCTGAAGAAGAACGTTCACGACGCAATCGATGCGAAACCGAAGGTCAAGGGCGGCATGTCCATGCCCATCCCGGGCAACGACCTTCTTAAGGCGATCGACGGCGCCGTGAAAGCCGCCGAGAAGATGGGCGACAGCTATGCGACAACCGAGCACCTGCTCATAGCGCTGGCGGGCGACAAGGGCGACGCCGGCAAGCTTCTGAACGCCGCGGGCGTCACGGCAAAGACGGTCGAGGAGGCCTACGACGGCCTGCGTGGCGATGCGCGCGTCACCGACCAGACGAGCAAGCTCGAGCTCGATGCGCTGAACCAGTACGGCACGAACCTGACGCAGCAGGCGCGCGAGGGGAAGCTCGACCCGGTCATCGGCCGGTCGGAGGAGCCCCGCCGCACCATCCAGGTCCTGTCCCGCCGCACGAAGAACAACCCTGTGCTCATCGGCGAGCCCGGCACCGGCAAGACCGCGATCGTCGAGGGCCTCGCCCAGCGCATCGTGGCGGGCGACGTGCCGAGCAGCCTGAAGGACCGCGACATCATCACGCTCGACATCGCCTCCATGCTCGCGGGCGCGAAGTACCGTGGCGAGTTCGAAGACCGCCTGAAGGCGGTGCTTCGCGAGGTGAAGAGTTCCGGTGGCAGGATTATCCTGTTCATCGACGAGCTGCACACGATCGTCGGCGCGGGCAGCGGCGGCGACAGCACGATCGACGCCGGCAACATGCTCAAGCCGGCGCTCGCCCGCGGCGAGCTTCATGCGATCGGCGCCACCACGCTCGACGAATACCACAAGTACATCGAGAAGGACGCTGCGCTCGAACGGCGCTTCCAGCCCGTCGTCGTCGGCGAGCCCTCGGTCGAGGATACCATCGCGATTCTGCGCGGGCTCAAGGAGAAATACGAGATCCACCACGGCGTGCGCATCACCGACGGCGCCATCGTGGCGGCAGCCGAGCTCTCGAACCGCTACATCGCCGACCGCTTCCTTCCCGACAAGGCCATCGACCTCATGGACGAGGCGGCGAGCCGCCTGCGCATCGAGATCGACTCGATGCCGGAAGAGGTCGATGCCGCCGTCCGCAAGCTCACCCAGATGCAAATCGAGGAGCAGGCGCTGATGAAGGAAAGCGACGCCGCGTCCAAGGAGCGTCTCGAGGCGCTGCGCCACGAGATCGCCTCCGCCCAGGAGAGCCTCGACGCGCGTCAGGCCGAATGGCAGAACGAGAAGGACGCCATCGTCAACGTGCAGAACCTGAAAGCCGAGCTCGACGCGGCGCAGGTCGAGGAAGACCGCGCTGCCCGCGAGGGCGACCTTTCGCGCGCCTCCGAACTGCGCTATTCGACGATTCCGTCGCTGCGGCAGCAGCTGGCCGACGCGGAGCAGTCGCTCAACGAGCGCCAGGAGGACGGCGCCATCCTGAAGGAGGAGGTGTCCGAGGAGGAGATCGCAGAGGTCGTTTCCGCTTGGACGGGGATCCCCGTTGCCAAGATGATGAAGGGCGAGATGGAGAAGCTCGTCGACTTGGAGGACAAGCTGCACGAGCGCGTTGTCGGCCAAGACAGGGCCGTGAACGTGGTCGCGGGCGCCATCAGGCGCAACCGTGCCGGCCTGTCCGACCCCGACAAGCCGATCGGCTCGTTCATGTTCCTCGGCCCGACGGGCGTCGGCAAGACGGAGCTGGCCAAGGCGCTCGCGGAGTACCTGTTCGACTCCGAGCGCGCCATGGTGCGCATCGACATGTCCGAGTACATGGAGAAGTTCTCGGTGCAGCGGCTCATCGGCGCGCCTCCGGGATACGTGGGCTACGACGAGGGTGGCCAGCTGACCGAGGCCGTGAGGCGCCGTCCCTACAGCGTCGTGCTGCTCGACGAGATCGAAAAGGCGCATCCGGACGTGTTCAACATCCTGCTGCAGGTCCTCGACGACGGGCGGCTCACCGACGGCCAGGGCCGCGTCGTGAACTTCAAGAACACGATCATCATCATGACGAGCAACGTCGGATCGCAGTTCATACGCGAGTTCTCGGAGTCGGGCGACGAGGAGACGAAGCAGCATGCGATCGACGAGGCCCTGCGCGCGACGTTCAGGCCCGAATTCCTGAACCGCATCGACGACATCGTCACGTTCGATGCGCTGTCCATCAGCGACATCGAGTCGATTGTCACGCTGCAGCTCGCCGACGTCCGCAAGCGGCTCGACGAGCGCCGCGTCACGCTCGACGTCACGCCCGCAGCGCTCGAGGCCCTCGCCATCGGCGCGTACGACCCGGTGTTCGGGGCGCGTCCGCTCAAGCGCCTCATCCAGCGCGAGGTCGTCGACCGCATCGCCGACCAGGTCGTCCGGGGCAATCTCCTCGAGGGTGACCATGTGCTCATCGATGTCGACGTCGAGGGCAGCTACACCTGCCGCGTCGAGAAACCCCTCGATTTCGACTCGATGCTCAACTAACGAAACTCGACGGGTCTGCACCCCGTTGCGTTCTGGACGCGTCAGGGCCCGAGGCCCTGGCGCGTTCTTGCGAAGGGCCCTCGGCGGTCCTTCGCTCGTCTCGGGCGCGACGGGGCAGGTGCTTCCCTGCGTGCCGAAGTACTGTCCCCTGCACAAATAAATATCCGACACAAGCCGACAATTTCGCGTTCTCGCTCGTGTTATAGAGTAGAAGGCGAAAGGAGATTGCCCTGAAAGCGAATGTCGACATCACGCCGATTTTCAGAAGACATGTCAAAACGGTCTATCGGCTCTGTTTCTCTTATCTGGGAAACGCGCCTGACGCGGAAGACGCCGTGCAGGCAACGTTCATGAAGCTCGTGCGGCAACCCCGCGAGTTCGACGGGCCCGACCACGAAAAGGCCTGGCTTCTAGCCTGCGCCGCCAACGTGTGCAAGGACGAGCTGAAAAGCGCCCGTCGTCGAAAAGCGGCTGACATGCCCGCCGACGTCGTCGACGGGCGCGCGGCGGCGGAGGCCGACGACGTGCTCGAGTGCGTGCTGGCCTTGCCCGCGCCGTACAAGGACTGCGTCTACCTCCACTACTACGAAGGGTACAAGACCGGCGAAATCGCAGAGATGACGGGCGTGCCGCCTTCGACCGTACGCAACCGATTGAGCGATGCGCGCAAGATGCTGCGCGCCGCACTAGGGGAAGGCGATTAGCATGGACGAGAAGATTCGCGCAGCTTACGACAAGATGAGCCCGACTCCCGAGCAGGAGGAGCGCATGCTCGACGCGCTTCTGGCCGCGCAGTCGGAATACGCCGGCTCGCAGCAGGCGCCCGCGCCTGCAGGCGGGGCGAGCAGCCCGAACCCCGGCGACCCGGGTCCGGGCGGCTCGAGTCCCGATAGCCCGAACCCTGGCGACCCGAGCCGCAAGCGCACCGGGTTCAAGGCGTGGATGACAGCCGTGCCCCTCGCGGCCTGCCTCGCCCTCGGCGCTGTCGTGATCGGCGCCGGGGGCCTCGGCGGCGGTACGACGAACGCGCCGGTTGCGCCTGGCCAGGGCCTTGAGGCCGCGCCCCAGAGCGTGAGCGCGGCGCCGACGCAATCCGAGCGGGAAACGGCGACGAGCGTCGTGTCGACGAATGAGAAACGCGACGACGCAGGTCAGGCCGCCATGCCCAATGCGGCCGCGGAAACCGACGGGGCGGTCGAGCTGACCGGCGGGCTTGCGGCCTACGACACGGGCGAAGTCGACATCGACCCCTATTACGGATTCGACCCGGGCAACACCGAAGAGTACACGTCCCTCGACGAATCGGGATTCGTCTCGACGCGCACCCGGCCGTTGTCGACGGTGTCCGCCGACGTCGACACCGCCTCGTACTGCAACGTGCGTCGCCTGATCCGCGAGGCGGGCGGTGCCGCATCGGTTCCGACGGGCGCGGTGCGCATGGAGGAAATGCTCAACTACTTCGATTACGGTTACGCGAGACCGACGGACGGGAGCTTGTTCTCCTTGCGGGCCGAGGTCGCGCAGTGCCCATGGAACCCCGACACCCAGCTGCTCGTCCTGGGGTTCGCCACCCCGGCCGAGACCGGCGTTGCCGAGAAGGGCGCCAACCTCGTGTTCCTCGTCGACGTATCCGGATCCATGGCCAGCACCGACAAGCTCGCGTTGCTGCAGGATTCGTTCTCGAAGCTGCTCGAGCACCTCGACGAGAACGACCGGGTGTCGATCGTCACGTACGCAAGCGGCGAGGACGTCGTGCTCGACGGCGTCGCGGGCAACGAGACGGTCGAGATCACGAAGGCGATCTACAAGCTGAGGGCGTCGGGTTCCACCAACGGCGAGGCGGGGTTGCAGAAGGCCTACGAAGTCGCCGAGCGGAACTACATAGAAGGCGGCGTCAACCGCATCGTCATGGCCTCCGACGGCGATTTGAACGTGGGCATCACGAGCGAATCCGACCTTCACGACCTCGTCGACTCAAAGCGCGAGACGGGCATCTACCTGTCGGTCCTCGGCTTCGGGGCGGGCAACTACAAAGACACGAAGATGGAGACGCTCGCCGACCACGGGAACGGCTCGTACCACTACATCGATTGCATCGACGAGGCAGAGCACGTCCTTTCCGACAAGCTGATGGCAAACCTCGTGCCGTTCGCCGACGACGTCAAGGTCCAGGTCGAGTTCAATCCCGCCCAGGTGAAGGGCTACCGGCTCATCGGCTACGAGAACCGTGGGCTGGCAGACGAAGACTTCGTGAACGACGCCGTCGATGCGGGCGACGTAGGGCCTGGCTCCCAGTTCACCGTCGCATACGAAATCGTTCCCGCGAGCTCGTCGTTCGAGGTCGTCCAGCCCTCGTTGAAGTACGAAGGCGAGCCGCTGACGCCGTCGGACAGCTCCGAGCTGCTCACCTGCGCGCTGCGCTACCGGGCCTTCAGCGACGGCGAGGTGCACGAGCAGGAGCTTTCCGTGGACGAGTCCGACGTGACGGCTGCCCCCTCGGCGGACTGGCGGTTCGCAAGCGCCGTAATCGAGTTCGGCATGCTTCTGCGCCAGAGCGACCACATAGGCAGCGCTTCGTACGATTCGGTCCAGGAGATCCTCGAGGGCCTCGACTTGAGCGCCCAGCAAGAGGGTTTTCGGGAGTTGGTTGGTGAAGCGGCCCGCACTGTGCGATAATGGGCGGCGCTGAATTGAGAAGACGACGATAGGGGATACCGTGGCTGATGAAGTAATCGAGATTCCGCTGCTTTTGGAAAACGTGCTGCGCTACAGCCTGAACAATGCGCGCGACAGGATGCTGAAGGGCGAGCAGGTCAACCCGTTCTCGGCGCTGGCCGTCGGCGACACGCTGTTCATGGAGGAGCATGTGTACGACACGCCCGAGGAGTGCTTCGCAAGCGCGAGGCGCACGGTCGAGAAGGCCCGCGGGGCCCGCGCCTACGGCTTCTGCTACGACGGCTTCGTCGACACCGATTTCGGCCGCAGCGACGCGCTCATCGCGCAGGGCGGCATGCCGGGCGAGCCGTACGGCCATGCGATCGGCCTCATCTACAAGGTCAAGGACGACGGCGAACTCGATTTCCACGCCGAGCCCATCTACGTGGGGCCTGCGGCGAACTACATGTGCCTGCTGTCCTTCGACGACGACGAGGCCGAGGGCGACCAGACGGCTGAAGCTCAAACAGAGCCCGAAAACGGGACCCAGGACGCCGAATAGCGCGCCGAATTGCGCAATCGAAAAGCGAACGAGCGGGAACGGTGGCGACTTTGCCGCCGTTCCCGCTTCTTTTCCGCTCGAAAGCGCGACAGTTTGCGGACGGCTCGAAACAGCTTACGGACAACGAACTGCAAGGTTCGAGGAGTACCGTACGGGTTGCTATCCCGCCGGGCAAACGTAGCTAAAACTCGGAGCACAAGGGCCCGGCGGGAGGGATCGGTGTGGCGAAGGCGTGAACTCGGTCTTTCCCAATAGGGGAGTTATTGTGAAGCCGAATTCCATTTGCTAGAATGAGCAGGCTGTTTTTATCCTGCCCCGGTGTGAGCCTTCACCAGCCCGGGGCCGTTTAGTCCAAAGGAGGTGAGCTGATGAAGGCTTACGAATTGCTGTTCTTTGTTGCTCCGACTCTCGAAGAGGACGCCCGTGCGAATGTCATGGGTCGTATCGAGAAGGTCATCGCCGAGGGCGAAGGCACCGTCGACAAGGCGGAAGACTGGGGCAAGCGCAAACTTGCATACGAGATCAACAACCTGACCGAGGGTGACTACATCCTCATCGACTTCCATGCCGATCCCGATCACATCGCTGAGCTTGATCGCATCCTGCGCATCAACGACAACGTCGAGCGTCACATGATCGTGCGCCGCGCTGATCGCGACTAATCGGAATCGAGCCCGCCCCGTGCGGGCGCATGGCAAGAAGAGGTGGAAACATGAGCATCAATCGAGTTGTCATTAGCGGCAACCTCACGCGCGATCCGGAGCTGCGTCGCACGCAGTCGGGCATGGCCATCATGTCGTTCGGCGTGGCCGTGAACGACCGCCGTCGCAACCAGCAGACAGGCGAGTGGGAGGACTACGCTAACTTCATCGATTGCACGATGTTCGGCAACCGCGCCGAGAGCCTGTCGAACTACCTCTCGAAGGGCACGAAGGTCGCCATCGAGGGCAAGCTCCGCTGGAGCCAGTGGGAGCGCGACGGGCAGAAGCGCTCGAAGATTGAGGTCATCGTCGACGAGCTCGAGTTCATGTCCTCCCGCGACCGTCAGGGCGGTGGGTCCTACCAGGGTGGCGGCGGCTACCAGGGCGGCGGCTACCAGGGCGATAACGGCGGCTATCAGCAGCCGTCCGTCGCGCCGGCGTCCGCTCCGGTTATCAACACCTCTTCGACCGTGTACGACGACGATATTCCGTTCTAAGACTGAAAGAGGCACCTATGGCCGATTATTCGAAGCAACCTCGGCGTAAGTACTGCCAGTTCTGCAAGGATCAGGTGGATTACGTCGACTACAAGGATACGCAGATGCTGCGCAAGTACGTGACCGATCGCGGCAAGATCAAGCCGCGCCGCGTCACGGGCGCTTGCGTCCAGCACCAGCGCGACATCGCGAACGCCGTGAAGCGCGCTCGCGAAATGTCGCTCATGCCCTACGCGGTTCCCGCCGTCAGCGGCCGCGGCGACCGTCGCAGGCGCGACTAGAGGAGGGGCCAGAAATGAAAGTCATTCTTCTTGAAGAGCTCAGGGGCAAGGGCGGCGAAGGCGACGTTGTCGATGTCGCTCGCGGCTTTGCCAACAACTACCTGCTCCCGCAGGGAATCGCCGTTCTGGCTACGAAGGGCAACCTCAAGCAGCTCGAGCAGCGCCGCAAGAACATCGCCAAGCGCGAAGAGGTCCGCATCGCTGACGCCGAGAAGCTGAAGGCCGTCCTCGAGGGCGATCGGTTCGTCATCAAGGCGAAGGTCGGCGAGGAGGGCATCCTCTTCGGTTCCGTCACCCCGCAGATGATCGTCGACGCGGTCAAGGCCGAGAAGGAAGTCGAGGTCGACCGCCGTCGCATCGACGTCCGTCAGGCCATCAAGACCGTCGGCGAGCACAGCGTCGAGGTTTCCCTGTACCGCGACATCAAGGCTACCGTCCAGCTGCTCGTCGTCGACGAGGCCGCTCCGGCCGAGGAAGCCGTCGAGGAAGCTGCTCCTGCAGAGGCCGAGGAGGCCGCTGTCGAGGAGACTGCAGAGGAAGCTGCCGAGGAGTAATCCTCAAAAAAGTTTTCCACTGTGGAAACGTGTGGAAACCGAACAGAAGCCCCTTTGCCCGAGATAGGGCAAAGGGGCTTTTCCGTTGTGGGGTGGAAAACGCACCCAGCGTTCAAGCGACCATAAAAAATACTGGTGAGCAGGCATTTTCCATGGGTTACTATAAGGGTTCGCAGAACATGAAAGGAACTTATGCCCACTTTCGACGACAACGCCGCTCCCGCAGCCGGCAACAACAAGCCCATCCCCTCCAACATCGAGGCGGAAAAATCGGCCCTCGCCGCGTGCATACTGAATGCCGACATCCTCGAGGAGATCGTCCTGAAGCTGAAGCCCGAAGACTTCTTCAGGCCGGCGCATCGGATAATCTTCGAGAGCATCGTGAACCTCAACGCTCGACGGATTCCCGTCGACCAGATCTCGCTCGCCGACAACCTCAACTCGATCGGCCAGCTCGACGCCGTCGGGGGCCGCTCGTACATCGTGGAGCTCGCCGACAACACGTTCGCGCTCACAAACTGGTCGAACCATGCCGACATCGTCAAGCGCACTTCGATCCTCCGGCAGCTCATCTATGCTTCCGCGGGCATTACCGCGCTGGCCTACAACGCTCCCGACAATCTGGACGAAGTGGTCGAGGAAGCGGAGAAGACGTTGTTCCAGGTCACGGAGAAGCGCGTCTCGTCGTCGTTCGTGAAGATGGACGTGCTGCTCACCGAGGCGTTCGAGGAGATCACCCAGCTTGCCGAGCAGCAAAGCCACATGGCGGGCGTCCCGACCGGGTTCAAGGACGTCGACGACCTTTTCCACGGCCTGCGCGGCGGCGACCTCGTCATCTTGGCCGCGCGTCCCGGCGTCGGCAAGACGTCGTTCGCGCTGAACCTCGCCGTGAACTCGGCGATGAAGGGGACGTCGGTCGCCTTTTTCTCGCTTGAGATGAGCGCAGGGCAGCTCGTGCAGCGCATCCTGTGCTCGGAAGCCCGCGTCTCGCTCTCGAAGATACGCTCGGGCTACATTTCGGAAGGCGACTGGGGGGCGATCGCGGACGCGTCGAACCGCCTCGCGAAGCTCGAGCTGTTCATCGACGACTCGCCCGGCCTGTCTATTCTCGAAGCTCGCGCGAAGGCGCGCCGTGAGCTTCGCGCCGCGCAGGGCAAGGGGCTCATCGTCGTCGACTACCTGCAGCTCATGCAACCGCCGTCCGTCCGCCGCGACGGCAACCGCGCCGTGGAAGTGGCCGAGATTTCCCGAGGCCTGAAGGTTCTGGCCAAGGAGCTGGACGTGCCCATCCTTTCGCTGTCGCAGCTGTCCCGCGCCGTGGAAATGCGCGGATCGAAGCGTCCCATGCTTTCCGACCTGCGCGAATCGGGCTCCATCGAGCAGGACGCCGACATCGTTATGTTCATCGACCGTTCCATGGAC
>ODAI014284738.1_pt1 | contig 12658 bp, 10 predicted proteins | sample 1539321 | NCBI WGS metagenome assembly ODAI01 (sample SAMN02144231, study PRJEB22623) | gut metagenome | biome: sheep rumen | host: Ovis aries | place: New Zealand
ACATCCATATACCGCAACTGTGCTGATAAAGACCAAACACTTAGGTATTCCAGCCATTTCAAGTGCAGAACACAAATTCACCGTTCCCTGATAGTTTACATCAAAGAACACCTGTTTCTCTGCCTCTGTCTTAGGAACTACATGAGCCTTTCCCGCTGCATGCAATACCACATCATAGTGGGTATTAATAGGCGGTACCTCTTTAGCAATATTTATCTTGATGTCATCATCATCAGTCAATCCGATAGTGTGCACATCATACGATCTTTCCAATATGGGGCGTATATTGTACCCCAAGAATCCAGAGGCCCCCGTAAAAAGAAGTTTCTTCATCAGATTTTAAACAAATTATTTCCTTTTATGTACATTTCTTGTACTTCCGCCATCTTCACATTCTCATTTTTGGACACTTTGCTGAAACGTGAACCATTAGACAAAATGGAAGCAACGAAGTCCTTTATTTCATAACGAAGACCTTCACCAACAAATGGATAGAAATACTTCTTATTCTGATTCTGGTCTTCATATCTAACCTCAAAATAATCTGTTTTCCACCAGGGGGCTGGAACATAGACGTACCCCCTCGTACCAGCTATTGTCATCGAGCCTTCTGTCTTTACACCTAATCCCACTTGGAAGGATGCAACAGCATGGTCATAACGGAATACGGCTTTTGTGAACATATCAACATCATTCTTCATTTTACTGTAGAAGTTGATGTTCCTATATTCCAGACCCAAGAACTTGAAGATAGGTAGAAGCGGGAAACAGGCGTTTTCACTCATACTGCCACCAAACCTTTTGCTGTCCAGTTTTTCAGAATTTTCATCTGTCAAGGTGGTCACAGAAGCATTCACCTCAACTATGTCTCCAATGACACGGGATTTCAAAAGTGAAAACAGATGCCCAAAAGCTGGAGTATAGGCAGTTTTCAATGCTACCATCAACACGAGGTTATTGTTCTCTGCAATTTGATATAGTTCTTCTGCTTGCTCTTTTGAGAATACAAATGGAGTTTCACATAGCACATGCTTTCCTGCATTCAAAGCTGCCTTGACATATTCGTAGTGAGTGTAATGAGGTGAAGCAATATATACTGCCCCGCATTCCTTGAAGAGTTCATCAAGGTCTTTTGCCACTACAGATATTCCATGCTGCTCACAAAAAGACCCGCATTCATTGTAATTAGGATTGTACGCAGCAGCTATCTGTACACTATTCACATTGTCTGCTTCTGGCACGAATCTATTTGCAATACTGCCCGTGCCAATAATACCTAACTGTACTATCGGGCGTTCCTGTCGCAACTGAGTGGAAGATATTCCTTGGGTACGAGGAAGATAGACCACCTCACAGAATTCTTTAAGATAGTCGAAATATCCCTCCCAATCGGAACCGATAGCAAAGATATCCACACCATACTTCTGGATGTCGTCAATCTTCTGCCCACGGTACTCCTCAATGACAATCTGGTCTGCTAGTCCCGTGGCCTTCACCGCCTCAATGCGTTCCATCACATTGTTGCAGGTATTCATTTTGCCCCTTTCAAGGTCAAAGTTGTCTGTCGTGACGCCTACTATCAAGTAGTCACCCAACTCTTTCGCCCTCTTCAGAAGATTGTAATGCCCCCGATGGAACAGGTCGTATGTACCGTATGTGATAACTTTTTTCATCAGATGAATTTCTTTTCTCTTAAATCAAGGAAAGCATCTATCAGCTTGTCATAGTCTTCCTTCTGCAAGTAGCCTAAATGACCTACACGGAACACCGTGTCTTTCATATCGCCTCCATTGGGGCATATCCACATACCGTACTCATCCTTAATCTTCAAGAATATCTCGTAAGCTGACTGTGTAGTTGGGTGCAAAGGCGTAACTGCATTACTCAGACTCTCGCTGATAATCTCAAACGGAAGATTATACTCTTTCAATTTGTTGCGGAAGTAATTTGCCAGGCCAGCGGCTCTCTCAATCTCTGCGGCATCTCCTCCTGTGGCATCTATCTCCTTCAGACGGGCATTAATCTGTAGCAGAACTCCTACAGCCGGTGTCCAAGGTGTCTGTCCGCGCTCCTGATTCTTCAGTGCCAGTTTCAAATCCAGATACTGACAGCAGCACTTGGTGTTCTCAATACGTTTCAGTGCTGAAGGTGCCAGCGCCATCACAGCGATACCTGGAGGACATGCCAATGCCTTCTGACTGCCTGTAATCATGATACCTGCATCCAGAGCAGCCATATCAAACGGGTCAGTAAGAAAAGTGCTGATGGTATCCACAATCAAGAAACAACCATTCCGTTTGCAGAAATTACTTACCAGATTCATATCATAATGAACACCTGTGGATGTCTCGTGTTTCTGAAGCAGGAAAGCAGTATAACCTTTACCCTCGTATGGTGCCAAGTGTTCTGGTTTCAGTGCTTTCCCATGCTCCAATTTGATTTCCGCAAAAGGAATCTCGTGGAGTTTCAATAGTTCAACAAAACGTTCACCAAAAGAGCCTCCATTGATAACGAGAGCCTTATCTTCCTTTGTCAGCGTGTTCATAATGGCTGTTTCCATACCACCAGAACCGGAACAAGTCATAAACACCACACGACTATCCTCAGTCGTATGTGCAAACTTCTTAATCAGACGCTCATTCTCCAACATCACAGCAGAAAATTCTGCCGTCCTGAAATATGGCACCTGTTCAGCACCTATTGCTCGTACAGCGTCAGAAGACTGTACAGGGCCTACCGTAAAATTGATCATTGTTGTATTTTCTAATTCTTAAACATTTTCTCTACGCACATCTCAGTGGCATGACCGCCCAAATATGTAAATCTATTCTTCACCATATCACGTGTCTTCTCACATTCTTTCTCGTAATCCATCTTCAGTATATGATTGATAACCTTATCTTCAGTGTCGAGGATTCCGTTAGGCATGTCTTTGGCAAAATCTATATACAAGCCACGGGTTGATTTGTAGTCATCATAGTCGTATGCAAAACAAATTACGGGACGTTCCAAAATGGAATAGTCAGCAATACAGGCAGAATAATCTGAAATCAGTATATCTGCCACCTTAAACAGGTCGTTGATAACCGGATAGGAGGTATAGTCCAAACAGAAATCATCAAACTCTACCCCTAGTAGTTTGGTAGTATAAGCATGAGTCCTGAAAAGAAGAACATACTCATCTTTTAGCTTTTCTTCCCACTTCTGTAAATCCATCGGTGGTTTAATGGCGTATGACGCACCCTTATCATAACTATCACGCCAAGTTGGGGCATACATCAATATCTTCTTATCCAAAGGAAGCCCCAGCTTTTTCTTAATAGCAATAACCTCATCTTTCGTCACGTGATACAAGCTGTCATTACGAGGCAAACCGGAAGGTATCAAGGCCTCTTCCCTAACATTAAAGTCACGCTTAAAGATGGTTTTCTGGTATTCACTCTCATAACAGAAGATGTCAATATGGCTAAAGTCATAGTCCTTTCTGCCACCGGCAGCATTGCCTATGCAGTTGAAAGCCACCCCATGCCATGTGTTCAGATAAACACAGTTTTTCTTCTTGTAATGAAGACTTCGCTCGATGTTTACACAGGTAATCCAATATTTAGCTTTGAGTGTGTACTTGAAATACTCTGGTGTATCAGCCTTAATCTTAATGGCAGGTCCAGGCACATCCACATGTTCCGGGTCTTCTAATGCCCAAACATATTTGTAATCCTTATATTCAGGATGTTTTATCATATACTCATATATAGCCCGGGGACTATCATTGTATTTTCTTGTATGACCACTAAATATGATCATCTTATCATCAATAGGAACGAAACAACCCCATGCTCGCATAAAGGCGCTCATGGATTTTCTGAATGTTTTATTGATGAAATAATTATGTTTTAGAGCATAGTCAAGCCTTGCCCTAAAGCCATGCATCTGTGTTTCAGCCATTACTGTATGCTTTCTTTTATAGAATTAATAACCAATGATAGATTCACCTCTCTCGTCAAATGCTTCAGAGCATATTCACGACTACGTTCTCCCATTTGTTCCCGCTCTTCTGAAGTCAACTCTGCAAAGTATTTGAATCCATTGACAAGAGCTTCCTTATCATCTGGAACCACTGTCTTGCCACACCCCTCTTCTTCGAGTATTCGTTTGGTGGAACTATCCTGATCCACACTAGCAAGAACCGGCCTTCCAGAAAGCAAATAGGATGTCAGCTTAGACGGCAAGCACAAGTTTCCATTACCAGTAGGCAAAGCCAATATCAACACGCTTGCGTCGGATTGTACTTCTGGTATCTCATCACGTGAGACAAAGCCAAACGAAACATTGGTTAGACCCAAATTCTTCACAAGTTGCTGGCATTTCTCTTTTTGATTGCCACCACCATAAATTCTAAGTTCTGAATTGGGGATGTTCGCCTCTGCAAATGCTCTTATCATCAAGTCAACATTCGCGTGAACATTTATACTGCCAACATACTCAAATACTATCTTATCCGATGCCTTAGCTACAGGCAGATTCATAAAGTCATCATCATTCTGCCAGTTGTTTACCACAAGGTACTTACTTCGTTCTACGCCTCTTGTCTTGGACAAATAATCTGCCATTTCGTCGGAAATGGTACGTACACGGCAAGCATGCTTCTGATAGTATTTGTCAATGGGCAACAGCATACCCTCAATTATCTTCTTTGATAAACCAGGAATATGTGTTTTTGTAAGCAGGCACTCTGGATAGATGTCCTGAATTGGAACGATATATGGAATGTTATACTTCACACAGGCTTTGGCAATGATGTACAGGCCAAATAACTGCCATCCATCATTATAGACGAAATCCACCTCGTCTTTATGCGCCTTCAGGTATTCAACCGACTTTTTGCTGAAGTCCCTCGCTTCCTTGAACCGTCCCATCAATTCAGATTCTGGGTGAGTATATGAATCTATCAATACGGTCTCAAAGTCCGGGTCACACCAGTTACCCTGGAATGTAGTACCAATAGGCCGTGTTGGTTTGGGGCGCAAAACAGTAACCTTATAATCCTTCGCAAGAGCCTTTGCGAGATCGTAATTGAGGAATGCCGAGGTTACTTGTTCTGGAGGAAATACCGCGGAGATGATAAGGATTTTCTTTTGCATTTCTGATTGTTTCCTCATTATTTATTAACAAAACGTTTTATCGCTTTATTTAAGCTTGTAGGTACATTAACAATATCATCTACCAGCATTTCTTGTTCTCTATGTGATATTTCCACTAATTCTGAGAGTTTTAAGCTATCAACAAATGATTTGATGTTTTCTTTTGAAGAAGCATCAATTGTGTAGCCACACCCTAATTCTTTTACACGCCTTGCCAAATAAATACCATCTGAAACCACTATGGGCTTACAGAAGTAAAGAGACTCATATAGTTTGTTTGGCTCTGCTATTCTCTCATTCTCGGAATTTATATCATAACATGCTACAACAATGTCTATGTTTGAATATATACCCTCCAAATCCTCGGGATTCTTATATACACCATGATATACGATATTAGAATAACGCGATACAATTCTATCTACTTTATCCTTTATTCTACCAACAGCACTGCCATAAAAATCAAATCTATTATTAGGGAAATGTTCTCCTATTACTTCCGCAAATCTAAATATTGAGTCATATTTTATTGAACCCACAAAACCAAATCTAAGAGCATTAAGGTTATCTGTTAAAGGTTTTCTTGGTATAGATAACAGACGTTCACTCACTTTATTAGGAACTATTAAGATATTTTCATTATTCATACCATAAAAATCTTGAAATCCTCCGGAGGTCATAATAGTGAGTGATGCCTTGTTTATGAGTTGCTTATCAATTAATTTAAGTATCCACTTTATCTTACTTAACCTTGGGTACGCATAAAAAACATCCGATATCTCATATATGTACTTTTCTCCCTTCAAAGCACAAACAAAAGCCTGAAAAAAACCGAATGCATAAAAAACGACATCATCCCCCTTATTAGAAGAAACAACAAGAGAAAGATCCTTCCATCCTTTCAATGCTTTTCTAATATAATCTCTATCATTTATGGTGCTCAAAACATTAATAGTTATTTCAGGAGGATAATTATTTACATCATATTTTCCTCTTTTATATCCATACACATCACATACGTACCCCATATTAAATATGGATGAAATCCTCTTTATACAACGAGGCTGGCTTAAAGCCGGCACTAAAAATATAAATCTGCTAACCATTTATATAAAACTTATTTTTTACTCCCAGAAACAACACACGTTTTCTTATTTCTCCCTTCAATTGTACTAACATTAACGAATAAGAATAAAAAGAATAATACCAAAAAGCCATTTGATATAATTGCCGTGAAAAGTGACATATTCACCATTGATTGTATACCAAATAACAATACAGTAACACAAATACCAACACTACACTTTGTATCCAAAGAATTCATTATGGACTTAAAGAAGATAAAGAAGATAGATATAATTATACAGCCTATCATTCCACCCGCTGCAACACCATCCATCAACCAAAAGGCTGCATTAGAATTACCGCCATCACTTGCAACTGCTTGTCCAATAGAGAGTTCTCCATATGGATATAATCCTGTAAGTTTATTTACGAAACTAATATGTGTATAGTACGTGTATGGATTATCATTATAAATAAAAAAATTAAAATATCTTTCCAGTTCCGCCCCTGCTATACATTGTATTCTTAACACGATAATCATTCCCAAAGCTAGGGTAACTGGATTGGTTTCCATATATGTAAAGATTAAGCCCACAATAGCAAACAATCCCATTAGGAAAACGTGGAAGTATTTTCCAAAAGTATCCTTGTAATATAAGAAGGTATAATATATAACAATTAAAGCGAACGGAAATATTATAGTCAATTTTTGCTTATCAAGCATAAACACCGACAAATATGCCATTATAACTATTGCAACTCCTAAATATGACTTCCTATTTAAGTAATAAACCAATAGCAAGGGCAATAGCGCTGAACGAATCCAACAGACTAAATAAATGCCGGTAAGATCGGTTTCTGATCTCAGAGAATATAAATCATTATCTGCGGCAAAGAAATTCACCAAGTGCAGTTGACCACTGTTCAATAATAACTCTACCGCTAACAATAGAAAGGTAATGACTATAATGACATTAAATGAAATTAACTTTCGCCTTCTCTTAAATGGTTTCTTATAAATATATATATGATCAGTTAAGAAAAACACACATACTATAACACAAAATAAAAATGAATATGGCAGGCGAATCCCATCTGAATAGTCATTGACAAATAAAGATTCAATAAAAGGTATATAAACTAACACATAAACAAACAATGAAAATGCGGAGGCTATATGTATTAAACCTTTGTAGAAAACAAAAGGAATAGCAGCCAGGAAAACATACAGTATATAATTAGAGGTGTTCATAGGAGTATAGGTACCACTCATATAAGAAATCCACACTCCGTACATATAATTACAATAGATGTAATCATATATTACTGCATAAATGGCGGCAAACAAGAAATTCGATAATCGAGAACCTATATTCATTTGCTATTATTCCGCAACTGTAGTCTATAAATTAGTGCAAGTGTTATTAAGTATGCGATGTTCATGACCAGTACGGATATGGATAAAACCAGAGCACCGCTATTACGTATCGAAAGAATTATAAAGAATGCAATAACTAAAGCTATTAAATCTCGGGTGAACCGACATATAAAAACTGCCCAATTCTTGCTACGTGACATGAATTCCTGTGCATACACATTAGATGTTGATATTACAATCGCACAGAATATTTGGACAAATAAAACACTTTTTAGACCATCAAAAGTATCACCATAGAAAGAACAGACTTGATCAAGGAATAACAATATAAACAAGAACATTACTATTGTTGAACCCACACTCACAAGCAACATAGATTTTAATGTTCTATCATGCGCTTTTCGATTATCCGTATTACTCGATAAATGGGACAATGTAACATTTCTTAAAATGCCTGGAATAAAACTGATAATGGCAGCACAATGTGCAGCTGCTGAATATATACCTAATTCTCCATAACCACACATCTTAATAAGCATAAAAGATATAACCCAGTTAACAATAGAGTATAAGCTTTCTTGTAACGCAATTGGAAAAGAAAAAGTTAAAAGTTCTTTATACAAACTTTTATGCAATCCAACGGTTCTTTCATATTGTCTAACGAAGGCTCTAACAGAAAAATTATTGAGAAAACATTGTGTTCCGTATGAAAGCACTAAGGCAATTACGGCACCATTTAACCCCAAATAATAAGTAAGCAATACCGTTAATATAAACGTTATTATACCTGCTATCGTAGTATTCTTCGCTATTACCTTAAACTCCGCAAACCCTGAGAGGATTCCTATTTGGGCTGTATTAATGGCATTAACAATAATACCTACCGCAGTTATGCGTAATGTATTATACAAATGTGGTGCATCGATTAATACAGCTATCTGCTTTGCAAATATCAATACCATCAATGCCATAAAACCACTAGTTGCCAGTGTAATTTTAAGCGTAGCATTACAAACTGGAACAACCTGAGATTGATTACCTTTTTTAAAATCTGCTATAAACTTAGTTGCTGTATAACCAAGACCAAAAGTTGAGAATATCTCAATATAAATGAGAGTGGTCTTAATCATCCCAAATTCTCCATACAATTCCTTCCCTAAAAAGCGGGCTACAAGGATACCCGCAATCAAGGATAGTCCACGCCCTACAGAACTACCAATTAAAGACCACATTGAATCCTTAAACAAAGGACTCTTCTTTAATCTTTGCCAATAAGGTGTTATGTGATGCTCTACAAAGGCAGACATAAAAATATGGATTCAGGCTATAAAAATATACCTAGGATTTATATCTTGGAATCCTCTTAAGAGGATTCCAAGAACTAATATTTTAGATATGATAAACTCCTTCAAGTGGACAAATATTGTGGCAATCCAGAATCACCTTGCCCTTCAATTTATCCCAGTTCTGCTTAATATGGTCGTGCTTCACCATGATAACCACCATATCTACCTCATCGAGGAACTGGTCGAAATCCAGAATCTGGTTCTTCACAATCACCTTCTGAGTGAAGAAGGGGTCAAATGTCTTCAGAGGACGCGCCAAGTGTCGTTCCTGAATGTCGAGCATCTGCAAGGTGGGGCTCTCACGAATATCATCCACATTCTCTTTATAGGTAAGACCATACAAACCTACCTTGCGGTTATCCGTGATGTTGTGCTCCTCCATAATTTCATGGATTCTTTCGAGCACGAACACGGGCTGGTAGTCATTGGTCTTCATACTCTCATCAATCACCTTAGCAAGCTGGGGATAGTCGCCCACGAGGAACCAAGGGTCAACAGAGATACAGTGGCCACCCACGCCAGGGCCGGGCTGCAGGATGTTCACACGGGGATGCATATTGCAGATCTTGATAATCTCGTACACGTCCATATTGTCGTGACGGCAGATGCGAGAGAGCTCGTTAGCGAAAGCGATGTTTACGGCACGATAGGTATTCTCTACCACCTTGGTCATCTCAGCAGTACGGATGTCGGTAACGACAATTTCACCTTGGCAGAAAGATGCATAATAACTCTTTACCTTCTCACCAATCTCCTTGCAGTCTGCACCAATGGTGCGGTTGTTGTGCAGCAGCTCATACACCATATTGCCGGGGATGATACGCTCGGGAGCGTGAACAAGGTTGATGTCCTCACCAATCTTAAAGCCGTTCTCCTCAATTACAGGGCGTACGAACTTATCAATGGTTCCGGGGCTAACGGTTGATTCAACAACTACAGTTGCGCCTTTCGGGCAAACCTTCATTACTTCCTTCACGGCTGCAACTACATAGCAAGCGTCCACTTTCTTGCTGAACTTGTCATAAGGAGTAGGAACACTGACAATATACATATCAGTCTTCTGGTACTCTGTGGTGAACTTGATACCTGCCTTTACAGCAGCTTGGAAGAGTTCGTCAAGGCCATCCTCCTTGAAGGTGGTCTTTCCTGCGTTAAGAGTAGCAACAAGTTCTTTGTTGTAGTCTGTACCTATGACCTCTACTCCGTGAGAAGCCATCATCAATGCTGTGGGCAGTCCAATATAGCCCAGTCCAATTACGTTAATCATATTTCTTAATTGTTTTTTATTCTATCGTTCATAATTTACTTAATTTCGTATCTATCTACGGCTTCACCGTTGAGAGCACGTACGATGCGGTTACAAGCCTTACCATCACCATAAGGATTCACTGCTTTACTCATCTTTTCGTATGCTACAGCATCATCAAGCAATGTGCTTACCTCATTCAGGATGAGATCGTGATTGGTGCCTACCAGATGAACGGTACCACTCTTCAAGGCCTCAGGGCGCTCTGTGGTATCACGCATCACAAGCACAGGTTTACCCAAACCTGGGGCCTCTTCCTGAATACCACCGCTGTCGGTCAGCACCACGGTGCTCTTCTCCATCAGATAGACAAACTCCAGATACTGCAGGGGCTCAATGAAGAAGAAGTTAGGACGGGTTAAGTCCTCCCCAAACACCTCGTGAATGGGCTTACGCACATTGGGATTCAGGTGCATAGGATACACAAAGTCCACATCAGGATACTTCTCGCTGAGGTCCTTCATGGCGGTTACCATGCTGATGAAACCGTCACCAAAGTTCTCTCTTCTATGGCCAGTTATCAAAACCAATTTTTTGCCTCCATCAAGACGGGTTACGTCGTAACCGGCATTCTTGAGCACATTGATTTGCTCATTAGCAAGAGCCTTGTCACTCTTCAGTTTATCCACCACCATGTGGAGGGCATCAATGACGGTATTACCGGTGACAAAAATCTGACCGTGAGCCTTTTCTTCCTGAAGGTTCTTCTCGCTGAGAGGTGTGGGAGCAAAGTCGTAAGTTGCAATACGGCCTGTAATCTGACGATTCATCTCCTCTGGCCAAGGGCTATATATATTATGTGTACGTAATCCTGCCTCTACGTGGCCAACAGGTATCTGCTGATAGAAAGCAGCAAGGGCTGCAGCAGTTGAAGTAGTGGTATCACCATGAACCAACACTACATCAGGCTTGCACTCCTTGAACACATCGCGCATACCTGTCAAAACACGTGCTGTAACATCATACAAGTCCTGTCCTTGCTTCATGATGTTTAGGTCGTAGTCAGGTTTCACATCAAAGATGGTCAACACTTGGTCCAGCATCTCGCGGTGCTGTCCTGTCACACACACTATCGTCTCGAAATCCTCCGGGTACTTCTGGAACTCCTTCACCAGGGGGCACATCTTTATTGCCTCTGGGCGTGTTCCAAACACTAACATTACAGTCTTCATTACTTAACTCTTTATATAATTTTTGTTCTGACTGGCAGTATCGAACTGCATCGTCTTGCGATCACCTGTGCAGTCAGAAACCGTTTGCTCTAAAGAAGATTATCCTTCTCTATATCCTTGAAATATCTATAGGTATCGACCTTCAATTCCCCACAAGCAGCATCGTCTGCAACGATGATAGCATGGGGATGGAGCTGGAGGCAGCTGATGGTCCACATGTGGTTGACTGCCTCTTCTACTCCGTGTTGCAGGGCACGTGCCTTGTTATGTCCGTTGACCATGATCATTACTTGCTTGGCATCCATGACAGTACCTACACCAACAGTCAGTGCGGTCTTGGGGACTTTATTTACATCGTTATCGAAGAAACGACAGTTGGCGATGATGGTATCGGTGGTGAGGGTCTTCTGACGGGTACGGCTGGTCAGGCTGGAGCCTGGCTCGTTGAAAGCGATATGTCCGTCGGGACCAATGCCACCCATAAACAGGTCGATACCGCCTGCTGCCTCAATAGCTTTCTCGTAGTTTTCACATTCTGCTTTCAGATCCTTGGCATTGCCGTTCAGGATATGGACATTCTCTTTCTTGATGTCGATATGACTGAAGAAGTTGTTCCACATGAAGCTGTGGTAGCTCTCGGGATGTTCCTCGGGGAGGTTCACATACTCGTCCATATTGAACGTGATGACGTTCTGGAACGACACCTTGCCTGCTTTGTTCAGGGCAATCAGCTCTTTGTACATGCCCAACGGAGAGCTTCCTGTAGGACAGCCGAGCTTGAACGGCTTCTCAGCCGTCGGCTTTGCTTCGTTAATACACTTGGCCACATAGTTTGCAGCCCATTTCGACATTTTCTCGTAGTCGGGTTCAATAATTAATCTCATACTTTTTTTGTTATTAAATGTTTGTTTTATCCGAAGGACCTGCCACTAAAAAGCTAAAACAGGGGGTTTCCTCCGGATTATATTTTGAAAATTATAATTTTCGCGGTTCTATCATCAAATACTTTTCATTTATTAGAACGCCATAACTCCTAGTATATTTGATACAGTCTTCACATAGTGTCGGAAGATAAGTAATGTCTGCATTATCCTCCTTTACTACATGGACTGCACGAATCTCGTTTTCACTATAAAAGCCATCGCAGAACTGATTCCAACATTCCGCCTTTACAAGCATATGGTCTTCCCATCGCTTAAGATCTTCTTGACTTGCTGTTTTTAAGACCTTTACTTGTACGTATCCCATGT